>OFRB01000072.1_pt1 | contig 28023 bp, 40 predicted proteins | sample 1543021 | NCBI WGS metagenome assembly OFRB01 (sample SAMN07774230, study PRJEB24372) | wastewater metagenome | isolation source: Exp Tend CN 0WW | collected 2016-02
GTGCCAACCTGTACGGTGCCAGCCTGTACGGTGCCGACCTGCACGGTGCCAACCTGCGCGGTGCCAGCCTGTACGGTGCCAACCTGTACGGTGCCGACGGCAAAAAAATTGCCACCATCCAGTCAGTGCTTCAGGTGGGGCCGGTGGGAAGCCGCAAAGACTACACAATAGCCATCAACACAGACAAAGGCATTTATATCAATGCTGCGTGCTTCTTTGGAACATTGGATGAGTTTAAAGCGAATGTCAAAGTTTCACACAAAAGCGGCAAATTCGCTGCTGAATATAAGGCTGTAATCACTATGGTTTCATCTGTGTTTAAAGCGAGGAAAGCATGAAACACCTCGGCTTTGTAATCGTGACGACCGTGGCCGTTGGTGCTTTGCTCGTCGCGGGTATGGAAATTGGTAAAGGCGTTTATGACGCAGTGAAGCGTGAGAAGGAGTATGGGAGATGAGTAAGAAAATGCTAACGCGTGAACAGGCCGCTATTATAGGGGCATACACAGGAATCGCTTGTGGCCCGTTTAGCGGGATTCATGAGTATGCAGAAAAGAAACTTGGCCGACCAATCTTTACACATGAGTTTGGGACTGGTGGTGTGATGGATAAATTGCACGAGGCCGCACGAGAGGATTTTTTAGCGCTGTGTTATAAGGAGCAACAATCATGAGCTGGCCGAATGAAGTAGTGGAGAAGGTGGGCAGAGCGATTCACACAAGCATGATGACTGCGCGAATATGGGTTAGCGTGAATGGTGAATCATGGGAAAGCAGCAAGCCCGAAGCCCAAGCCGCCCTTTCATCCATCACGTTGCAGGATATAGTAAAGCTGCCGGAGGTGAAGGCTTTGGTGGAGGCTGGCAGTCTGTTGCGTCACTACGGGCGAGAACAACATTATTCCGTGTTTGATGCACGTGGCGCATGGGATGCCGCAATAGATAAATTGAAGGAGGCCAGCAATGGATAATGATTTACACAAGTTAAAACCAAAAATAGAGTTTAGATTAAAACCATTAACAGGATTGCGGTGGTTATCTGGCGATAATTTTAACGCACGATTACAGCAATCATATGAAATCACAACTTTTGAAGATGAAATAGCAATTTCTTTTCATACCGAATGGCGCGATGTGCCAACAGTAGCGGAGGCCAGCAATGGATAACCCCGAGCAAGACGCCGATAGGGCTGCTTTTGAGAAGTGGTGCTATGCGCGCGGGTATTCAATTTATCAGGATATACAAGTAGGGGAGGCTTACGACCTAGTGCAAGCGGCCAAAGCCGACAGCGGCGCACGAAACCCCGACCTAGCTAAAATGGTTGATGATATGCGGTTGGCAGTCGAGACGCTAAAGATATATGCCAACCCAGATTTATTCGTAAGCGGCTATTATATAAGTGGCTACATGGCGGCAGAGGAAACCCTCACCCGCCTCAAGCCATACGAGAAGCTGTTTGAAAAAGAAGGGGAGAGGTAGGGTATGGACATTGGATACGCAGACCCGCCGTATATCGGTTGCGCTCACCTTTACAAAGACCACCCCGACTATGCCGGTGAGGTAAACCACAAGAACCTCGTAGAGGAGCTGGAATATGCGTATGACGGTTGGGTATTGCACGCAGCTGCCACGCCAACGTCTATGGCTATCCTTGCCCCGCTGGTTGAGAAAACAGGTGCAAGATGGTGCTCGTGGGTTAAAGGATTTGCCGCCTTTAAGCGTAATGTGCCCGTTGCCTATGCTTGGGAGCCTGTAATCATCAAACCTGCTAGAAAGCCAGTAGTATCGAAACGGCAGGTGAACCGTGATTGGATTCAGGAAAGCATCACATTGAAACGCGGCCTTACGGGCGCAAAACCCGAAGCAGTTTGCCATTGGGCATTCGAACTGGTTGGTGCGCGTCCCGAAGATGTTGTGCACGATATGTTCCCCGGCACTGGCGCGGTGTCGAAAGCGTGGAGCACATGGCAAGGAAAATTCAATTTACCAAAGGAACCCACCCATGAAACCTAACCCCGAGCAAGACGCCGATAGGGCTGCTTTTGAGAAGTGGTGCTATGCGCGCGGGTATTCAATTTATCAGGATATACAAGTAGGGGAGGCTTACGACCTAGTGCAAGCGGCCAAAGCCGACAGCGGCGCACGAAACCCCGACCTCGCTAAAATGGTTGATGATATGCGGGTGGCGCGGGAGGCGTTGGAGAAAGCTGTAGAAGCCGCCGAAAACTTCCCAGACATTCATGATGGGCGCGTTGAACCGTTACAAATTATTGAGCACCTGCATGAGTGGGAAGCAAAGTATCTCACGTTTGGGACGGTTGCGGGTGCTGAGAAAGCCCTCACCCGCCTAAAGCCATACGAGAAGCTGTTTGAAAAAGAAGGGGAGTGAGTGATGAGTAATGTTTGGAATATTGCCTACAACAAGCGGCCATTAAACGAGAAGTGCAGCCGCGTTATTGAAATTGATATTGTTGGCAATCGCTGCGTCTACATCAATAATCATCGTGTTGAAGGCGGGAAGCCTTACGCCAGTGAAAACTTGCCCAGTAAAATTAAGAAAACAACAGTGCGGGAAGTTTTAGATGCGTTTTCACGTGACGATATATTGGCATATCTTGAGGAAAAAATAGCCATTGAAAGCTATTGTTCAGGGCTAAGAAATTATCGTGATGCTGAGCCAAAGGAGACCACCCATGAAACCTAACCCCGAGCAAGACGCCGATAGGGCTGCTTTTGAGAAGTGGACAACCCGTGAGCCGGGTACGTATGCTTATCATCATGAATGTGGCGCATGGCAAGCCGCCAAAGCCGACAGCCGCGCCATGCAAACGGCAACTATAGGCAGCGACAACACGCAGACCGTTTATAATCTGCTTGAGGAGCGCAAGCAGATGCAGGGCGCTTTCGAGCAGGTGTGTGCGGCTGCAACTGCACTGGCCGATGATTTCTCAGAGTATTACGATGATAGCGAAGAACAGAATGGGGAGCGGCTACATACAGTTCATAAGATGCGTAAGATTCTCTCCCTCGCAGCGCCATTTCGCAAGACGGGGGTGTGAGATGACGCACGAACAATTTATGAGCCTAGTGCGCGCAGTGGCTTTTTTATGCCTTGCCCTTGCACTGCTTGGTTTCATCGGTTTTGTTTACATATCGTTTATTCTATGGATATTACTATGACTAACCAACACACAGATGAGATGCGGTGTAGTTTTTGCGGCGGCGGAGATAATCCGCATCCAAATGTGCCAGACCGCCGGGTTTGTATTTGTCGGCGCGTACCTAAAGATATCATCCGTTACCAAGATGCGCTGCGGGTAGCCTTAGCAGCCCTGAAAAGTGGGAATCATAGTCATAAAATAGGTGCAATTAATGCCATTAGCAAAGTGTTGGGAGATAAGTGATGGCAGCTAATTTTGATATAGAGAAGTTTGCCTGCGAATTGAACGAAAAGCGCTTTAAGCAACGCATGGCATGGAAGGATGTGGCAGAAGTCGCCGGAATTTCTAATGCAACAATGAGCAGGGTATGTCGGCGTTATAGACCCGATGTAGACACAGCGGCAAAGTTAATCGTATGGCTAGAAAAACCGTTTGAAAGATTTATTTCTCTGGGGGACAAATGACCAAAAACCTATACGAACTAGGCTCTGCAATCCGGCGCTATGCGGTGGAAGAAGCAACTATGCTGACACCTACCGAGCAAATCCAGCACTTGATGGAAGCGGTCAAGCACTACATCCGCAAGGAGCATGGCCCAGAGTTTGTGCCGGCCAGTGCGCAGCCGCCTATCGTGAAATCGTGGAAGGAAAGGTTTGTGTCCATGCAAGGGGAATTGATCGACGATGAAGATAAAGCGAGGAATGTATGATTAGCAGACAGACCCCGCATCTCAATCTGGTGAAGGAGTAGGGTGATGGCGGCTAATTGTAAGGACTACGACAGGATTAACAGAGAGGCCGCGCATTATTTAGCGGGAATCTTTAGGAAAAATTCAAAGTTTAAGGACTATATCATGACCAACCAAGCACAGGCGGTGAGGGATTTTATAAAGGCGAGCAAGGAGAGAACGCTGGGGGAGGATTTGCCGATGCCGAGTGATGAGACTGCATGGGATAAAGCACTCTACGTGGCAGCCTCCCGTCTCGACCTCGACAATCTGCTTGATGTGGTGGTGAAGATGGGGGCTCAACTATCGGGCATACAATTCTCGTGCAACAAGTATTTAAGCGCGCAACAGTGGGACGAGATAGGCGAAGCCCTTGCTCTCGCCCAACCGTACATAGACGCAGTGGGGGAGAGGTAGCCGTGTTGCCGAAGAACGCCATTGATGTTTGGTATCAGTGCCAACGGAAGAAGGTCTACGAGAATAAGAAAACAGCCAATAAGCGCGCACGCGAGTTCGGACAGTATGTTTACGAATGCCCGCAGTGCGGTTTCTATCATTTAACGACTAAGCCACAGGAGCAAAAACCAAATGACTGACAGCAAAAGCAGATTTGAGGCGGGGGATTTGTGCACCGTCAGATTAACGGAGCGTGACGCGCAATATCTTAATACTGGGGATGCTTGTTATTTCGCGGTTGAGCATATTGTTGAAGCCCAAAGTGCTGCGAGGATTGCGAAGCTGGAGGGGGAGAATGAGCGGTTGCGTGGGTTATCTAGTGAGGCTGCTGATATGCTGGAAAGCTATCTTGATGACGGTGATTTTCACGTGGAGGATATTGTCGGAGAGCGGCAAGTTATCGCAGAAATAAGGGGGCAAGACACTAGGCATCCAATTGCCAAATACTTTGACGCCCAAGTAGAAGCCCTCACCAACCACAAAGGAGAGTAGCATGATAAATGTTGGGAAGATAAAACTCCCGCCCCCGCCCGAGCCGAAAAAAGAATGGGATGGGGTAGAGCGCAGAGTACATAATTTAGGGGCCATGCCTTCGATGGTATTCCCTTGGTGGTGCTGGAATAATAGGAGAGTAGCATGAGCGAAGAATTGAAACGCACCCGCGACGATGAGGCTAGATTTTATCTCAACACCGCCGACAAGATAGCAAAGGAGTAGTTATGACACTGTATCAACAACTAATGGCCCAGCTTAAAGCTTACCACGATGCCATTGCACGCTGGATTAGGAGTATGAGATAATGACACACCAAGAAAGCATCCGGGGCTATGAAGATTGCCATCCGGTGAATCAGGTGGCTAAGCCTAGAGCCGAGGAGCTTCTACAACAAGCCATCACCTTCCTAGACCTACAGCGCAACCGCGCCCTATACCCTATGGACGAACAGATCGAAACCCAGAAAGAAATAAACGAATTTATCAAGAGGTGGCAATGTACGAAAAGCACGCACTAAGCTGTAATGATTGTGATTTCAGCGCCATTGTGACCACGCCAGAAACTCAGGAAGAACTAATTAAGCTTGTAAATTCGTACAGAATATGCCCAGAATGCGGGGGTAATAAGATTCTCTGTGCGGGGTTTGTATGCTCGAATTAGCAGTGAAGAATACAGATGAGGGAATAGAGCAGCACAAAACAGAAAAGAAGCGCCCATTGTGGGTAGTAGAGTGGCCGCAACCGTTAACAACACTGGCCAACGCTTCTTATTTTCCTACATATGATTCGAGTCTAATCCGTTCGGAGCGATAGGTTTCGCACTCGGCGGCGTAGTCTCTAAAGTCGTCGCTGGTGCCAGTAACAGCTCCATCCGCTCTTGCATATTCCCGCCCAGCGTAGATAAGGTCGGGCTTTCTAGCCGGGGTGACACAGGACACCGGCTGCATCCGTTTAACAGAAGCAAGCTTCCTAGCAATAACATCACGGTCTTTTTGCAGCGCATCATTAGTCTCCTTGGTTAGAAGTTTACCAGATTCACAGCTAGAAAGCGCGTCTTTTACTCTTGGTAGTTGTAGCGCTTGATTTCTCCACGATAGAACTTGTAACGCTAGAATCACTGCTGGCACTAGAATCACCACTAGCCGCCAGTTTCTCAACACCCATAAATACATCAGCACTCTTGCCTCCTATGTAGTTAGCCACAAATGCCCCAAGGAATAGCCCAACCATAGTCTCGGTGGGGTTCTTAAGCATAGCCCAAGCAGACGGCCAGAAGGCCATAAAAACCAAAAGGCGAGACATTGATAGTCTGCGACCATTGCCCTCGAATAATTCTACCCATCTCATCCCCGTACCTCAATCGTAACAACACCGTTTTTTAAGCCTTCCTCAAGCAGCGGCATAAAGACCGACATAGCAAACCGGCTATTCGTAACCATGCCCTGCGCCCTGCCAGTGCCCAAAAGTATGCACCCCTCGGTATCTTTTTCTGTATTCCCAGCATGGATGCGTATGCCTGAAAAACCCGGCACGTCCAGCAGTAGTGGCAGGTGCTTCTGGAAACGCTGGCTAAACGTGATTATAACACGATACGAGCCACGGGGGATAGCGGTTTTGCTGGGGACTTTCCACTCAGCCACAGGAATACCCGGCTTTTCTCTAACCGCATCTTCGCACGTGAACATCTTAAATTGCCCGTCGATATAGAGCCGACCCAATGTAAACACATCGGTTTTTATCTCACGCTCTAGCAGGAGTTTCATGGCAATATACCAATCTTCTTAAATAGAAACGCTACAAGATAAGCAGCGACACCGCCCAGCAGGCTAAAAGTAAAAGCAATCCCACCAAAGAAGCTCATGGATTTTTCCATTTTAATCTCAATTTTCCCCACCTTGGAATCAAGGCTATGCAAGGTTTCCTTGATTTCAAGCATGGCAGAATGATGCGACTCTTGCTTTGCCTCAAGGTATGAAATGCGCTCGTTTGGTAGTGGATTGGCCATGCTATACCCCAACTAGAATTAAAAAAGCACCAGCGCCTAGTTCGGCATAGGCAGTAGGCTCCTTAAGTTTCATCTTGCCACAAAAGTGGTAAATAAAGGCTATTAGAGGGAATCCGAACGCAACGGCCACATGCCACCATTCACCAGTGATTAGCGTTAAAAACACCCCTAAAGGCAAAATGGCGGCCCCTCGCAGGATTGCTTTCATCCGATTGCGCCCATCTTGAAACGCCAGCCATGACTCGCCCGTACCCCAGAAGCGAAAAAACCACACTAGCCCAGCTATAACCGGCGCCCATAAGGAAAGCTCTGGGTTGACCATAACGATACCAGCGGTCATCAAGAACACGCCCACAGCGCGGTCACCATGCTCCCAGCCCCAGCAACGATTGCCGAGCGCGCCAAGGGTTAAGGCTATGAGTGGGGTCATACCTTAATCTCCGTCACAGTAAGTGTGGACGTGCAAACGCCCCCTAGTTTACGAACGCCACCAAAGCCATTAAGCGTTGTAGTCCCCGCCGATTCATGGCCAGCACGCACGCGGAAAGTTGTGGCACTGGTGGTTCCGGCGGTCATTTCGTAGGTGAAAATAAACATTAAAGGACGGTCACTAGTTGCCATATATTGTAAGATGGCAGATAAAGCCCCTGCAGTAGCATCTTGGAATAAAGCGCAAGCCATTTGGCCACCAGTCACACTTGTCGAAAGCAATATACTGACCTCAATACGCAACTTGTTGGTTGCACTTGTCGGAGTGATCGATGCAGTAATATATTCATCGCCTTCAGTAATTTGTGGGATTGTATCATCGCATGGCATTATGGTTGACCCTGTTGCCACTGCTGTAACCACAGAATAAACACTTTGTACTACACGTTGGCTAAGCGTACCCACCAAGGCATCGCCAGCAGCAAGACTTTTGTTTGTTAGTGTTTGTGTCGCAGTTGTGCCGACTACCTGCTGGGCGATATTGGCCGCATCGTAAATGGATTTATTCATATCACCAGACACATAAAGCTGCGTCCACGTAATATCGGTTACGCCAATAGTACCGCCGGTTTCGTTGGTATTAACCCAGCTTTTATTGATGTTCGCGGAACCACCAAGGGTATAAACAGCTTGCCCCTGTATTTCTGTCCACGTATCGGCATCCGTAGCGCGAGTCCACGCACCAGCGGCAGAAACATAAACTCCGTTTTCAGTTGGCGCAGTCTGATTTTTAACCAAAACACGGCTTGTGCTGGTTAATACTGTATCAATAGTTTGCTCGCCTGAAAGCGTAATATTCGCGGTAGTCGCGCAAGCAACAGCGGGTTTCCATTTCGCAAGGGATGCAGCCGCTGCCGCACTTGTCGCACTAGCTAAAGCTTGTGCTGCATAAACTTGTGCCAATGAGGCTGAAGTCGAGGCGGCTCCTAAAAGCAACGATGGTGCGCGTACATCAATGTTATTAACACCTGTAGCTGGAGCGGCGGCGAATGTAAGCGTTGTTCCGTTAATCGTATAAGCGTTAGTCGCAAGAATCGACATAGGCTGGCTTGTGGCCACTGTTACCGACACATTATCCAATGTCCCCGTAAATCCATTGCCGGTAAATGCTAGAGGGGTGGTGGCGGCAGCAACAATAACTTCGCGGTAGGTTCCTGATGCAGTGCGCTCAGTGCCATTTTGCCCTCCAAGGGAAGGAATCAGGCCGCCAGCCGATCGGGTAATGGTATAAGTAAACGCATAAGCTTGACCGGCAACAACCGTAAGAACCGGAACTTGGCTAATTGCCGTTGAGATAGCGCCAGCAGCGGTTGCCACGCCTGCACCGATAGTCCATCCGGCGCCTTTAGTCCAAAGCGTATCAGTGGCAAAGCTGCCATTTTGTGCAATTTCTTGTAGACCGGGAGATACGCTAACAAGTAATGCTTTTGAGTCCGTACCCAAATCGCTCGCCGTTGTAAATACTGTTTGCACCCCGTTTCCAGAGAACGTTTCGGCATAAGCATTCGTCGCCGCTGCCAGCCCTGTAAATGAGGTAACATTGTCAAGTGTATCACCAACCTGAACGCCGCTAGAGTCTTTTACAATAAACTTATAAGCACCCTGACCCCAGATAGCACCACTCCCGGATGTAGGGCGACCTGCGCTATTTAATTGAATAGGATTGGGTGCAGCAATAGTTCCAGACGCGTCCGTATATGTAGCAAGTTCAGTAGTTGTTCCAGCCGCGTAAGTGTAAACAAACCCATTCGCCAGCGGGGCACCGTTGTTGTCGAAAAACTGGAAGATGGGAGGGAGGAGGAGAACGCTCATGGTTTTGTTCCTTTTTTAGCTTCAAATGCTTTTTGCAGGTCGGCTTTGGTTAGTTTGGCAGCTGCTCTATTAACGAGCGTAGGCTCAGCTTCTACCGTAATCCCCTTGGTGATGGATTTTGCCAACCGATTGGCCTTAGCTGTTTGCAGTGCCGTAGCGCCAGCGCCAGCAGCAAGATTGCCCATGTAGGCAACGCCAGCCCCCGCCATGTTGCCGCTTGCGCCAGCAACCACAGGGATTAGTTTACTAGACATCAGCTTGAGCGCGTCAATTGATAAGCCGCCCTTAGCAGCCTTATCCATTAAGCCAATTTGCTCTTTTGTATATCCGCTGCCTTTTTTGCGCGCTTGATTCGCAAGGTTACGATAGCCTGTTTGGATTATAGCGGCCTCGTTAGGGCGGCCTTCTGCATTGCGGAAGATGCGCTCTACATCTTCCATCTGGTATTTGCGGCGGAATAAATCACGCGCTTGGGCTAATGTCTGGCCGCTTGGCGATTCTGCAACCGAACCTCTTAGCGCGTTTTGAATATTGGATAATTCACCACCTAGCTGGTTTTTCCCAGCATTGTAGGCTTGGTCTTTAAGATTGCTCAGGTCTTTGTCAATAATGTCTATTTCATCAATACCAAGCGACTTATTGGCTAAATCTCGGTATTTGCCAAGCCCTGACTCCAACGCTTGCGAGAGGTCGGTTTCTACAGTTCCAGCAATCTTCTTAGGTTTTGCATTATCAAGCGCACCGATAAACCTGTTGCTTACAGATTTTGCATCAAACACTTCGCCGCTAGCGCGTGCCGCATCATAAGCTTTTACACCCATTCCAGCTAATTGCTCAGAGTTTGGCATGACTTGGCGCGGGATTGCTAGTTTTTCAGCACTACGGACAGCAGCCTTTGCCACAGGCTTAGTTACCGCTTTGCCTGCCGTGACAGCGGTACTTGCAGCGCTAACGCCCTTGACTGGTGTGACTGACGCAACAAGACCCCCAATGTTAGCGACCGACCCGAGTGCTCTGTCAAGTCTAGGGTTTTCTTGTGCGAAACCTTGATAGGCACCAGTGTAATCACGCGCCACATCGCCCACAGCAGAATCCGAAGCGTAATTATATAAACGAACACCAGCATCTTTTATTGGTTCCTCAATAGCAGTAGGCACTAAATGACTAGCATATCTTGCCGCACTTCCTAAAATATTGCCAGCAATATCACCTGCTAGACCTGCACCCTGCCCTAAAGCGTTAAACTCATATTCAAGCGGCGCAAGTTGCCCCCTAACTTTTAGATCATTATTAGGACGGAAGTTAGCTTGGCGTTTTTTAAAGTCATCTGTCATGCGTTGGGCGAAGCCGGATGGTTCAGAGATAGGCGCGGCTGTTTGGGGATGATCTCCAACTGGCTGATTAGCAAACTCTTGCTGAAAATATGACAACGCCTGCTCTTCAGTCGCGCCTTCTGGGGCTTCGATCTCGTAGCTAACGCCTTCAGGTGAAGTTAGTTGAAAGCGGGGCATCAGTCGAGCCTCTTAATAGACCATCCGCCTGCAGATGGCTGTTTGGGTGGGTTTGTCAAGGTTTCGCGGAAACCCCCAGTTGGCACGGGAGCGGAATCACCATAAAGAGTATTCAGCGCGGGGTCAGAAAGTAACGGCGGTTGCCCCTCATACCCCTGATTCTGAATAGCGCGCCCAGCGGCCACTTTCCCGCCTAATGCTTGTTGCATTCTGCGAATTGCGCCAATTGCCTTCTTATCTGAACCTTTAATCTCGCCAGAGCCAATACTTGCCAAGACTTTCATATCGGTATCCGAAAGAACACCTTTCAGCAGTCCAAGGTTCTCTGTTGTCAAAAGGTTTTCTAAAGTAGTCAAATCAGCCGCCGCGTCCACCGCCGAATTTGATACGTTGGGGAATATGGCCAAAGTGCTAATGCCGCCGCGATTGGCTCTAACGCCCGCGATATTCCCCTCGAACTCTGGGGTTCCTTGTTTTGCATTCGGATTGCCAACTAAACGGTAAGTCGCTTCAAGGGCCTTTTGTTTAACATCCAAGCCGCGATTGAATTGGTCTTGCGCCTCACGATTTTTTCTATCTATTTCATCTTGCTGCGCTGGGTTTGGTGTAATACCACCACCATTAATAGGCGTAATACCGCCTTGCACGGGGTTATAAACGCCGAAACCGCCACCCATATTTTGAATTTGTGCAGCACGTTTGACATTAAGAAATTGCTGCTGCTGGTCTGCTGGCAACTGATTATAAAATTGATATTCCCTTACGGCAGATGGGGCTTCCGTAGCGTCTATTAACTGTTTAGCCGCCAAAGCCTTCTTCAGCTCAAACGCATCCTGCAACTGTTGCTGGTCAACAATTGTTTTCTGGCGTTCAAATACTCCTAAATCGACAGCCATTACGCCCCCGCATAAGCTGAGTTACCAATACCTAACCTACGAAGCAATGCTTGAATATCCATCCCGCCCTGTAGGGCGCCAGTATTCGTGAATGAATTACCCGGTAAAATAGAACCAAGCGCACCACTTAAAAGATTACCGCTATTAGTAGCTGAGTTAGCCTTGATATTGCCAATATTCTCATTCACACCCGCGCCAGCCAATGCACCAGTCAAGCTAGCTTGGCGTCCTTGTAGAGCGCGATTAAATGCCGAGCCATAGGTGTTATCAGCCAATCCTTGACCGAATGTTTGGGCTTCTTTAAGCGCGTTACCAGAGAAGTAACCACCACGAGCAAGTTGAGCGCGATCGGTTGCTTTCGTACCTTCTTCTAAATTAAACTGATAGCCGGGGTCTTGCGTTAAATCACCCGGAGTAAAGCTAAACCCGCTTGTATAAGGTGCCAGAAGGTCTTGGTTAGCCCGCTGACCAGCTAAAAGTGCTTTAGCGGCTTTATTGTTAGCATTAGTGCCGAGAAGCGCGCTAAGCGCAGGCGTTAGGTAATTGCTTGAAGATGCCACTTGCGTTGCTCCTATAGTTGTGGGCGCTGCATAAGTATTGGCGCCAGTTTGAGTAAACCCGTTTAAATCTTTAGGTAAATATGATCCGCCACCACTATTAGAATATGATGAAGCGCCACCGCCTAAGGACGGGGTCGGGACAGAAGCCGCACTAGCGGTATCAATGCCAATTGACTTTAACGCATCTCCGCCACTTTTGAAAGCAGATTGTAAGTCACTTCCTTGATAAAGTTTATCAACTCCGCCACCAATATTATCAAGTGCGCCCGAAGCCGTTTTAAATACATCGCTTATGCCTCGACCTATTACGGTATCGGCAACACCAGATTTTAGGCTATCTATGCCACGCCCCAATATTGTATCCTTAAGGCCGCCACCACCAGCGTACCCTAAGGCCCCGCCAAGAAGGGCGCTTTTAAGCCCGCCACCACCAAGCAAGCCACTTCCAGCACCTATCGCTGCCGCACCAAGCGGCCCGATTCCCGGTATGAAAGAGGCCGCAATAGGCAGCACTGTTTTAAATATTTTGCCAATACTTTTGAAAAAACCAAATTCAGCATATCCTGTTTCTGGGTTAATTGAGTTAGCAGGGTCACCAACAATATATTGGTTAATGTTTGCGCCAGCTTGCTCAAACAACGCCTTCATGACTTGCATCACTTCCGGGTCATCAAGAAACGCACGAGGGATAACTAGCTCGCCAAGCGATAAATGCGCCATAACGGTATCACCACCGCGGCCAGCTTCAGCCACATCTTGAACTTCCATTTCTTGATCTTGTTCCATAAATACCTCATATGTATATTACATAAAAATGTTGTTAAATTCCAGATTAATTCTTTACCCTGCCAGTTATAGTTATAGGCGAAGTTATAAGCGCCCATGTTGGCAAATATATTGTTCTGCTGCTCGCAGTGACTACGCCCTGCGCATTAGAAGTCCCTGTGATAACATTAATGGCAACATCTTGTGCCACACTAAAAGGCGTTGTAATCGTCGTAACCCCAAGCGTTGAGCTAGTATTTGTCCCCGGAACAATCTTAACCGCAAAATCTGTAAACCCACTATTCTGATAGTAAACGCCAGTTATGGTCGGCGTCCCTACGGTGGTTAAGCCGGTAATCGTTGGATTCCACGTGGTGCCTGCATCACCACGGTTAATCTGAGAAAAATACTCTACCCACGAAGGACGCAGTTTCCCGTTATCGTCTAATACCTTATCAGCGATTGGTGCGAGTAAGATGGTCACGTGTTAAACTCCCCACCTGTCATCACTACTTTGACAGAATCAGTCACCCTGATGCGGAAAGTGCATTGTCTGTGCCTACCAAGGCGCCAAAATACAACGCGCGATAAAAACTCACCAATCCGGCCAATTGCTTTTTCGTAGTAGATATAAAATGTGCGGCCACCATCTTTTGATAAATAAAGCATCGCTTTGGGGTTTGCGATTGTTGTATTGCCCACACCAGTTTCAAAATTCACCGTGAGATTTTTAATTAAAAAAGGATTGCCATTATCGAAAATATGCGTAAAAATTCTGTCCCTAGCGATTTCATCGCCATTATCAGAATAATATGCTGATGATTGATGATAGATTTTCCCAGAGTTTTTATCAAGCACCAGTGTCTTCCCAAACGCATAAAATAAAGCATTTGTCAGTGGAAGCTCATATTGCCCGAAACTATTAAGGTAAGCCCATTCAAACCATAGGCGCGTTGATATATCATAAACAAGCGCGGTTTCCATCCCCCCACCAGTAATAATATAAAATACGTGTCCGGCTTCTTGATAGGCCATCGATTTTAGCGCAGATATAGATGGGGCCGATTGAATGCGCAATTCTATAGCCTCGGTTGATATGCGCTGCGGGGAAAACCCGTCTGCCTTATAAACAATACCTACACCGTTTTCATCTTTACCAACCCAAAAAGCCGTATTGTCTAACGCCAAAACAGTGCCGGGGGCGGCGACGCCGACAGATAGACGCGCCGAGCTATTAACGCGCTGAAATGGGAATGATGCCGAACCTGTGTTATTCCACGGCTCAGTTGATTTATCTCCAAACAACCATAATTGACCGAATATAACCGCCACACGAAGTAAACTATCAGGTGACGATTCCGCTGTTGCAAAGTCAAGCGCGGCCCATGTTAACCCATCATAGGGTGAAGATATTTGGAATATCCCACTTGTTAGAGAGCGATTTACAACAAAATACCCATCAAGGAACACCACACTTGCAGCACTTGGGAGATTAGCGCTTACAACACGCTGGAACACATTAGTAGCGTAAGTAAAAATATATAAATCGACACCATCACAAATGGCCAGTTGCAGTCCATTTTCAGCAAAGGTTAAATCGCCAGAACTTGTTAATAAACTGCCACGGAGCGTTCCAATAGCAGAGGACGTTTGTTCATAAAGTTCCGACCCAGAAACACAAAAAGCACGCCCAGAAGATGAAGTAAACCCTCCCCTTCCCGGCCCAGAACCAACAGTCGCGAACAGATTATTACCGGGTCGCGAATAGAGTGATGCTGGCTCCTTGCCCTCTTGGTCTAAAACAGCGTACAGATTTACGGTGCGCTCTGCGTTAAATGGCAGTGACGCTTGCTGCGAACTCCCGCCTACAACGCCCGCTTTCATTGCACATCCCTTACCGTATTGCTTAGAATATCATAGCGGGTGGCGCCGCTGGTTTCCAAAGTGTTAATTTGTAGGTTTTGACGGTCTATCGACATTTTCGAGGTAGCCGCTAACGTTGTGATTTCTGCAGGCACGGGGATTTGATAACCGGGGGCAAGTTCAAGAAATAACCCATATTTCAGTGCACGTTTATAGCCCGGAGGCAATACAAGCGTCGTACTGAGTGAAAGCGTTGCGTTGTCGTTATTGTCCCAAAACACCAAGCTATAATTCGTACTGGTCGCGATAGGTGTGATATATGCCACAATCAGCGGGTAGGTCATATTGAACCAGACCGCGTAAGGATAAGTGCCAATTTGCCCCTTAACAGGTATATCCGACCATTGCTGGTCATTTAATATGGCAATGGGAATATCTTGCTGCTGTGATACCGCTTGCGACGTACTACGCACAAATGCTGCGCTGATGTTGTTTGGGCGAGCAATATTTAAATCACCGCCGGAACCTATCGTATAGCTTGCCTGATTCGCTACAAATGGGATGATATATTGAGTCGCCCCATAAAGTTTTTGTGGATCGATATTCCATGATTCAATAAGATCATTAAGCTTAACAAGCGCACCAGCACTTTGCGCAGCCGTAGGTGTTTCTTGGTCGGCTATTACGCCCATATCCAGTAACACGTCCGTAATTAGATTAAGGGCCGTGTAAGCCATAATATGCCTATGATTTAGATATTAGGAAACCGGAGGTGGATTTTAACCCACCCCCGGCCTTTTCATTGTCAGCTATAGCTAGATAAGTTTGTAGCTATAGATCGAGGTGTCAGAAGCCGTACCAGCAATGGTGAAGCCAGTGCCGTTCGTACGAGTTTTAACCGCAGGAAGCGCACCAACCGTACCACCCACTGTGACGAGGGTGACAAGGATGCTGTGACCTGCAGCCAAGCCAGTGTTGGAAACCGTAACGGGAGTAGTACCGTTGCAGGTGAAAGTCCCATCAGTAAAAGAACCATCAGGGAAAACATTGAAACCCGCAACAAGCGTCGAGGTTTTTGTCGTAGAGGTGGCGGTAGCCATAATAGAAACTCCTTAAAAATGTGTGATTAACCGAGGATACGAGCAGCGATTTGCGGGTACGTCTCCAGCCATGCGTAGAGAACGTCAAAACGTACAACGCGCTGGTTGTTCGTAATGTCGTAGCCCTCTTTCATGCTGATGGACAAACCACTCATCTTGTCGCTTACAACAGTGGACATAACGCCCATGTTGCTAGGTACTTTAGCAAGCGGCACCATAGCAAAGGTGAACGCATTCTTGTCGTACACAAGCGATTCTTTAGATGTAACGCCCGATGCACCCGAAGTAACAGTGATTGCCGAGCCATCCGCAATAACCGAAGTGCCCGTTGCACTGATAACGTTTTGACGTGGTCCATTCAGAATAATACCATCTTCACCAATGGTGATGGTGGAGTTGCCCGAGCCGTCCGTCGTCGTAGCGGTTGCGACCACGAAGTTTTTAAGTGCACCAGTCGAGCGACCAGTTTGCGGGTTGCGGTTGTAGCAGCCAGCAATGGTGAAGGTATCGCCAACGTTCAGGGTCGTCGTGGTGACCGTCCAGCCATCTGTTACAATGGTAAAGCCCTCAGTCAGAACACCGTTGGTGAGTGGCGTACCACCGTAAGTGCCAGCTGTATGCGTACCGGCGACTGGCTCGTCGTACAGGTCGAAACCGTAACCGTTGCCAAGCAGGCCATCAGCATACGCTGCGTTAACCGTGCTGACAGGGTTGAAGTACGACTTAACGCCCGTTGCGAAGCTTGCGTTCTGGAAGCTGTTGAGCAAGCCCACGCGGTTACGGCCAATCAGTGCGCCGTTGCTCGTAATCAATGCGCCAGCTGTTGCAAGAATGCTAGGGTCAGTGATTGCGGTGCCGGGAGTACCAACAACGTTTGCCACTTTCTTAGCCAGAGCGAAGCCGTCGGCCTCAATCTTAGCCGCCAAAGCCGATGCAGCACCATCAAGAGCGCCATCAATCATGCCGTTTTGGACTGCGTCATACGAGATTTGCAGGTCAAGCTGGCTTGCCGAGATATCAACCCCGAACATATTGAGCGAAGTGCTTACAGCGGGAACGATGGTATTTTGGATATCCATAACTTCGCCAGTACGCACATTATAAAGCGGCGGCTTGGTAACGTTAATGATGCCACCAGAACGTCTTTGCGAATCAGAGAGTTCCGCTTGGAAATCTTTGTTCGAGTTAGCCGTCATTGGCAGTTTGTTTTGCAGACGCGCCAGCATACGCTTAGCAACGATTGTCTGAATTGGCACTTGGTTAGACATTGATTAGACTCCTTGGTGGGGTTAAAAGCCACCAAGGAGAATCCATGATGGCGGTTACTTTTTCATAAAACGTTTATTAAATTCAGCTTGAGGCATATTCTCCCAATCCTCTTGGGTGTAATTGCTGTAGTTTTTTTCAACATTAGCGCTTACGCCCGGAGGGGTAATTGGGGGGGCAGCCTTAGTGATTTTTAGTTTTTCCTGCGCGCCGCCATTTTTAATAAAGGCCTCAATAGCTTTCATCGCTTGAGGCAGTGCTTCAGGTGGAAGCCCACGCAAGGTCATCAAATCAGCTCCGTAGCTTGCTAGATGATAGCTAATATCTGCACCAATAGGAGAAGCTAAAATAGCTTTCTCAATATCAGGCGTAATCAACTGGCTTTCTACTAACGCGCTAACCTTATCATCAAAATCAGGCTTTTCTGCCCTTACAGCTTCGGCTCTCTCAGCGAGGGCTTGTGTCTGCTTGTTCAGTTCAGCTTGCGATGATTCTTGCATACGGTCGTAACGATTTTGGTCACGCATGTATTCAATCACATCATCGTAATCTTGAATGTTAGGCTCTTTTGATAAATCCCTAGCCTTCGGTTCTTCCGATTTGGGCGCGCTAGATTGCTCTAACAGCCTAACCCGTTCAGCCAATGCGGCATTTTCACGAATTAAGCGCTCTTTCTCGGCTTTACGTTGGGCAGTGCGGGGGTTGATAGGTTTCGGCTCAGTCGGTTCCACTTGGGGTTCCGTAGCTGGCGTTTCCACCTCCGTAGTTTTATCCGGTTCAGGCTCAACCTTAGCAGGTTCGGCCTCAGGGACTACGTTGGTTTCTACTGTAAAACTATCTTCAACAGTGGGAGCCGCCTTAGCGGTATCATCTGTATTGGTATCCATACTACATCCTTTATCTGTGGTTTTCAAGCGTTAAATTGGGTAGGCCATTAAGAGCGCTAAAAAGTCATCATCGTCGTTTAACGCTCTTAATTTCTGTTGCTGCAAACTTTCCACAAGCTGCGCTAATTCATGTTGTTTGGCCAAAAGCTGCAAAAGCTCCAGTTGCATCGCTCGGTCAGCTAAATTATTTAGCCGCTTAAATTCAAGCGATTCTATTTTAATCTCAGTAGATTTTAAATCTAGCTGTGCTTCCTCATATTGGTTCTCTAACCTATGGCGCTCTCTAAGTTCATGATAGGTTGGCCTATATTCTCTGTAACGATTACCATTAGGGCTAATTTCTGTAGCAGCACTTTCCCCATCACAATTTATTTGGAAAGCGTCGTTTTGAAAGGCGTCACATTGAAAAGCGCTGTAAGCAAATGATGAAGGCTCACCGGGCAAAAGTAGCCTGCCGCCACCCGGTATTGCTAAGCGGCTTATACCATCTGGCAATAGGAAAAATGACATTATTATTTCCTGTCTTTTACCATCGTTGGTGCCACGGTGTAAGTTACCACTACTGATTCATTCGGACGCAACATAACTTGCATACCAGTCGCCGTTCCTATGGTGATGCTATCTTTAGCTATATCGCTAACCGTGCCGCCACGGATATAAACCATCTCGGGGGTTGCCCCGGCGGTATAGGTATAGGGGCTTGCCCCAACCGTAATTGTTGCAGCGCCCAGATTGTAACCGGGGTTATTGTAAATCTCGCCAGCAATGGTGCCACCCCCCGTCAAGTTTACAGCCTGCGTGACGTTCTGATTCATTTTGATAGCGTTAAGATGTGCCGAAGTGACCGCCACCGTATCAACAGTGATGCCGTATTTCTGCGTGGCTGGGCCACCATCATAGTAGTAGCCGCCGACAATATTAAGCCCTGTTACCGTGGTATTGATGTAAATACCAGACTTCAATGCATCCGTTGCGGTGGTAGCTCCGTTGTCGTAAATGCGGTTATTTGATAAATCCAGAAATTCGACAGTGCCGCCAGTGCCACTATTAGATACTGCAACGCCAGCCTCACCATTAAGATAAAACTCATTGCCGGTGGCTGTGATGCTTGTGGCGGTGTAGGTGCTATCGATATCAAGCCGCAGGCCGTTTCTAGTATTCCCTGAAACATTGTTGCCCGTTACCAGATAATAATCAGGCATGTTAGTTGCGCCAGCTTTCTCAAACCGCATCAGGCGAATGCCATCGTACCAGCCACCGTGAATGGCGTTATTAGCAATAATACCGCGCTGACCACCAGTTACTAGGATGCCACCCCAGAAATGCTGCCCTTCAGAGCCGCCCGGCCCTTCACTCGACTGTGCCGTACCTGCGTGGTAAAGCGTATTGTTAACAATAATAGCCCCGGTGTTCCCGCTATCTTCAATGCCTTTGCCGGTGGATAGGTTAGAATAGATAAGGTTATTTGCTATCACATTGCGCGCAAGCCTGACCGATGTATTATCATTGGTGTTGCGAATAGCGCTAACGGCGCAATTGATAAAGATATTGCCAGAGATAATGTGGGAATCAGGGTCACCCGTAAGTGTAAAATTGGAGATGAACATATTGCCGTCATCCGTCTGGAAGTCGATACCAGACCCACCGCCGCCGCCCGCAGACCACAATCTTCCAGCATTCTCAAAGGTGCAGCCATAAACAAGGCCGCCAGCAACGTAATCGCACCCGAATGAGGTGGCTGGGCTACTTTCAAAATACATATCGATAGCGCACAGACGCATGGTGAAGACAATTTCAACACACTTCGCATGATAGCTATAAACGGTCGTATAAGCCGCGCTCATATCGATGCGGAAGCTGCGGAACTGAACATCCTTATAAATGCGCGTCGAGCCATTTGCCTGAACCCCAGCAAAAGCAGCATAATAACCAGACGTCGCCATGGATGTAGGGCTTGCCCACTTAACCCATGTAGAGAACTTACCCTGCCCGATAATCGAAACACATGGGCGCACCACAATTTGAGCGGTAATTAACGTCATGCCCGCCGGAAGTATTACCGCCGCATATTCTGTGTTTCTCCAAGTACCGGACGCCCCCAAGGCTGCATCAGTAGGATTGCCAGCATTCACTGCCGCCTGAATCGCCGCTGTGTCATCGGTGCCAAAATAAATGACTGCCGTAGTGGTTGATGTACGCATGTTAATAGAAAGCGTAGCGCTGCCGCCGGAAGTGCTGACGATGGTGCCAGCCATTACCGTACTGTCGGCATTAAGAAGATAAACCGTAGAGTTTTCTGCCAACTTAATGACAAACCGCTTACCCTCATCTGCTGAGGTAAACGTATAGTCAGTCGATGAAATCACAGCGCTGGTATTGGTTATGGTAACATTCTTAACCATCTTTCCATCAAACACCGCACCATAATCACGCGCGTAAATGCAGCGTGTGTTCTTCTGCATATCAAGGCGCAGATTCGCAGCGGTAATGGCTTTATCAGTCGTCTGGTTAACGTAAATTAAGTTAGAATCGGTAAGCGTCGTTGTGGTAGATAGCCCAGATAAATAATTAGCAGTATTGGCCGCCAGCATAGCGCCGGTGACTCTCTTCTCTACGTCAGATTGCTCCGTATAGAATAGGTCAGCCGCGCCTATCGCAGCCCCTAAAGCCATGTTTGCTAATTCTGTATCAGGCACTAGAAAGCTCCTACTATTTTATTCATTATTCCCAGAACCCGTTGACCATAACCGTGCCTCGAATGATTTGTGATGCGGTAGCAGTACCTATTGGCATTTTGAGAATAACATGAACAAAAGTTCCTGCCGCGACATAGAGTGGAGCGTCGAGGTTTACATCAATGGGCGAAGCAACGGAGCCGATAGCTGCACCGATTGCGAATGCCTGCACGCCAAGAGTAATGCGACGCGGTGCGCGAGTGCCAGCCGTTGCTGAATCCGCCGTCGCGAGTGAAACTGCTGTACTGCCAACACCCAAGCCCCATTGCAACACGGTTGACGTTGTAGCGACCGCCGCTCCTATGTTCATCGTATCAATGCGAATGCCGCGGATTACAAGGTTTTTGCCAGCACCAGCGGCTGATGGGGCAGTGACTTGGAAGCCAAACAAAGCGTAATCGGTCTCATCTCCTGCCACAGCAGCAAACTGGAATTGGCCACCGAGAGTGGCATATCCTGCCGCCGTGTTGCTTAGGGTAGCCGATGCGGGAGCAGCGGTGTTCGCATAGTTCGCAGTCTGGGCGGCGGTTGCACCGCGCGCGTTGTTGATGGAAGATTGCTCCATGCCCGAGCGGCAAGTTGCCCACAAACGGTTGTTGGCAAGGTCGCGGCCAATCACCGCAACGTCAGAAACTTCCATACGGAACGCTGTAGAAACGACAGCACCGTTATAGCAGCGCATCAACATAGGAAGCGCACGAGAGTAGCTTGTAGCAGCAGAAGTGTTCGCTATTTCTTTCACGCCGTAAAGGTGGCCGTTGATATAGAACTCAACTTGGTCTTGATCTTGCACTAAGCGGTAAAAGTTGTTTTCATTGGCGACAGGTATAAAATCTAAATCAACCGTTGATTCTGTGCCGTTGACATTCACCACGCCTTGCAGCGCGCCTGCCGTGTTGACTTTGAAGTATACACCATCGGTGGGCGTTGCAGTGGTTGCCGCGAAGCCTAGACCGAATTCAGCAATGGAGTTGGCTTGTAATGCGACGTTAAACCGTATACGGAATACAACTTCGTTAGTCGATGATGCCGACAACTGGAACGGGCGGTAAGTTTGCACACGAGCAACAGCGCCCGAAGCAACACTGTTACCTGCGTTAAATACCCAGTACCCACCAGCCACCGATAGTGTCGCAGTAGCAGTAACGCACTGATAGGCGCTAGTGTCCACAATAGCATGGTTGAACGTATCCTCCCACAGCACTTGATCGATACCTGCACGCAAGCGTCCATCTGGCGTAACTCGCAAGGAGCGGCGAACTGGAGTGGATAAGCCTATTGCACTATCATGGTTTTCACCCACCATCACCATATACCCGGTGTCATTCATAACGCTGGGCGTCACCACCTTAACATTATTATTTGCATCCACTTCCGCTAAATTTGCGGTCAACCCACCTTCGATTACAGCCATTTTATGCTCCTACTAAATAATTGAATTTGAAATTCCCTTTAATCCGCGTCGCTGCATTCCAGTACGCGGTGATTGTATCCGCAGCAGTCACACTCGCCTTGACCACTAGCCCATCCATTTCAGCCTCATCGGCTCGCGTTCCTTTGCCAGTATAAGGCCCAACTGCTTGTGCAATGCTTACCGGCTTACCAATCGTTAGCCCGGTTCCAGCAATGGTAAACTTGCCAGCGCGGCGTGGTGTGGCACCTAAATCTTTTTCAACGGTAGTTAGCTCCCCTATGCCATCAAGTGCAGCCTGCAATCCTGTCACATCAGCAATATCGGGGGATGTGTGTGCGGTGTTCCAATCCGATGCCAAAACAATATCCGCAAGCAAAGTCCCAATAGGAAACTTACCAAGCGCTATCTGGGCATCAAGCTCTGCCTGAGTCCAATCGGCCATATTGTTGGTTTTTGCATGGGTTATTGGCATTTAGAACCCCGTCCATGTAGCAGCCCACTTCGACGTAAGATAACTGCCAACCAAGTTGCAGTTCGCATCCGAAAGCGCCGAATTGTACCAGATGATTTCTGCCAACATTCCGTTGAAGCGGTTGATAGTCCCCGTGTTTGTTTGTGCCCCAATGTTAAGCTGCGTCAGCGTTATGTCTTCAGCATTCGTTCCTGCTGCGCCTTTCACCCCGTTGACAAAAGGAGTGATGCTGGTGCCAGAGCGTATAAACCCAGCAGCGACAGTGCTGGTGCTGCGTACGAGCGCTTGCGTCGTATAAATTGAGGAAGTAGTGCGGTTTTGGCACTGGAAGTCTGTTGCTGTATTACCTAAAGCGTAGCGCAGGCCAGACCCAGCGTTCAGCCCGTTCATAATGTTTTGCGTAGCATCACCTAAGTTATCAGACGCGTAAACCACAAAAATAGTATTTGCCCCGTTTGGTATAGCAAGCGTTCCTGCTGCGCCAATCATTACATCATCAGTGCCATCAAAATCCAGTACGTTAAGACTATTAATGGTGCGTGTATTGGTGGTTGGTCTGCGGGACAAAGTTGCCGTCGTGTGCCGCGCATTGCCAGACTTATCATTCCATTGGTCTACCGCGTTCGCTGTAGCCGTGATAGAAGCCGTGTCGCTTGCATCGTTCCACAGCGCCAAACCAGCAATGTCTGTGGGCGTGAATGCTCCGCCTCCCCCCCCAGCCATATTAAGAATTCTGCGCCTGCGGTTCATTACTCTTTACCAACAACCGTAATGACATAACCCGAACCACCCGTAGTAATTGGGCTAAGCCACATTGGGTTTTCTGCAATCAACTCGCCGCCAGCAGCGGTTAAAGTAATGGCATTCCCTTGCGGGTCAGTAAGGTTGAACCAATGGGCCGCCGTAGCGTCATCCGGCGCGGCAAGATTAGAGCCACGAAGCGTTGCGCTTCCGAATGTGCCAGTCATCTGCACTGTCCGGTCAGGATACTGAGCAAAAAGAACTGGCTTGCCAGTATCACCAGCAGCAAGCGCCCATGAAACAGATTTTACACCACTGATTACATCACCATTGATTGTTGCAGCTACTGATGCCATTTTATACTCCTGTTACCATTGATTGAATTAACCCTGTTTTAGGGTCACGAATTATTACTTTAGGCGCACGAATATCAGCCGATAAATTATCAAAGCTTCCACGCATAAGATTAAGCGTTTCAAGTATTACCGCCATATTCTGTTGCTGGATTTGCACACCTTGCACTTGAACGCCAATTTCCTGCGCTTTTAGCTCATTCTGCACCTGCATTTGCTGCGCTTCTATTTCAGATTCCATAGCCTCGCGCTCAGCTTCGCTTTGCTTGTCGATAATATGGCCTTGCAATGCGTTTACACCCAAGTTAGCAGGCAAAACATCCTCACGTTCTATAGGCTCCGCGTTTGGCTGACGCTGCATTTCAGTCATGTATTTAATTTTCTCAAGCTCAATACGCTGCGATTCAAGCGCGGATTCAGTAGCCAGCTTTTCACGCTCAAACTGCAATTCTGCCGCTTTAATCTCTGCATCAAGTTGGTTCTTCTCTGCTTGGCTCTGTGCCGATTGCGCCTTAACCTGCAACTCACCCATCTTTATTTGCGCTTCTGCCTGTTTGTCATTTGCCGCTTGCTGCGCTTCCTGCAACGCTTGGCCCAATTGCTCGATAATCTGTTGTGCTTGTTGTATTTGCGCTTGCACAGCAGGAGGGACGCCCTTCATTTGTTCTTCTTGGCGCTCAGGGTCACGCAACTCAGGCGGAAGACCACGTTCTACTGCATCCGCTGTTTTATCGGCATTCGGCCAATCCATGCTACGGATAATCATTGGAAGGGCTGGAAGCATTGCTTGTGGAGCCGCTTGGAATAGCTGAATCTGTGCCTCGCGTGATTCTTCACGTTTCGTGGAATAGCTTGGCCCCGTCGTCACAGCTACTTCCATACTGCCTTTAGTCATATCGTAATTAATTGGCTTTCCTGTTTTTTCATCAACATAGCGCTGATTAATCTTAACTGTTCGGGTTTTCCTATCTTCGCTCATTACCTGAATCTCACGTGAGCCATCGTAAATCTTCTTACTCAAATCCTCGAAGATAATTCCGCCATAAAGCAAGGCACGTCCAAACATATCGGAATAATTGCTGGTAGAAACGTCGCCTTCTTTTTGTCGAGCAATAATGGCTTTACCAGATTTCTCATTGCTTTGCTGGCCTAGCGACGCGGGGTAGATTCCAGAGGTGCCATAGAAATTCTGCTCCGCCATCTGGATAAGAGCCACGGCTGAAGACAAATCAGCACCGTTCTGCATACGTTGCGGTGGGTTAATTGGCTGTCCATTCTCATCAATGGCATTGTGTGGTAAGTAAGCGTAGTTCTTTTGATTTACCGTATCGTAAAACTTCTCAAGCCCTTTAAACGCACGAATATCACCCACAAATGGCGAAATAGGCGCAGACTCGGCAAGCTCAATTGCGGTGTTCGTCGCGTAGTTATAAAGCACTTGCGTAGAAATCATATCCTCATAAATGCCGGTGAGGTATGTTTTGCCATTAACTATGGTTTTATTACCTTCAACAAAGCAATAAGGGATGTGCGAACCTTGCCACTCGCGTTCTTCTAGCTTCTCGGTAGCCGTGCATTTGTAATACATCACCCGTGGCTTTTTAATCTCGCGCGGGTTGTAGTTCTTCACATCCTTTGGCTTCTCGGTGACTTTCTTGCCGGTTTCCTTGTGAAACCAAACCGGAACCTTATCATATTCCATACGCCAATAATGGCCAACACGCACCAAATCCTTGCCCATGCTCGCCCAATCAGGATAATCATCGCCAATAGATTGTAGGTCTGTTGTGCTGTAGTCACGGTCATTTAGGCGGTTGAACTCAGTACGCGGGATATCCTCAACCTCGATCAGATACCGGCGATCACTGCGGTCTTGTTCGCGCGTCGATGGGTCATCGTACACTTGGAACGTGTTTGGAATCTGCCGGATGTAGATATTCTGGTCATTACTTTCATCATTGTCATAATCCGTGGCAAACGCAAAGTAACCCCAGCCAATGTTGACTTGGCTACTGATTGCTAATTTATAAGCAGTTTGCGCACAGCCTTGTGATTGCACCTCTCGGATTTTATCTTCCAGCAATTCTGCTTTATCAACATCCGCGTCTGTTTTTGGGATGTATTTAATTTGCGGTACGTTCATCCATTGATCGTTGATTACTTGCCTGCCGAACTTAGGTAGTTGGTTGAACGAGTAGGATGGGCGGCTACCGCGCGCCGTTATTTCTTTGCCGCTAAACTGCTTTGCTCCGGGGCGAACAAAATCTAGTACGAATAAAGCGCGAGTGCGGTTGTCAGCCTCAGCTTCCGAAGATTGCTTAAAATCCGCAAGCATATCCGAAACAATCTTATCCTTAGATTCGTCAGACATGCTAGTTCCTATGGTATGAGGCAAAAAAATAATACTACATGCAGATTATGTAGTAAAGCCCTAATTGCGGTGATAGGATGTCTGAGTATAGAAGCCGGGTTCTACAGTTTTTGTCTGTGGAACGTTTGGCTTAAAATGCTGGGCGAAGCACATAAAGGCATCCGAACCATGTGACCAGTCATCATGCTTAGGCTCTTTGCTGACCTTGCCAGTCTCTGAATCACGTGCATAGGCGTAGTGACGAAGGCAGGCCAGCCCGTCTTTTGTCTTATCCTTATCAAATATACACTGCGCGAATATGGTGCGGGCTTTATCAATCCCCAAAGCCTTCTTGGCAATACGCGGCACAGTTCTTACAGATGTGCCAAGCGCAGGGTTATTCTTAAGTGCGGATAGCAATTGCTGCTTAATTGTTGAAAGCGCCGCCTGTTGTTCGTGTTCTGCATCATGTGGCAAGCAATGCTCGCCATATTTATATGCTTTTTCTGCCAGAATTTCAATATAATGCGCCATTTTCTCGCCGGATGCCTGATAGTAGTTTATCAGCCGATACTCCAACCCAACAATCTGCACGAACCATATAGCAGTATTGTCTGACTGCCCCAAATCCCAGAAGGTATGCACCGGAATCCCAGCAACAGGTAACACTCGCGTTATGCGGTGCTCCTCATAAGCCTTCACTAGCTCATTAGAGAAAATGGCACCCTCTACCGCTTTCTTAGGCTTGCCCAGCCACACATGCTCGTAATTCTCCAAGTTCTTGCGCTTGTCACTTTCCATCTCGCGGCGCAGCACTTCAGGGAAAAAAGGATTATCGCTGTAGTTAATTTTCACCACCACCGAATCATCTGGCGGGTCCACAACGTACTCTTGATAAACAGGATCATCTTCAAGGTCAGGGTTAAACGAAAGCCATATTTCTGAATCAGGTGCGCGAACTGTAAGCGCAAGCGTCTTAATATTAGCAGTGGATGCAGATTGAGCCTCCTCAATCCAAGCGCGGCTAATGTTGGGTATTGATTTAACGTTGGCTATGTTTGAACGAAGCCCTGCAAATAAAAACTCAGTACCGTTTTTGCCGATAATGGTGGATTTCTGAACCTCATAGAAGCTTTCTAAGCCCATTTCTGCAATCTGCTCTTTAAGAAGCGAATGCACCGAATCTTGAATTGATTTTTGAATCTCACGCGCACAAAGTATCTTGTGCTGCTTTTCTGCACCTTGGATAAGAAGGGCGCGGGCAATAGACATAGATTTTGCACCTCCGCGACCACCATATAAAACCTTATAGCGCTTTGGCTTAAATAGACATTCAAGCTTCTTAGGTATCTGAATCATTAGACGACGCTACAAATGCCACTGTTAAGCTTGTTTTAACGTTAAACTCCCCGGTTTCGTCATTTGCTATAGGCTGAACTGCTTTGCCGTCGATTCGGTCAGCAATTAAAGAATAAGCCTTAGTGTCGCCTTCCTCAGCTAAATCCCAAAGCTTTTGAGATACGCGCTTGAGTCTTTCCGGGTCTTGGCGATTAACAGCAAGCAACGCATCACGCATCAATTTGTCAGCTTTTCCAGTTCCGGGCTTGAGTGTCATATCTACCATAGTTCGGGAATCAACCTATTGTTTTAATTAACTTCGTATTCTTTAGTCATATGTGATATTCTGGTTGGATGCGTTTCTTTAATACTTCATCTAACCGCTTCATATAATACGCGGCTATTTTTTTAACAATCGGGCTATTCTCTAGTTCTGGTGTTAATTCCCAAGTCATTTTATCAACTCATATTTTTCTATTCCACGATACTGAGGGAATCTATCCGTGAAGGGCATTTTCTTGCCCTCTAGAATCCACAAAGCTATTTGACAACCGAGCGTCGAATGCCAAAGCTTTCTATAAACAGCTTTAGCCCAATAAGAATGAACCTCGCAAAATTTCTTTTTTGTTT
>OFRB01000074.1_pt1 | contig 27257 bp, 19 predicted proteins | sample 1543021 | NCBI WGS metagenome assembly OFRB01 (sample SAMN07774230, study PRJEB24372) | wastewater metagenome | isolation source: Exp Tend CN 0WW | collected 2016-02
GTTCGATACGAAGGAAACCTTCATTGATAACAATCTGCAACTGGTTCTCAACAGACTCCGTGAGTACTACGAGTAACTGACAACCAAACAAACCAACCGCATCAAACCAACCAACTGTAAAGGAAACACAATATGTCTCTACTCGCAAATCTCGCCACCGATTCTTCCATCGCTGATGAAAAGGATGTCATTGGTGGTGGTGGTCCGGTTGATTCCGGCATCTACAACGCCACCATCTCGCTGGCTCACATCATCAAGTCCCAGGGTGGTGCCATGGGTCTGGCGCTGACCCTCAAGACCGAAAGCGGCAAGGATATCCGTCAGACGCTCTGGATGACCTCGGGTACTGCCAAGGGTGCCAAGAACTATTACGAAGACAAGAACGGTGCCAAGCAGTATCTGCCTGGATTCCTTCTGGCCAACTCGCTCAGCCTCCTGGCAGCGGGCAAGGAAATCGCTTCCATGGACACCGAGCAGAAGGTTATCAACCTCTACTCTCCGGAAGCCAAGGCCGAAGTACCGACCAAGGTTGACATGGTGATGGATCTGCTGGGCAAGGAAATCATTGCCGGGATCATCAAGCAGACGGTCGACAAGACCAAGAAGAACGAAACCACAGGCGTTTACGAAGCCACGGGTGAAACCCGTGAGGAAAACGAGCTGGACAAGTTCTTCCGTGCCAAGGATCGCATGACCACTGCCGAGATCCGTGCTCAGGCTGAAGAAGCAGTCTTCATCGACAGCTGGGAATCCAAGTGGGCAGGCAAGGTCCGTGACCGTGCCAAGGGTGCCGCAGCTGGCCTGGCAGGTGTGCCGAAGCTGGGTGGTGCACCGGGTGCTGCCAAGAAGCCGACCACCAGCCTCTTCGGCTAAGCAGTCAATGGGATGAATACGGAACGGAACGAAGGCCGTGTCGAGCGTACTCACCGTGCCAGAGTTGAGACTGGCCATCCCACCCGAACAGAGGGTTCGAATCCCTTCGCTGGCCGAGGTCTGGTGACCAATAGAAACCTAGTTCGAATCTAGGCTACAGCAATGTAGGGAACGTCTGGTGACGTTGGGCCTGACAGTCGGGAAAGACCGACAACGATCAATGGGGTGTAGTCACACGCTCAGTGGACTGGGGTTTTGCTCCTCCTCCCCAGTATCAAACCGGAGATCAGCACCGGTTGCCCCACCCATCAATGGAGTGCAAAAGGTGAGAGTACCTGTGCACAGGTCCAACGAAACCTCTCTTTACTGGTTTAGTGCCCAGACACACTCCACCATTTTCTAACTACAAAGGAATCAAATGGATGATCAAGCAGTTGAGACGGAAATTAAGGAAAAGTGTCTGACAGCACCGCGCATTACGCTGGAAGACATTCAAGCCTTAATGGATCGCATCACCTTCAGCACCAACCAACCAGATGGTACGACCTCCACACACGTTCATGCATACTTGGATGGTCGGTTCTACCTAGCTTCCGGTCACAGTGCCTGCGTATCTCCAGAGAACTTCGATATCCAATTGGGTTTCAAGATTGCAAAAGGCAAAGCCCTATTTGCAGCCAAAGAAAAACTCTGGGAATTGGAAGGTTACCGTCTGTACCAACAACTCAAGGAAACTGAATGAACGAAACTCCTGATGTGCAAGAACAAGTCCCTGAAGGTGCATTCATGATCGAGACTATCGATCAGTTTGCCCAACTGATCCAGGATTGGCATTCCAATACCGTGGCTACCATCAAGCACATGATTGACGTGCCTGATGGTATGGAAGTCGTGATCGAAGGTGAGGAACCTTTCAAGATGGAAGGCGAGATTCAGCGTGGCTACAAGCTGGGTCTGAATATCGCCCTGAACTATCTGGGTCCGCTTCCCTTCGGCAGTGCACCAGAACCCGATGAATCCAAGCCCCACTAACGGGATACGCATCATCGGCATGGATCCAAGTTTGCGTAACTGGGGAATCTCCAAAGGTATGCTGTATCCAGGCAAATCTTCCCAGTTGCACATCGAGGAGGTCAGTGTGATTACTCCGGTTCTTCCTACTGGAAAGCAAGTACGCCAGAACAGTCTGGATCTCGAGTCTGCCAAACAGCTTTGCAAGGCAGCTCTGGATGCAGCAGAAGGCGCACAGGCGATCTTCGTGGAAGTTCCGGTAGGTAGTCAGTCCGCAAGGGCAATGGCCTCCTACGGCATCTGTGTAGGCGTCCTGGGAGCACTCCGTGCTTCCGGGATCCCATTCTTCGAAGTGACTCCTACCGAAGTCAAGATTGCTGGCCCAGGCTACAAGAATGCGACCAAGCAAGACATGATCAAGTGGGCAATGGAGAAACATCCGGAAGCCAACTGGCCAACGTATCAGCAGAAAGGTTTCACCATGGTAAGTGAAGCGAAAGCAGAGCACATGGCGGATGCCACTGCAGCAATCTACGCAGGGTTCACCTGCAACTCGTTCCAACAAATGTTGCCATTCATGCAACGAAACTGAAAGGAAGTTTTATGCAAATCAATCTCAACCAGTCCGAAATTGAACAGGCTCTGAAGAATTACATCAGCGACAAGGGAATCAGCCTCTATGGCCGCATCGTCACGCTCGCCTTCACGGCAGGACGTAAGGCAGCTGGCCTGTCGGCGGAAGTCAACATCGATGAAGATCCGAACTTCTTCGACGCTATCCCCAGCGGCCCCCTCAATCGCGTGAGCATGTCCGAGCAGTATGCTATGGACAAGGAAGCTGCCCAAGCTGAGCAGATGGAGCCGGTGCCGGAAGTAGTGGTGGAAAGAGTCTCCGAACCGCTGCCGTCAGTTGCCGTTGAAGGCGCTGAAGTTAGCGTCACGACCACTAGCCTGTTCGCGTAGGCGTACCGTGACTGTCTTGAAATGGATAGGATCTATCCTGGCATCCATCTTGGGACTCGCGGTGGTCGGAACCATAGTCGTCATTGTATCCACCTTCGGGTGGGTACTCGGCGTACTAGCAATCGGAGCCTTCATCATTCTCCTGGTTGCGGCAGCGATCATGGAGCTATTTGAAAAATAGCCCCCGCCGAGACACAAAAACAAATGCCCCAATCAAGGGGCATTTCTTTCTTTGTTTCATCAGTTGAACGGACTCATTCCCAGTTTCACTGTTGCCAGTTCATCCAGCACTGAGGGGTATTTGAATGCCCCGATACTGAACGGATTGTGCATCTTATGAATGAACGAAGAGTCCATCAAGGTAGGAATACCTGAGAAGAAGTGACTCAGTGACAACAGCATCAACGCACGTCCAGGGTTTTCCTTGTACAGATGGGCAATGACCTTCTGGATCCGTAAGTAATACTTCGTGAACCAGACAATACCCATATCATTCAGGTACTGCACTGTGCGATGTGAGGGAATGTCGTAGTTCACGAAAGCATCAGATGCTTTCTGGATTGCCTCTTCATGGCTCAACGGATCCTTCTTACGGGTCGTCAAATATTGATACAGCGTGTACTTGGCCAGGAAGTCACTGATCTGGGTACCGTAGCTCAGAGCTTGATACATCTTCGTATCCTTGCCCATGTAGAGCACTTTACCCGCAGCAACCACACCAGGATTCAGCTTCTTGGTGAACTTATTGGTCTTCTCGACCAACGCGCTCTTGTAGGAGTAAAGGTCATCATCGACCGCTACATCCTCAACAATGGTCGGCATCATTCCTGCCTCGATCAATTCCCTCACTGGGTTACGCGCCAACTCCCCCTTCAAACGCACCACCTCACGTTCCATCTCAGCACGATTGGTACCCACATAATTCGATGCCAGCTTCAGCGTCAGTTGAGTCAGAGCATCCGTATCCTTGCGATACTGCATCGCACCACGCAGGGCAACCTTGTGGTGATGTACCTGATCCTTCAGGGGAACACCATACCAACCCAGCAGCGTAAAGTTACTGGAGACGTTCCCAAGCAGTGTGAGGCCCGTCTTGACCACCAGGATATCCTTGGTTTCACGGACGATCTCTTGGAACACATCCTCAGTCCTACGAATGTACAGCGATGCCTTCTTCTTGAACAGGAAGGTAGTCATATCCACGAAGGCCTTATCCACGTAGCCCCAGGTCTGCGGATCCTTCTCGAACACCGAAGAGATGCTCGACTTGCGGTACCCGAAGTTGAGATCCAGCAGATCCACACGCACCTTCATCGGCTTGTTGCCCCAGATATCCTTGATGGCTTTCTTGGTATTGCCAGGAAGCAACCGGTAGATCTCTCTGGCTTCAGCATCAGAACTGGTGTCACTGACTTCGATATAGGAGTCTGCCTTGGTGGAATACTCCAGGTCGTACTGTTCCTTCAAAGCCTGGACAGCTTTGCGGTTCTGTTCCTTCGATGCTTCCTTGTCGAAGATGCTACCTGCCAAGGTACCCATAAGCTTGTCGAAACGGTTGTCCCGCAGGAGCAGGCCATCCATTGTTTCGTGCTGCATCAGGTAGTGGTAATCCGTGACATTGCCTTGTTCGGTAAGCACCGGAGCAGCATAGATCGGGCCATCCTTGGATGGATCAAAGTTCGGATCCGGCTTGAACAGGTTGGCAACCTCTTTCTGCTTGCGACCATTCATCACCTTCAGGTCATCACGGTTGGCTTTCCACTCACCCAGATCGGTCACTTCATCCGTTGCTGCCCTGGATCCCTTGGCACGCTGACCGGTGTAGGAGAAGATGCCAGTCAGGCGCGAACGCAGGCCACCATGCTTCAGCAGGTACAGCTGGCGAGGAGATTGATCTGGATCATTGGGATCGGCTGCAACTTCTGCATCTGCGATATACCCGAGATCTTCCATTTCCTGCTTGCGATACTTCGAAGCCACCACGATTTCACGGTGCGGATCGTAGATTTCAGGGGTGTAGCCCTTCATCATCAGGATACCGTTGTCACCGAACAGACGTTCCTTGGATTGCTGTTGCAACTGACGATGGGACTTCAGTAGCATTTCGATGCCGTTATCTGTACCACGGGCCATCTCACGCTTGAGTACATTGCGAGCTTCCACAGCGTGCTTGGTAGGCACGTAGCTCAGAGCGTAAAGCGAAACCAGCTGATCAATGATCTCCGTCGCTGCCGTGTATTCGGCTTCGGTGAGTTCACCCCTACGATTGGTTCCTTCTGCCCTGGCGATGTTACGGGCGTTCTTCAACATGAAGTGCCCCTTTACCTTACCAGTTGCCAGGTAGTAACCGAGCACCTTGGATTCCTTGATGAAGAAATCCTTGAACCCGTTATACGCATTCAGCTGGGTTTCGAGTATAGCGATCTCGGAGGCCAAGGCTGACTTGGAATTCAGGACTCGGCTGATACCACTGACACCCAGGCTATCGATCAGGGAAGCTGCATCGGTACGCATAAAGACTGTAGAAATGGCATCCTTCTCTTCCTTGGTCATGCCCTCACCCTTGTTGGCGAAGCTTTCAAGGACTGCCTTGCCGGTCTGGGTGATCAGATGCTTACGCAGATTCTCCAAATGCTTGGAGGCACGCAGCATCGCGTGGAAGATCTGGTTTGAAGGACGAGCACCACGGATTTCATTAACCAAGCCAGCAGTCACACCCAGATGCTCATTCCAGTTCTTGTTGCGGAAGTCCTCGAGGATATTCATCAGTTCATCCACACGGCCTTGAGCAACCGTACTCACTATGTTCCCGGCAAACTTGACGAAGGTATTGCTTGACCCACGAACCAGGTTCGACTGGGCTGCTTTACCAATCTGGTCCTTGGCCTTATTCGCTACATCGGAGATCTTGTCTTCAATGTAACTGATCGGGCCACCTTGATCTGCTACAAGACGCTCTCTGGTTTGTACTTCAATCTTGACCAGGTTCTCAACCAGGTTGGCCAGCTTCTCATCTGCATCCTGCCCAGCGTAGGTATGGGTGACACGGGTAGTCAGCCAGTCCAGTACTTTGGTCAGCCAGTTGGTCAAGCGATCAGACAGACTCTTGGTACCGGTGGAAGTATTGAGACTGGTCGACCGATCCAACACTTTGTTAAATGCTTGATTGGTAAGGCCTAACGTGGCAAATCGCGCAAGGTGGTCGGTCTTTCCGTTCGCCCCTGTATCCATCTTGAAGATGAAGTCGTACAGGGCTTGGTCTTGTGCAGGGTTGCCGGTATTGAAGTCCGAACCATCCTTGGCCAGCGTATCCCGCATTTCACGGTACAGCTTGGCCAATTCCTTGTAGGAACTGGTGGAAGGTGCATCCTTACTATCCAGTGCAGCCGATACCGTCACCATGACTTGCTCGGCAGCGAAAGCTTCCTGGTCAGAGATCTGGAAACCTGCCTGCATCGCAGCAGTGGCAAAGGGTACGACGTTATCCGTCTTTGCTTTATCCCACACCAAGGAAGGAGCCACGATCTGATTCTCCATCCGTGTTGCCATCAGAGAGCCGAACGGGCCATGGATCTTCTCTACGATGTTGCCCAGCATCTCACGCAGATGCCCATCAAAACTCGGAGTCAGGTTGGATTGAGCAGGCCGTAGCGCATCGTACAGCGATTGGGTAGTGTAGTCGCGTGGGCTGACCGCCATGCGGTGCGTGGTGGTCTTGCCTTCTGGTTTGTTGGTGCTTTCCATCAAGCCAGCGACATTCTGGATCAGCACGGACATACCATTTTCCATGATCGCCTGTTGGCTCTTGCTTGAACCACGGAAGATGATGCCAGTGACAAGCGAGATGAATGCCTGCATACCATCGACTAGACGATTGCCCTTGGTCTTCGAAGCAAAGGAGATCTTGTTCAGTACGTTGCGTTGGAAGTCCGTGTTGGACATACCATAGGAAACGAACTCATGTACATTGGCCAGAGCTTCTTTGTATTTATGTTGGTCTTTCTTGTCGATCTTGACCTTGACATACCCTTCAGCCAGTTTGCGTAGATCTTCAAGTTCCTTGACCAAGGCATGAACAGCCGGATCGATATCGGGATCATTCTCCAGCGAAGCTTGCATGATCTTAGCCAGGATACCGTGGAGTACTTCATGGATCAGCAACTCACCATTCAAACCAGAGTCAGCAAACTCAGGACTGAGCACATAGCTGTGGCCTTCTTCGGTACTGACATACCAGCCCATCGCATCTTGGATGTGTTCACCGTCATCATCAAGCCTGACACTTTCCGGATTGGTATCCGGCGTGATCATGGTGACAGTCAGTGAGGCCGGTGCAACCTTGGCCATCTGGGTTACCAGACGCTTGTAGAACTCCACCATCCGAGCATTGTCACTCTTCTTCAGGCTGGCATAGGCCAGACGAAGGGCTTCGACTGCTGACATGGTTGGCTTCTTGCGGAATGCTTCAACAATGTCGGAATCGCTGGCTGTGCTCGATGGGCCTACAGCACCCCAAGGGGTCTGTTGAGTAGAAGGCGAGATATCCACTTCTTCCATCGGCTGGACTGCCACTGGTGCAGCTTTCGGTTGATCCTTTACCTTCTCCATCGCGGAGTTGATACGAGCAATCGCATCAAGTACTTTGGGATCGATGAGGGAAGACAGTTCGCTCAGTTTCTGGGCTGCTTCTGCCCGATCGGCTTCGGTAACTTCGTACTGTCCACCTTGAAGGGCGTATTGGTCAACCACTGCCATCTGTGCGAGTGCAGCCAGACGAGTACTGTCTGCGTCATACGCAGCCTGTGTCATCTGGTCGCTGATCGTGGCCAGTACCTTGTTGAGAGGCAAGGGCTTCTTGGAGTCACTATGCTTCCGAGCTAGCTCTACCATTGCCAGACGAAGTGCAGGCACCATGGCTTCTACGGATTCTCCTGACTGCAGCATCTGATCCAAACCCATCACGGTACGGAACCAGGCTTCACGCATCTCCGCAGTCGGGGAATACTCGAGCACTGCCTTCCAGGTTGCTTGGTTCAAGTTCTGCGCGGTACGGGTGAAATGCTTGAGTCCCGAACCATGGGCATCATGGACGTTCAATACCTGAGTATTCATCAACGCCATGTGCGAGATTGCAGAATCCAGCGAGTGGATCATCATCGGCAGGATAGCTACTCCAGGTGCCACCATCGCTTGCTCGTAGGCTGCGATAGAGAGGGAATGGATTGCTTTGCCCGAGCGTTGTAGCAGCTTGTTGGCAAACTTTACCGAGGTCTGGTAAGCCGCTTGGGTGCTGAACTTACGGGACGACTTCGAAACATGCAAACCAGTCTTAAGATCACCACCGGAACGCTGGGACATGAGCGTATTCACTACTGGGTTGATCGCCTTGATTCGTTCCTGCAGTGCCTGCTCCTGCTCTGCGGTCAGGTCAATTTGGGCAACTCCCTGCCCATCCAGCTTGCGAGAAAAGATATCACCCTTGGCTTCAAGTTCCTTGATGAACTCACCCTTGATGCTTTGGTACACCGCATCATAGAGGGCGAAGGAAGCTTGTGCCGTATTGTTGATACGGCTACGAACATCCATGAACTCGGAGAAGTGAGTTTTCATTGTCTCCTTGACCGCATCCCCAATGGTCGCGTCGAACGCTGCGCGTAACGCGCCCATCTGGGGCTTAGTCAAGGAGTACTTGAGGAGGTCTTCCACCGATGCATTGGGGAGGGCTTCAGCACCATAACTGGTCAACAGCCTACTGACTTTGGTTAGGTAAACACGGCGGGCCATTTCCCGTTCTTCGGGGTTGGCCTTGGCCAACTTCTCGAATCCAGCATAGGTGCTTTCAACAAAAGCATCGAACATGCTATCGATTGCGCCATCGACAGCAGAGCCGAACACCATGGCAGTCAAGGGCTTCTTGATGATGTTGCGGCCTTCTTTGCGGATACTCCCATCGTCTTTATCGAGACGCCCGGTGATTGCCCAGACAGCATCTTGAATCCGCTTCAGTTCTGGGGATTCCTTTCCAGCTGCATTGACGATATCCATGACATGGCCGATGGTTGTTTCATAAAGGTCACGGTGATTCAGCTTATTGGCCGGATCACGCCACAGGTTGTAGTTGGTCTGGTTATCCGTCAGTGAGAAGAAACCACCCTTGTTCAGTAGGCTGAAAAGACCTTTGACCGAACCAGCAGCACCGAGCAGCAGATGTGAAAGCATCGGGCCATTGGTAACACCGTCGATCTCACCCATCATCCGCACAGTGAACTTGAACTCAGCACCTGTGGCTTTGGCGGATTCATATTGAGCCAGAGCAATCAGGGCATCCAGTGAGTGCATCTTCTCACCACCAGCTTTCACACCTGCACGAATAGCTTCCTGGTATTCGACAGGGATCTGACCTTCTGGCCAGGTACCTGTCTTCGGATCCCAGGAATCCTGGATTGCCTGAACAGCTTCACGGATAGCCACCACATTATCATCGGTGGAGTTAGGATCGGTCATCCGATCGAAATCATCCAATGATGTTTCGTTGCTCTGCTTGTCCGTCTTGATACCAAGACCTTCCATAACCCGCAGACGGAAGTTTTCCATCATGGTGTCATCTTTGCTCGAAACTTCAGTCTCCCACTCAGGACGGTATAGCAGGCCACGGTGCAGCTTGCTCGTCTGTGGATTGACCATATTGGTTTCGATACCAACACGCTGGTTCTTCCAGACATTGTGAATGAAGAACAATGGCTGGCTGAGCTTCAAGGGACTGGTATCCACCAGCTCTTGGAAGTAGTCACGAACCCGTTCAAGTTCACGCTTCAATCCTTCATTCTTGGCTTTCAGACCCTTGGCGTTACTGACGTGGGTAGTAGCTTCATCAAAGTCTTCGTACCCGATAATATCCAGCACCACTGCTTCATCCATACTCTGGAACAAGCTCCAGGTATCCTGGCGTACTTGGTTCGGCACGGAGTCTTCATGCTTCATGTACTTCTTGAGGATCTTCGGAATACCTTGGAGGGTATTGCGGATCCTCGTCTGCGTCGGGCTGCGTGCTTCCCAGTTGGGAGCAATCAGGTCGGACTCAACACCGAACAGTTTCGACAGGATGCTCTGGCTACCCTTGTTAGCTTTGGCGAGTTCATTACCCTTCTCAGCCAAAGACAGATCATCGTTACGGGTGAGGCGCATCAGCCCCATCTCAGCGCGAGGATCGACTGTCTTACCCATACGCTCAGGAAGCCCTTCCTGCATCTGGACACCGGTCACTGTCGAACGCTCGATGATCTTTTCATCCACCAGTATCTTCATCGCATGGGTACCCAGCGAGGCAGCAAGCTGTGCCATCAGATTCTGGGGAGCATTCTTCTTGGCTTTCAAGCCAAGTGCCTGAATTACCTTTTGACCCATGGCATTGGCCAAGTGCTGCTCGTTGATACCAAGATCGGAAACCAGGGCATAGAACTCGTTGGTGATCTGTTCGTGTTCCTGCACTGCAAACATCGCCTTCACATCCTCACGGGTACTGAAGGCAGAACTGTAGCCATTTTCAGCTACCCATGAATACGCTGCTTGAATGATGGCCAACTTGACGTTCTCATCCAGATCAGTCTTACCCTCGATCTGTTGCAGAAGGAACTGGACTGGATCAGTGTAACGGAAATCAGGATTGGGCTTGACCTTACCCTCTTTCTGATTAAAGTAACCATCGATCAGGTTTTTCTGGAGGGTACCCATCCATTGATTGGCTGTACTCTTGAAGTGCTGCAGGGCTGTAACCTGGTTATCAGACAGCACATCTACCCCAGCAAAGATCCGGGCTAGGCCTGCATCCTTGTTCCATGCCGACAGGAAATCCTTGACCGCAACCAGAGGACGCTGCGTTTTGTCAGTGTCCTTGCCTACCTTCTGGGTGACGAACTCAGCCACCAGATTGAGTTTCTGGAAGACGTTGCTTAACTGCTCACCTGCCCAGTCCTGAGCCTGGTCGAAGACGCTCAGCTTCCCTGCGGGAGATCCTTCGGTTTCTGCGAGTCCAGCATTTCCTTCTCCTGTTTCAACAGGGCCATCTGCATTGCGTTCTTCAGTACCTTTGCCCGTGCTGCTTTCGGTAACGTCAGCAGCTTGGCTTTCAGTCGTTGAATCGGATTCGACATTATTTACTTCCTCAATGGTGAGAGTAACTTCATTGCTCAGTAGTGCAAGAATCTCTTCTGGAGTATTGCTCTCCAGTGCTTCGATAACATCAGCTTCCATCTGGATAGCTGCACGTTCTTCCTCGGCTTCCATGGCACTACGTTCTTTGTCCAGACGAGCCATGTCAGCCAGTACCATCTCAACGGTACGACCACCACGCACACCCTTCAAACCAAGAGCTTTAGCCTTTTCGCTGACTTCACGCTTGTAGGCCTGTTCCTTCTTCTGCTCGTTGCGTGCGTTCTCTTCCTGCATACGCTCGGGCGTATGGACAGGATTACCACCATGTTGCTCTGCGATGAGTTCAGCCAGATGGTTCGCATCACGAACATCGTAGCCCTCTTCGACACGCAACAGTTCAGCGATATAACCCAGATCTTCAGTACCCTGAGTTCCAACAACCAGGTTCACTCCATTGCGTGCAGTGGAGATCTTGTCACTGATAGCATCTTCAACAATCTTGCGTGACAGCCCAGCACCACCAGTCACACGGAGAATGGCACCCACCAGATCATCCCGCTTATTGGCAGGAGACTTGGGCTTTTTCTCTTTAGCTGGCTTGACTTCAACAGGTGGTGTTGCTGCTTCTTCAGCTTTACGGTTACTAACATTCGCATCAGATTGTGTAGTAACAGGGGGTGTTACCACTTCTTTGGTAACTGCTTTACCAGGTGTAGCCTGAGCAGGAGAATTGATTCCTACCAGTGCATTCATTTCCGTGATTGCACTTTCCAATGCCGCTTTACCCGACTGAATGTTCGCATTCAGCTTCGGAGAGTTGGCAGCAACCGTTAGACCACCAAGACTCTCCAGTTTCTTCTGTGGCATGGGCTGGGCTACACGGATCCATTTTCCATTCTGTGGAATGATCTGGATCGAATTCCCAGTACCCTTGACTTCGTTGTAGGCTTCATCAAACAGATTGGCCTTAGAGACTTGGGTATCCACCCAGCCTTTCAGCATAGCCATCAGTCGGCCAGTTTCCTTGGTATTACCCGACTGCACAGCAGCTGCAATCTTCTGACGGTACTGGGCGATACCCAGTTGATTCTTGGCTTGGTTGCCATAGAGGATTTCATCCCCAACCTTGCTCGTACCCTTCAGACGGTTCTCGGCAATACGGGATGCAGAGAAGGCAGTCAGGAAGGTACGCTGGTTATCCGTAAGGCCATTGGCGCTGTTGCCAGCGATCTGTGCTGCGACTTCAGGATCAACCTGGTGGGGTGCTGCCATCGCCAGGGTCATAACCTTACTGGCAGCGTTCTTGTGAGCCTCGACAGTGGTTGCATCAGCAGTATCGATCGGCGTGTTGAGCACGGCAACCTGTGCATCCAGATCGATCTCTGCAGTTTGGGTTTGAACCAGGTCATCACGCAGCTTGCGTGCGAGATCCAACCTGCGATCCAAACGTGCTACCTGAGCATCGAGCTTCTTGGCAGAACCAGCATCCATGGCAGGAGCCACAGCATCCTCACGAACCATATCCACATAGTCTTGGTTCAAGGCCTGCTTCTCGGGTGTCCATGAATCCACTTCAGCAAGGGCTGCTTGCTTCCCTGCGTCAGTCGTGTCATAGATGGCAGCACGTTCCTCTTCCATCTTGGTCACGATCTCGTTGATCTTGGCTTCATTCGAAGCCTTCACTTCAGGAGTCGTAGTCTCGAGATTGGCATGACCATGCAATATCTGGATCTGCTTGATCGGATCATTCTCGTAGCCAGAGATATCGTTGGCCTTGGTTGCCTTGGCTTGGTCGACTTCCTTCGTGACTTCTGCAGCCTTGAAGTCTGCCCATTCCGGTGTGGCTTGGAGTGCTTCAGCTACACCACGGGCACCACCAGACATGCCACCACCTGCGATACCACCGATGGTTGCACCTTCGTATATCTGTTGTGTAGTCGCTGGCTTGAGGTTGGCTTCGCCTTCAGCGTAGGTCTGGAAGCCTTCGGTTGCTGCTTCTGATGCAGTACCACCGGTAACTGCCTTGCCGGTATTGAGCAGGGCTTCCTTGAAAGAGGTCTTGGCTGCTTCCTTGGTGGTAGTACCCGCTGCCTTGGCCAATGCCAAGCCTGCCTTGTCACCCACATGTTCAGCAGCCGTTGCTGCCGCTGCGTGTGCTGCCATGCTTTGACGAACATCTTCCGGAGGGAATGCACCCTCATTCTCTTTGGCGTACTTGTCCAAGCCAGCTTGATATAGATCAAGTCCATAGCCCAGATTGGTTCCAGCCAGTACCGTACCGCCGATCTTGGCGATTGCACCCACTGCCAGCTGGGGAGCATTCTCGGCAATGTATTCAGCAGCAGCTTGGGGATTACTGGCAGCAGCCTTCATTGCTTCCCAGGTCAGCGAGCCAACACCTTGAGCCAGATCAACGTATTCCTTACCGCCGTTACCTGTCTTCAGTCCTTCCCAACCAGCAGCGACTTGTTCAAGTCCTGCCTTGGTATTGCTGTTGTCCAGAGATTGATGGAGGTCATCTCGAGCACCTTGGTGAACCAGACTACCAATGTCCATGTTCTCGGTAATACGACGACTGTAATCCCGGAGATCCACCGATCGGGTGATCTGTTGCAACACGGACAGGTTGTCTTCAGACATGCCAGCCCTTGGAGCATTCAGGCGAGCCATGTCTGCATCGGTGGCTTTACCTTGGGCATAGTTGTTGTATGCCTGGACATCACCTTCATCCAACCCCATGGTTTGGATTACGGACATCGCATCGATAGGCAATGTAGCCAGCTTGCCAATGACGTTGTTCGAAGTACCTGCGACTACGGATGCACCCAGATTGGTTGCACGTCCTGCCAGAGATTCAGGATCAAGCCCCCATTGGGTAACCAAGGAACCCTTGTTTCGTTCCCGTGCTGCGACACGCTCAGCGTGCAACTTTGCCAGGTGGGCAGTTTTTTCAGCAGACGCTGCCATGACTTCATCGTATTTACTTGAGATACCCAACTGCTCGTTTCTGGCAATTTCTTCATTCAGGCGGCTGTTGAAATAATCGGTGACTTCAGGCATGTAGTTCTCTCTGGTTATCGCAGACAATAAAAAGGGAGGGGATTATCTCCCCTCCCTAGATTATCGCCTGTTTCTGATTACTTTGAACCGATTTCTGCTTTTACTTTTTGCTTGAATCGATATTCAGTACTATCCTGACCCTCTTTGATTTTCTTGACCACTTCAGGGTCTTTCATATTGTTACGGATAATATCTCGAGCATTACTGGCTCTGGTACTGTCCTTGAACCATCCACCCTCTGCAGTTCGAATGGCATTACGCATGTCATTCACGGAAGGGGTAACGAACTTTCCAGAGCCTGGTTCCGTTTCAATACCCTTCGTAGCCATCTCATGAATGAACTTCTGTAAGTCGGCCACGTCTTCTTCAGTACCCAAACCGCTGGTACTATTGATAAGTTTAGGGACTTCAGCAGACAACTGCTCATATCCCTTATTAGCATCAGGACTACCTGGGGCGTACCAGTTGGTAGCGTCCTTCTCATCAAAGGAAACCTTGGTACGCGCAGCAGCGAGAGCCTTGTCTGCAGCTTCAACACCTACAGCACCAGAAGCAACTGAAGGATCAAAGCCAGCACGAATGGCTGCTTTGTTCTTGGCAAGAATCTCAGGAGAGAACTTCCCAGATGCAACCAGACCATCATAGAATTTGTCGGCAGTTCCAGTATCACCCTTGAGGTAGGTTTCAGGATTGGCAATACCCTTGGCTTTCATTTCAGCAAAGAGCTTTGCCTTGCTGTCATCAGCCATCTCGCTGAGCATCGGATGGCCAGAAACAGTCACTGGAAGCTTCAGACCACGGGCAATGTCGCCAACTTCGATACTGCGTTTGTTTGATTCCTGTGCCCACGATTGCTGGGCTGCAGACGCCAACCTAAGTAGAGCACCAGATTGTGCTTCATCACCCGCTGCACGAACTGCTTCAGGGTGAGTGATTTTGGCCAACTCTTCACCACGATTGTAGGTTGTGTCAGCACGCTCTTGAAGTATTGATGCACGTTTGGCTTCAGCACCACTCTTGTACATTGCACCTTCATTACGTAGGACGTTGTTTTCCAGAAGGGCATTGGCTTCATCATGACGACCTTGGGCAACAAGGGCAGCATGCTGATCCTTGATCCCTGCTTGCTCACGATCAAGCTGGGTATCACCAAACTTCTGGTTGGCCAACGTGCGTTCTTGCAACTGGCCAAGACGAGCGCCCAATGCCTGACGGGCAGCTTGCTGGTCGATCTGAGCATTCCCTACAAGCGACTGGCGTAGACGACCCTCAGCAGCAGCCAGTTCTTCAGGTGTTTGAATACCTGCTACTTCATTCATGAAGTTGTTGGTTTGGTTGGTTTTCGCCTGGTTCCAGTTCGCGTTGTCGGTTGCCTGCTGGCGATCGAGAATCTTCTGGAAGCTGTCGAAACCAAGATTGATACCAGCCTGTCCAGAGGTCATGGCACGACTAATTTCACCGATAGGGTTGCTTTCGATGGTACGCCAAGTGATAGGAGCAGCCATTATGCGATTCCATTCTTTTGCATGTAAGAGCCAACCGACTCATAGGCACCCGCATTGGATGCTACTCGGGCACGCTGACGATCTTCCAGCGTGGCATTAGTGGTTTGTCGCTGAGCAGCATAGTTCTTTTCGAACTGTTCCTTGCTCTGCTTCAGTGCCTTCTTGGCCAGGCCGAACTGCTGCATACCCATGTAGGCATTACCCAGTCCTTGTGCAATACCCAGGATAGACCCACCTGCACCATTGGTAGTCATCCCATTGGCGTCTTTACCACCACTCCACCAATTACTAAGACTATCCAAGAATCCGCCACCACCTCCGGCACCAGCTCCAGGGTTAGCACCCATAAAGTTACTGGCCTGTGATTGTGCGATATCTGTAAAATCTGCTGCTCCGCCATATCCGCTATTAACCATCGGAGAGTACCCGAAGTTTAGGGAGTTGGGATTAAAGTAGGAACTCATATTTAGAATCCTTCAAGTGTTTCAGTCAATGTAGGTAGTGTAAGTGCATTATCAACATACGATGAAATCGCCTCGATTGAATATGTCCCAATATTACCGGAATGTATTGTCCTATTGTAATAGTCTGATGGTGATTCTCCAAATATAATCCATGGACTCATCAGGTTATTACCTTCTAATAGCTTATTGGCTTCCTTAAGTGCATCTTCCTTCTGCACCATCTCTAAACCAAATAGATCAGCTTCCTTTTGAAGACCCAACATCTTTTCAGCAAAAGCATCCCCGACTGAATTGATCAGGCCGGTTGATAACTTCAACAATGTACTTGCAAAGGGTGCGCCTACCAAGCCACCACCAGTTAATCCATCGACTATCCCGAAGGCTGCTGCCACCAGTGCAATGATGATGGCGAATTCAACACCCACCATCTTGACGAACAACTTCAAGGCATAGCGCATGACAATCATCTCTATGGCCATGATGAGTGCAGCAACTACAATTTCCATTGCAGTCATGGAAGCCAGTGTGGCTAGAGAAGCAGCAATACCGCTGGCACCCCCCATGGAAATAACGGTGATGACAATGGCGACGATAATCAACACTGCTTTGAACCAGCCTTGTTGGTACCATTTGGTTGCTATTTCAACTTTGGAATTGAATACATAATGAAGCGATCGGGAATAGAGTTCCTCTCTTGAGCGATTACTGTAGAACTTGGTAATTGAATGATCCAGCGGAATCATGATCGTATCCGCTGTTCCTGTGTATTCCTCGAAGATGTAGTAAAGCATCTCCAGATTGACCACCTGGAGTTCTTCGTACAGGTGCTCAGTAATCTGCTTGCGGTAGTAGTGAAACACCACTGGAATCGTTAATTCCGCTGTAGTCTCGACCAGGCTCTCATTGAGGTAGGTCAGGGTGTAGGCCACATCCTTCGTCTCTTTGCTGCTGTTGTAAAACCCAACATGCCCGATCGAGCCAGGTTTACGAACACGATAGACACCATCCATACCCAGGGCCATCTTGAACAGCTTGTCCTGAATGATGATACCCAGTGCAGGTTTGTTGGTTGTACCAGCAGCTGTCATGCTCAGGATGCCATTCTTGATACTCTGAATGTCTGAGATAAGCTGCGATAACGGTTTGGTTGATCCACCGGAATCTATGTAAAACCGACGAAAGAACTCGAACAGATACCGCTGTTCCCTGATGTTTGTGGTTTCAGCAGGAACAGCCATGATCATCATGGCTTGCTCTACATTCTGGATATCCGGGTTCTCATTGATCGCGTCACTAACACTGGCGTAATCCATGTTGAGATACTTCAACAACTTCTTCGTGGATTTGTACTGTGGCCAGTTGTGGTCGGTTGATTGGGAAGTTCTCCCATAACGGAAATACACAAAAGGGAAGAAGCTTCCCAGATCTGCGTAGGCATCCTTGAACACGTCATCAAGCTCGGGGTAAGTACCCTCGTTTTCACGGTAGGTGAAATACTTGGTGGTTCTTTTATAGGTATCGACTTCGGTACCCCATTCATCCGTTACCTTGCCCAAAAAGGTTTCGTAGTAATACTTGGCCTGAAAATACCCAGCACCCGCTTCTACTGCAGGTACTTCAAAGATCATGCTCTCTTCCCTGTTCTTGTAGATGACAACAGATGTGCCATTGACCGTGATCACATTGGGTTCAGCCCAGACATAGATCACATGCACCTGTTCAGTCAGAGCCACCGCACTCGATTGAGCAGGGGTTGGCTTACTCAGGGAGATCAGGGAACTACTGATCGGACGCAGCGGGGTGTAACCTGAATTGGGGGGTGTGCCCCATTGCTCCAAGGCAACTGGCTTCAGCGTAGCCATCATGGCTTCAGGGAAGACAACGATCATATCGTTCAGATAGACCTTGGCCCCCTTTTGGCCACTCAGCCCAACAATCTCATTGGTGGATGCATCATAGCCGTACTGATCAACCAGGCGTTGCCACGCATAGTGCATGTTGTTGAACGGGCCGTAGTTGTTGTACTGCACGGTGATTGGTTCATTCTGCAGGTTACGCAGTACCCCCAGGGCAATATCCATCCCCTGTGCATTCGATGTAATCGTGCTGTTGGGCAGACCCCAGATGTACTTCTTCTCACCATAGCGGTACATACGTTCCGCCTTGATGGAGATGTTGGAACTCAACTCTTCCAGGACGTGCTCAACAATCTGATCACCCCCATTCATGATGCCTTTGATCAACCCTACCTTGGGGGATTCTGGAATCAGCTTGTCCTCGATGACGCGGGACACCGAGGTAGAAACCTTGATTGAGATTTTGCTGGAAAACAGACCCATGGTTCTAACCCATCATCAAGAAAAAAGGGGAGCACTCTGGCTCCCCTTGGTTGCTTCAAAGTACTTAAGCATTCACGCCAGCAAGCATCTTGTTGACTGCTCTGCCAACCACCGAATCTGCCAGCATGTTGGTTCCATCAGCCACCGTTCCTTCATCCGTGGTGCGTCGGACGTTCCAGCTATCTACCATCAGCTTGGCTGCTTTCTGCTCCGCATCGCGGGAGAAGCCATCCGTCTGTGCTTGATACAGACCCTTCTGCTTGCCGATCACACTGTCACTATCAACACCAAGCGCCGTGGTTTGTGCTTTCTCAGTTGCGACCTTCTGATTCATCAGGGCAGTCTCGGCACCCACACGATCCTTCTGCAGAACCAGGAGATCAAACTCAGCATCGAGCTTGCACTTCTGGGCAGTCAGTACCGTAGCTTCAATCACTGCATTGGCAGTTTGTTGAGTAACCAGTCTAGTCTGAGCTTGTAGATGTGCAATCTCGAATGGAATCTTCTGCTTGGTGAGCTGCATGATTTCCAGCTCGATACCAATCTTCTGAACTTCAGCCAGTGCAACCTGTACCATCGCATTGGCTTTTTCAACTTCAGCCTTCGCAATCAATACTTGTTGAGCCATCAACTCAGCTTCAAGGGCTACCTTCTCACGCTGCAGAAGGAATTCCAGGGAAGTCCGCATGACGGATTCCAAGGAACCCAGATAAACCGTGGCGTATTCCGGGCCTCTGATTCGGTTCTTTTGGAACTCGTTTTCCAAGTGTGCTCGGTTAGCACGCATCAGAACATCAAAAACCCCTGTACCGTCGAGGGTTTCAACGGTTAGGGAGGTCAGCGGAATAACAGGGTTTGCCATGGTTTATCCAGGTGAGTGCTACGTTAATCGATCGACTTGGCCATTGCCTGGCGACGAGCGAGTTCATTCAGTTCCGCTTGATCCAGTTGCGGCAGGACTTCGATGGCGAATTCCTTGATCATCTTGCCCTTGCGCGACTTGTTGCCACGGGAGTCCACGGTGGTCACGAAGATCTGGCACATGCGGTCAACCAGTTGTTGGTAGATGATGTTGGGCACATGCCAACCTTCATCACTGTTGAACGGGATGAACTTCTTGAAGGTACCAACACCGGCATTGCCTGCCGTGATGATTTCACCATCCCATTCCTTCTTGTTCGGGTTCATGCAGGTAATACGAATACGCACCAAGGCCGCAGCCTCATTGCGACGACGCAGACGTTTGGCACCCTCGGTTTCAACAGCAGGTTCAGCAGCTGCCTTCACCTTCTTGGGTTGTTCCTCTTCGGTGGTCGTGATCGATGCGTTCACTTTGTCACGCAGCTTTTCGAGGCCAATTGAAGGGTGGTACGAGATACCCAGCATGTCTGCACGCGCTTTGAGCGAGGCCAGTTCATCAGGCATTTCGAAGACTTCATCATTTTGGTCATCAGACATTTTAATACTCCATTGCATTTAGGGAGAGAGGGGGAGTTTCCTCCCCCTCATTACTGCCTTACTTCAGGTTACAGCTTGGCGACGGTCTTGATGAGGCCGATGCGTTCCGGACGCAGGGCCATGAAGCCGTAGTACCACTTGATGGACATGAAGCCCATCTCGCCATACGGATCGTTGCGATCCGCAGTCGCTTCACCAGGAGCCTTCTGGGTGATGACGAACTTGACGGACTTGCCATCGGTCTGGAAGCCAATCGTGGTGAACGAACCATCACCGATAACCAGCATCGGGAACACGTCGAAACGACCACCGGTTTCGTAGCAGGTAGCATCGGACGTTGCATCCGCGCCACCACCAGCCCACTTCATCATTTCCGGAACCACGACCAGACGGAACTGGTCGATGGCGCCGACTTCACCGGTAACGGTAGAACCACCAGCAGCGTACTTCTCGATCGAGATGAAGGCCGGGTTGTTGTGCAGATCCTTCATGGCCTTGATCGTCGGCAGGAGTTCCGAACCGATGTACATGATGCGGGCAGAAGGAATGGTCTTGGTGTCGACCATGCGGGTACCGGTGATGACGTTGACGCCCTTCGGGGTGCGGTTGTTGTCCAGGTCGATCGACAGACGCAGAATGTCACCGTAGGCAACCAGGTCATCCACACCAACATTGTTGTTGGCAGTGGCGTTACCGGCGTACTTGATGACGCCAGCAGCGTTGATCAGGTCGATCTGGAGAGCATCTTCCGTCATCTCGCCAGCACCATTCACCATTTCGCGGTGGATGTGCATCTGCAGCTCGGCATCCGTATCGAAGTCCAGGGATTCCTTGGTGTACTCATCGAAGAAGCCGAACTTCTCGAACGAGCCTTCGATTTCCTTACGCTTGAAGCCAACGCGGTTCACGCGGCCACCAGTTTCGGAAAGAGTCGGCAGCTTGCCGGAGATCGAACCGATATCCTTGGACGAGCCGTACAGGTTGCCAGAACGCTGGAGGTACGAGGCACCGAGATTGAGGGCGACAACAGCGATGGCCTTGACTGCCGTGGTGACGTTGAAGACGGTACCACCAACCAGGGTCAGGGTAGCGAAACCAGTACCAGCCGAACCATCGGCACCAGCCGTAGCGACAACACCGGAGGTATTGTCATTGATGGCGGCAGCAGCCGCGACCTTGCCAGCATTGGCGACGACCAGGGCAGCAGACGGAACGGTAACCGAGTAGGTCGTACCGGAGATGGTGACACCAGCGGCATCAATACCTTGGTCATTCAGGTTCGCGTCATCGAGCAACGGCAGGTAGTGGTAACGCTTGATCTTCTTGCCGAAGTTCTTCGGCATCGAGGTCACATCAGCGAGCTGGGAGAAGAACTGGGTCTTCTTCAGTTCGATCAGGGCTTGCTTCTGGTAATACTGGGTGTTGAGTTGGTTACCAACACTGGACTGGCTACCGCCAGCGGGATCATTGTAGTTCATGGAAATACCTCAGATAAATTACAGGAATTGTTGATTGACGATTTTGTTAAATTCGTCGTCCGACAGTGACAACGGGTTGTATTCCGCTGCCGATTTAGAAGGGGTCACTGCTTTAGAACCACTGGCAGCAAGCTTCTTCTCACGTCGTTTATCTTCATCCACTATCTTCGGTTTCGGAGCTACAACAACAGGTGCAGTTGGGGTTTGGTGTCCTTGTGTACTCAAGTGACTAAATCCACCACGCGCCTGAATCGCATCACCAACTTGCCGGTAAGCTTCGATATCAGACAAACCATTCAAACGGCCAAACAGTCGCTCATTCTCGATTTCCTTTGCGATCATCGCGTAAATGCCCGATTGGACATGCGAATCGATCACCTTGAGGATTTGAGGAGAATCAGCAATGACCTTCTTACTCGCCACATCCCACTTGTTGCTGACAATATCGAGGGTCTGGTTGTACGCTGGAGAGTCATGCAACTCTTCCAGAATCGTATCCAGTTCCATCTCACGGTCATCAACAGTGCGCTGAGTAGGCTTGTAAGCAGCAGCCTTTTCAGTGTCCAGATCCAGAGGATCCAAACCACTATCCTTCAACAGCTTGCCAATCGCGTCCGGATTCTTCTTTTCCAGATCAATCAGGTAGCTGAGCTTTTCTTCATTCAGTAGCCCGTTGTTCTCGAGCAGCTTCATGAGCTTAAGATTCGGCTTGAGTGCCGCCATCTTCTTGTTGTAGTTGGCTCCCATCTGCATTAGGGAAACCGCGTCTTCTACACTGGTTACCTGAATCTCACGACCATTCGCTTTGAACGGTGCTGTAAGTTTCTTGTAAGCAGCTTCATAATCCACCGCTACTTCAGTGCTTTCAGGAGTAGGCTCAGGAGTCTCTTCCTTCGGAGTACTTTCTTTCTTCCCCTCGGGTTCAACTACAGGAGCCTTCTCTTCTTTGATCTCACCGGCCTGCTCGTCACCTTCAGCTTCCGCCTGACCCTCCGGGTCGGCTACAGCTTCGGTGCCTTCGCTGGCCTGGGCATCCACTACTTCTTCCTCTTCCTGCTTTTCTTCAGCAGGCACCGTCCCAGTAGATGGATCACCCCCTTCCGCGACAACAGCTTCTTGATCAAGCGTACTCGGATCCACATTCAGCAGATCCTCGTCGGACATATCCAGATAGGACTTAACCGGTTCAGCCATGGTTATGCCCCTTCCGCAATCAGTTCAGCCCTGGTCTGCTCATCCGCCACCATTCCTCGGCCAGCCATCTGTGCCTGGATCGAAAGGGTCTGGAAGTACTGGGCCAGAGTTCCGATGGAATCGATTTGAACATTGATAGCTTTTTGGCTATCGACATTCTGCATGTTTGCATCAGAGCGAAGATGAACAAGGCGGATTGCTTCCTTTTCAAAATACCCTTCCAAGACAATCTTCTTGAAATCCCGATTACTACGGAGACGTTCAAGAGCATCACCCAGGTCAACAAGCTTTTGGGCTTGCTTGATATTGTTTTCGAGGTACTGCAGTTCGGTAGAAGACATTATCTATCAGTGCTTTCAAGAGTTAATAGAGTGGGGTGTTACTTAAAACACCCGCACTATATAACAGTTACTTACCTTTATTCAATAGATAATCTTTCAATAAATCCTGTTTTTTCTCAGCCATGGTTTGATTATGCTTCAGCATCTGCAGTTTGCCCTGGCTTTCAGCTTGTGCACCGGTCTTCTGAAGATCACGTTCTTGCTTCACACCGGACTCTTGTTCAACGAAGTCCAGGTTATTCAAGTCAGTATCCGACTTCAGATTATCTTGCTTGGCTGCTTCAGTAGGAACCTTGGCCATATTCAATTCAGCCATGGTCTGATAATAAGCACCCTGAGCATTCTCGGTATTCAGCTTGGCTTCCAACAACATGATTTCAAGTTCACGTTGCTTTTGAACCAGGGGATCTGGCTGAGGCTGATAGGATTCGATCTTCTTGGCCAGTTCAGGCATCTTCCGCAGCTTGGCAATATCCGCAAGAATCATCTTGGACATTTCCGGATCCATGTTATTACCCATGGTCTGGAGCATGAAGGACAGTTCCTGTGCCTTGTTGTTGTCCTCTTCCGCTGTCGAGATCGACAGCTTCAGATCGAAGGCACCTGCCAGATCATCACGACGAACCTTTACGAACTCGTCATTGGTGATACGGATGATTTCTTCATCGGCCAGAAACTCCGAATTCATGGAGATCATCTTGCGACCGATTTGAATGATGCCGTTGGAAAGCCTACGCAGGATACCCAGCTCACGCTTGGAGGCCGAATCCAGAGCACCACGAACACCTGCAGCCACATCACCCAGCGAGGCACCTGAGACACCTTGGCTGAAGGATTTGACACCAGACATGGACTCCGCTTCCATGTTCTGCAGCTGCAGCATGAACTGGGCAGATTGCGGGATCTCCGGATAGGTATGCATGAAGATCGCCTGACGAGGATCCACATTCACATTGAACTCGTAATCCTGACCCTTATCGAACTTGCGACGATTGGTGGTATCCAGGGCATCCTTGCGAACACCGGTCTGACCGTTGGCCGACTTGCCCATGATATCGATCATGCCTCGGGTCACTGCACCGACAACCTTCTGGTTATCTTCCAGCAGAGCACCATCAGGCTCACCATAGATGCTGCGACGTACTGGTAGATACTGGGCGATGATGAATGGCAATCCCTTATCAGGGAACGGATTCTCTTCCATACGGATCAGCGTGTCACCAACCCACGCTGCCACGAAAGGTTTCACCAAGCCAGTACCATCGATATCCCAGTAGCCCCAGTACTCATAGACGACAATCTTTTTGCGAGCCTTGTCGTTGAAGTTGAATGCTTGGGCATTGTCCGGGCCAGCATGATCCGGATCAGATAGAGGAGTGCTCCCCTCGATATTGATCTTGTCCAGGTTCTTGTACTTCTTGTCCTTCTTCAACTCAGCCAGTGAAGAGTCAAAGCTATAGATGCCGAAGCGTGCCTTCTTGATATCACCCATACAGGTGGGATCGATGACCACGTTGCGATAGTCGCAGACTTCCACAGTCGGGCAATTGCGAATGGTCTTCATGACCTTCACATCTTCATAGCCCGTTATAACAGCTTCGATCGGCATCCCATGTTCCAGGCTCAAGTCATGAGCCTGCTTCAGTTCCTCGGGTACATCGGTAGCGTATTGACTGGGTGACTCGGCCTTCAACTGAGCAATGTGCGCATGCATCGGAGCCATCTCGGGATTCATCCGATATTCAACAATGGGCTTTTGCTCGATGACTTCTTCTTCTTCGAAGTCCCAACCCACTCGAACAATCACCGTGCCCTCATCAACAGCGGCACGGGTGAACTCATCAATAAACCGGACTTTATCAATCTGGTTGTTGAACTGGTGATTCAGAACCAACTGGTTTTGAATTGCCGCTTCTTTATCTTCCCAAGTCACCGGACTGACATTGAATACGTCATCCGTACTGAGGAAGGGTTCGCTCAATGCAGGGTATCTCCACTCTGCCTGTTTGCGAATCAGTTTGGGAACAATCCTGGAATTACCCTTGGGTGCATCGACCTGGGCCTTATTCCGGACATTGAGATTATCAAGCCACTCAGCAATCTTCGTTTTCTGAGTATCGAAAGACGGACGGGCATCTTGATAGTCTTGTTTCAACTCCAACAGACTGGGAGCGTTTTTCCAATCAGTCAGTGGGGTAACTTCACCCGATGCATTTTCAGTAGTGGATTCCATCAAAAACCTTCCGTAAGTGGATATACTGCGTCTTTCAATTTCAAACAAAGGGAATATACATGCAAATTCAAAAACTTCATCATAATTTCGTAATGCCTATCAAGAGTACCGAGCGTGCTGGTGCTTTTGATATCTACATGCCGGAAGGCGGTTCAGTCTCTGGTGACAACCCAATGAAGATCAAACTGGGTTTCTCAGCAGCAGTTCCTGAAAACCATGTAGCTCTCATCCTTCCCCGTTCAGGTGCTGGTGCAAATTACGGTGTTGAACTGAATAACACCTGTGGTGTTATCGATTCAGATTACCGTGGTGAATGGATGGCAGCTATCCGTACCAAGAGTGGTAAGCATTTTACCTGGGATTCAAATGATCGGCTGCTTCAATTTCTGATTATCCCCATTGCCGATGTTTCTCTGGAACTGGTTGAGGCACTCGACAAGACCCAACGTGGTACCGGTGGTTTCGGTTCTACCGGCAAATAAGGAAACACCGTGCACACGTATATTGGAACCAAGATGCTACAGGGTACTCCGATGACTCGGGGTAAATACAATGAATACCGTGGCTGGCCAATGCCGGAGAATGAAGACGGCAGTGATGAGGGGTATCTGGTTGAATACCAGGATGGCAACCCGAATCACGAAAACCATGCGGGTTATATCAGCTGGAGTCCGAAGGATACCTTCGAAGCTTCCTACATTGACCTGGGCCATATCGCTGGTCGTCTTCCCTATCAGCAGCGTGTCATTGGTGAGCGCGCAGAACTGAAGAAGAAACTGGAAGCTCTGGCTGACTTCCTGAACAGCCCTGCTTCCTCACATCCTTCATCGATCGATCTGCGTCCTCTACATCTTCAACGCAAAGCCATGGTTGCTTACCTGGCAATCCTCGATATGCGGATCAACGAGTTCTACTGACCCAAGCCAGCAAATGAAAAGCCCCCAGAAATGGGGGCTTTATTTTGGTGAGGCAGTTAGTGCATCAGATCAGCACTTCTTAGTGCCGCCACCCTTGCCTTTACCTTTAGCCATATTGTTTCCTTTAGTGGTTAATGGATACTGCGGTTTGGATTATATCAACTACACCCAGGCTGTACCATCCCATCGTTTGATGGGGCCGGTAGAATTGATTGGAGTTATTGCGGCTGCTGCAAGGACTGCGGCTGCAATCTCTGCTGCTGTAGGGCATGTCCCAGGCGCACTTGGAATCGACAACAAAAGCGCATCGCTTGCATGTGAATGCAGCGCATCGGCAACGTACAACAGTTCTTCGCTACCGATCGAAACATTATCAGCCGATTGCGCATGAATGGCTTCGACGATTGCCAACCATGTATCGAGCGTCAGCGCCGTGTTATCAACAGAGTGCGCGTGCGCTGAGTCCTGCGGCGCAAGCGTCGTCGCGTTGCTGGTATCAAGTGTCAGGTTATCCGCAGCATGGGAATGAAGCGCATTTGCAACTGCAAGGAATGATGCTGTCGCTAAGGTAAGCGAATCCGCTGAATGTTCATGTAGCGCATCTGCTACTTGAAGATAAGACCCAGTGATGAAACTGATTACATCAGACGATAAACCGTGAAATGCCTCAGAAAGAATCAGGCTTATTGCTGTAGAAGCATCAAGCGTTAGATTCTCTGATGAGTGTGCGTGTGAAGCATCTTGTGCTGATAGGAACGTGTCTAGTGATAGTGACAAGTTATCCGCTGCATGTGCGTGCAATGAATTAGATATGAGAAGTGAAATAGCCGCACCTAAAACATCGGTTATCGTCGCCACACCAACAGAAATACCATCCTCAAACAGTCGATACTGCCACGTCCATGTTCCATCTGCTGCACCTGTATGCGTAAAGGCCAGGTCAGGGTAAATTGTGACTGTTCCACTACTAGGTGCGGTTTCAAGCCTCCAATGATATTCGCTAGTAGATACCGGGCTATCATTAATTACAGGACTTCCACCATTATCCCCTGTAGTCGGAATATCCGCACCAAGAATACCAAAGCCAACATACAGCTTAACCGTATGTGCCGAGGTAATTGGTGCAGAAGCAGAGACTATATGGCTCATGTGTTCGTCGCCGTGTAATCCCACATGCCTTTGCTGCCATCGGTAAAGCGGGTGATTACCTCGTAGGTCGTGGCATCGGATAAGGCCGCGTCCTGAACCACACAAACGCCGGTCGTGGCGT
>OFRB01000075.1_pt1 | contig 26523 bp, 61 predicted proteins | sample 1543021 | NCBI WGS metagenome assembly OFRB01 (sample SAMN07774230, study PRJEB24372) | wastewater metagenome | isolation source: Exp Tend CN 0WW | collected 2016-02
CAGTGTTGCAGAAGTAATGTCTTATCTTAAGTCATATACGCACTATGCGGAGGCATTGCGTGATATAAATGAGCGTGATGTTCACCGTGGCAGACTTGAGGTTCTTTTAAGGCAACATCTTTTCTATGAGTTTGACTCGCTTTGCAGATATGATTCCCAGATGAGCACCGGCTTTTCAGCTTATGTTATAAGCAGAACCGAGATTGAACAGATAATGCGCTTTCTCACTTTGCTGAATACTTCTTAAATTTAATATAGAATTATTATCCAGATTACCATCTATGTGATCTATAACATAGTTACTGGTTAGTTCGTTACCACTTAAAACCCATACTATCTTGTGGGTAAAAGCTTTTATTCCATTTACATTGACTCTCCAATACCCGTCCTTTTCTTTCCATCCTGCGATTTCTCCTTTTGATGCTACTTTTATATGCTTGTATCTGCCGGAAAAAGAGTCATTATTGCGTCTAAGCCCGGACGTACTTTTATCGTCGATATAAAACAGTAGAGCTAATTCTTCATAATCCATTATATTTCCTAAATCATTACTATTCAGTATTAATGTGTATTTAATAACTACTCATTTTCTGAGAGAACAATCCTATTACACCAGCCTCCACCGCCGCTACAGCAGCAAGCGATTCGGAATAACTAGAGTTGTCTTTCCAACTTGTCAGGTAAATTCCTATTGAAAGCTCTACCATACTCGCCTACAGTTCCTTTTAACACGTGTAGGTCTAACAGCCTCTCGGCTCGTGTTATCTGGTCACATCACCGATAAGGGGGGTCGGGAGAGGTTACTCAGACAATAATCTATTATAACATCAATCTTTATAGTTGTAAACAGCTTCTAGTGCTTTAATCAGTTTAGGGATATCTTCTTTGTAGATATACACGTCCTCTCCATCTGTAAACAAAAGGGTGATAACGTTGCTTGGGCCGACTGGTAGTGATACAAACTCTTCATCACCATCTTTATTGATATAACTAAACCCTTCCAGCTTTTCATTACTAGCAATATCCACACGTTTAAACATCAAGTTTCTCCTTCATCTTTTTAGCTTGTTTATAAATCAAATTAATCTCTTGTTCCGTCATTAATACTTTATCAGCTTTTGAAAAAGATAACAATAACTTTTTAACCCTGTACCACCTTGTTAATGGGTAGAAGAAATTGTTATTGTGTCCACCCCTGCTAGTTCGCTCACACGCAGGCCACCATACAGGAGGTAGCACAAAAGCAGGAAACCTAATAGCAATCTCTGTCTCGCCATCTACTAACAATTGCTTCAATGCAGCTAGAATAGCTTCTTCCTGATACGCTGTCAACTCTTTCCTATATTTATCTAGCACCTTATTTTCCCCATGCTTCTTACGGCCCCTTTTAGGCTTAAGCTCATCAGGGACAATAACAGGCTCTGGAAATGCTGGATGCTTCCCTGCAACAATCCATTGAATAATGTTCAGAGGGATTGTCGTATCATGCACAATAGAGCGACAAGAAACCCCCTCTGAGACACGTTTACGTATGTCTGCTATCTGCTCATAGGTGATACCACAGCGTTCCAGCCAATAGGCGCTAGGACGTGCTCTACGGTATCCTCCATTAACGGGTGCTGCAAAGTCATCTAGATATTTAGTATCATAGACAGAGAACTCGTTAGGGTTAGATAAATCTACGTATTGATTTGTGTATGTCATTCTACTCCAATCAACAACTTATTAGCTTCATTAATATAATATTCATAATCAATGTCACTTTTAAAATCATCAATGTTGTTACAAGGAACAACTGTCCAAGCAGTATCAATACCAAGCCTACGATATTCCCCACCTTCTTCCAATGGTGGCATTATCTTAACAAGTTTACCACCATCCTTACATGGATAATACCTACAAATGTTTTGTAATGGAATTTCTTGTTCATCTTTTACTAACACCAATCTACTTGATCGAGGAACCTTAGTACGTAACATGAAATCCCATTTGTTATCCTGATTTTCTGCATGTTTCATAATAAATTCATTAACAGGAACACCTTGCAACATACAAGCTTCTGCGGCCATTGGTATAACTAAAGCAGATTGGTTTTGATGCCATCCCAAATCTTCATACTGATAAGCACCTTTCCGTTTTACTTTACCATTGGTATATACAGCAATGTAGTTATTTACATCACGAATAATCATCTTACTGTATTCAGCAAACTCTAGCTGTAATTTTACTTGCTTTTGCCAATCCTCACAGATTTTATCATATTGTGCTCTAGTATCTTTTTTGAGTGCAACAGTAATACCATCTGTATTAACTTGAATGATTTTTAATCCTTCAATAGTCAACAGTTGTTCAGCTAACAAACACAATGATAGTTGCCCATTAATAGTAATACTCATTGTATATTTGGGATCATAAAATACACTAAACTTATTGTTACTATCCCCGTATACACCATTCAAGGCAAGTTTTAACATTGCATTTTCAGTGCTACCTTTTGGACAACTCTTACGTTGTTCATACAGGTCTTTATAAATCTCACAGAACTTCATTGTTAGATGTTCAGGGTACACATTATTCGAGATGGCAATATTTGGATACATACTACTAACATCAGCATCTACGATATCATATTTCTTGGTTGATTTTGCAATCTTGTTTTCAATACTACCGTGAATACCACCTGTGCCAAAATCGAATCTGAATCCATCAACAACAACATTCAAGGTTTCAGCAATCCTCCACACTTTCCAATAGGATTTTTTATGTACTCTTACCTTCTTTGGTTTTTTCAGAATATCAATATTACCTTCATCGTCTAGAGGGTATTCTAATACATGATTACCTTGTTCATCAAACAACCATTCTGTTGCTTTTAATTCTTCTTCGCTCACCCATCCAAGCGGATATTCTTTAAGGAACTCATCAATATCTTGTTGTGTAGGTTTACCTTTAAATTTTGTCCTACATTCCATGAGCACAGAATATTTAGCAACATCACCTAGTAGATGTTCTTTAATATCGCTGAATACACCTTTTGTTTCTGTAATATTTTGCTTTTTTAACCAATCTAATACAGCAATGAATTCTGGACGAGAAAAGTTATAGTAATCGAACAAGCAATCTTTAATTTGTATGATGCTTCGCTTTGTTTGATTCATCACTTTTTTTGTACCGTAAGGAGTTTGCTCTTCCTTATAAACAGGTACATTGGCATTTTCAAGACACATTATGAAATAGTCTTTACCAATTTTTGTATCATTGTGATTCATGAAATCACGATCATATTTCTCAGTAAGTTGTTCACGGAATTCAATTTGACTAATTGTATGTCTATAGAAATCCAATGTCATCTTTACATCGTGTTCATTATATTTAATGAGTGTGTCAATTTCATTATCTGTTAACTTTGTACCAACAGCAAAAGGTAAATCCTCAATGTTGTGTGATTTCATATTGAACTCAATCATCTTCAAACTTGTAGATTTTGCCTTATTATCAAAGTGATGAATCTTGAATAAATCAATTTGAGGAATGTGTACATCTTTCAATCGAATAGTGTTACCAAACTCCCCTCTCATGCTTTCAATTTGATCTTGTGCCCATTTGTATATTCTTGATGCAATAGGAGTTCCTGATTTATATTTAATCAATGACTCTCTATTTTCAATTATTTTATGAACAATAGGGTAATCAAATCCAATGTTATTGAAACCTACTAAACTGTCTTTACTTTTAATAAGATAATTTAAACAAACAAATAACTGTTCAATTTGATTTTTACGTGAACTAATTTCAAAGGTTTTAGCAAACTTGCCATTTTCTTTGATGATACTAAAAGTGAACACATTTGGGTATGTTTCAATATCATATATCCATTTAGTACTCATCAACCCCTCCCTCTAATTAATCAATGCTGCTCAAATGTTTCACGTTGCTTTGTACGATATTTGTACAGATTGTAGCAGATGACTGGTGTCATTGCAACAGCCAAAATTGTTGTTAGTAGAAATTGTTTCACAGTGTTTCCTTCCATTTGAGATAATCCAGCATTGTGCAACTATCTGCTACATGTTGTCCAGAGTTTAGAACATAATTAAAATGAACACGCTCAGAAGAAAAGCTGACAGATGTCAGGGAAAGAACACCTTCATAAGAGCAACAAGAAAACATATTGATAAAGCTTTCTTCATTCAAGTAAACAATCCCCTCTTCCTGTTGCAAGGCCACTCTCAGCAGGCTCATTTACTTCTCCAGTTACTGTCAATTTTAACCCACTCTACATCTTCTAGGGCTTTCTTTGTATACTTGTTCTGCTGATCTGCTAACAATACCTCTCCACCATAATACCCGTTACTAGAATTACGGAATACGATAGTTAGATCGTGCTCTACTACAGGTTTCCAAGCATGATCTTTAAAGGTTAGCTTGAAACCATATACAGCCTCGCTTTCTTGCCGTCCTCGTCCATCAGCAGCAATAACCTCTTGTAGCCACTCTGGAATATCTAGCTCTTCACAACTAAGTACTTCTAGAGGATATTTCTTACGATCTTTCTCAGGAAAGCGATAATTTACAATAATATCAGCGAACCACGTTTCTGAACAGCAATCTCCATACGCTTTATAGATAATTGGTTGTTCATCTTTGATATCAAACTTCATAAAACTTTCATCGTTGCTTACGTAGATGTTTGTTACGAGTTTTCCAACAAGCTCTTTCATTTTACCTCTCCTTTAAAATTCATCATACGCCAATATTTACGTTCACATTCTGGACAACAGAATATAAGAGGTGATTGTACAGCACGTTCACAGGTTTTGCAATAGCCTGTGTAGGGATTCACTGCGTTAGAACTCTCTGTGTATGGTTCTTTTTGGTGTGTCATTTTAGTCCTCTAGTCCAATAAAGTATACACCTCTAAACTGTATCCAAGGACAATTGTTAGGGATGAATACAGGGTTCTTAGTATATGGTAACACACATTCTCGGAAATAGTACCAAAATTCTTGCCCAATAGCTTTCTTAATATCCTCAATATCTTGATAGTTGACAATACAAGCAATATCTTGTATGCGCGCTACGTTGTTAAAAGCTTCCTGAACTGCTTGTTCTACAACCTCTTCAAAATCCTGTTGGTTGCTCCAAGCATATTTTAAGAAGGTTGACTTGTCAATATATGTTACGGTAGTTGTTTTCATGAAAACTCTCCCCCGTTAGTTTTAAAGTATTCTTCCTTATCCCATAACGTATGTGTATTAGCATCATAAAATAAATCACAAGCATGTCCTGTACAACCTGTTGCACGACTCTTTAAGACATGAACCTTTGTTGTATTGCGTTCAATTACGTCCTCATTATTCTTATCACGTTGTAGGGCAATATTCACACCTGCTGATCTGTATTGTGCTCCAGAACCAATTGTAGACTCTTCTGTAAGAAAAGCCCCCTGTGATGCAGCTTTCTCACCACCTCCTGCTTTACGGACGTGGGAAATATTGAAGAATATACAATTATACTGTTTAATGATCTTTTTCATCCAGCTCATATACTTTTCAACTTCATCTAATTGAAGTGCTCCAAATAAATCAGATACAACATCAATCACAATAATCTTACAGTTACAAGAAATAATCAACTCTTCAATCTTATCTTGGATAGTGGAATGCTCACCACGATCATCTAGAAGAAATAAACGACTACTACCATCTTCTCTATGGAATAGCTCATGAGCTGCTTTCTCTGCGTGTTCACTTCCTACAAAATCAATACGCTCTTGTTTGTCAGTCATTAGTGCGATCTTTTTACCAAGATAATGGCTTAGAAGATTCTCACCAAACTCTCCTGCTTCCGCTTCAAGTGATACTACCCCAACATTCATATCTAACTCTTGCATCCAATAGGACACACACTGATTGATTAGACTAGACTTACCTGCTCCACTACCTGCAAGGATGTTACAAATATACCCGAAGTTAACACCTCCAGCGAGCATTTTATTTACTTTATCCATCATAGGAGGGAATGGTAGCTTATCTACCTTTGCTCGTTCTACAATCTCTTTATAGATGTCCTGACTAGATACAATCCCTGCTGGACTATAAGCCTTAGCCTTAAAGAAACAATCAATAAACTGCTTCTCCTTACTAGCTTCCAACATTGCATTTACATCTTTTAAGGGTAGCTCCATGATAAATGTCTTACCCTTTGGTAGCACCTTAGCAACTTTGTGGACAGATTCCCTACCAACATCGTCTGAATCGTAACAAATTAGAATCTTATCAAACCTATTAAACCATTCGTAATGTAGCTGAATCTGCTTGTGACTTCCTGATTCCCCAATAACAGATGATACTACAGGAATTGGTTCAAAATCACTATTACGAGATTTACGATAATCTTCTAGCATCTGGAAGGCTGACAGGCAATCCACTTCTCCGGCTGTCACCACTACAAACTTACCGCGTGTATTCCAGAATTTAAATTGACCAAACATGTCAGATTCTTTCCCTACCTTACCAATTGTTGAGAAATCTTTTGGTAGGATACGAATCTTAAACCCTGACATGGTGTTATCTTTCAAGACAGGATAATACTGTTCTACAGGTTCCCCAGTCTCTTCAGAATACTTATGACGAATCGAGTAAGCCTTGTAGGTTGCATCTGTGATACCACGTAGATTACACCCTTTTGTTCCTGTGTAAGACTTTACCTTGTCAATTTCTTCTTGTGTAATTGTTTCTTTTGTACTCACTTCTTCTCCCTCATAGAAATCATCTAATGTGTCAATCCCTCTACGTTCCTTCTCATCATCAGAAAGGATAGTATAATTACACCCAAAACAAAAACAAGAATCGTCATCATAAACGGCTAAATTATCTCTTGATCCACATTTTGGACAAGGTGAGTGTTTAACGAAATTTGCCAAAATTCCCCCTTATTTTCAATTTTCTCCTGTTACTAACTAAACAACCAAAGAGCTAGTTCTCTAGGGATATGCAACGTAACATTATCGGACAATGTTTCAAGCTCTGCTAGAAGACTTTCACTATAGTCTTTGTAATCGAAGTAATCTCCAACATTGTGCCTAACTTTCATGTTTGAAACAACATCCCCTGCTGCTAGTTCAATCTTCCAAACAGACATTGATATCTCCTTATTACATAGCTGCTAGTTGTACAAGAATCCACAGGATAGCATGAATAATGAATGGATGTACAAATACACTCCAATTGTTCATCTTAGCACCAGTAGCCTTGTAAATGGCATTGATAGATAACCCTTTAACCCCTGTAAGAAGTGATACAAGCGTTATTACCCCACCAGCTTGCCAGATGTTAATGTTAGGAAGCATTAGGATGCTCGCTACAATATTGTTCCAGCCATACTGTAGCACATACCAATAGTAACCGATGAAACCTGTTATAAGAATACCAGCAAAAAGGTAAGTGATGGCTAGAATAATAGTTGATGCGTGTTTATCAATAAATTTCATGTTGGCTCCTTTACAAAGTTATTACATACGTTATCAGGGATTAGTTGACGGTACTGAATCCATTGTTTGAAATTACCACTCCATAGTGCACCATTTTTATCACAATGAGTAGTCCCTTCGTCCCAATCAGCCCCTGAGTCATAACTCTCACGTTCCCAAGTGTGCATGTCCATAGGGGTAGCCTGATGCTCTAGAGGAGAGGCATGACATGGCTTCATTGTAATCAGTTTATCATAAATACTCAAGGCTTTTTCCAAAGATGTGTCTGCTTTCCGGTAGGATACTTGAGCACTACAGCTAGAAGAAATTTTCAAAGCTTCTTCTAATGTCAGGTACTTCACATACTTCATTCCCCAACTCTGGTCGTCATCCCGGCTAATTTCTTCTACAAAATAACGTAGATTTCCGTCGGCATCCCGCTCATGGTTTACAAACGGTGTATGCCACTCACCCGGATATAGCAACTCAGGCTCACTTTGCTCTCGTGCCTCCCACATCACTCTTGCAAGTTCCGCGATCTCAGGTTGAGCATCAGCATGATAACGTAGGTAGAAGAAATTATCATATTCTGTAGCTGTACAAACTACACGGATCATCTGGTATGGCTCTAGAATACGATTGACAATCTGCTTATGTGCTCCTTCAGCAGCCATTTCAGAAGCTTTGTCCATAGCATTAAACTTACTTTCAGCCCATTGCTGTTGCACACGAATTTTATTAGGTTGCTCCAGTTCTTCCTTAGCTTGCATTCCAGCTTGGTTCTTCCCCCAATGAATAGGTTCAGCAGAATTGTAGTACATATGTTCAATTACTTTTGCTACAGGAATAGCTCGACTACTTGCAGCATTACGACTAAATAGCCTGTGAGTTAACATCTCACTATGAACCATCCGTGGGTATTCCAATACATATGTAGTAATACGCTTACCTTGCTCAGAAATACTATCAGCTACAATCTCTGCTGAGATTCCACCCTTACCTTCAATCTTTACCATAAATTCTCCTTATTTATGCAAATTCTTAATGTATCGTCCAAAGCTACGTGTTGTTTCAGACAACTGACTATTACCTATAACTACCCTGCTATCATAACGGAAATTCATGATATACACAAAGTTATTTGCAATCTCAGCAGCTTCTTTATAGAAATTAATCATGTATGCTTCGTTAGCAACATCATATGTGCTGGCTGGAACTAATACCCATTTAAATTTCTTAGTGGGGTCTAGTAAATTATAAGCATCCAATATTTGTTGTTTATTTGTCCAAGTGTAATTGTCAATACCAATCCAATCTACTGTTGATTTAATTGTAGCTGGACACCCTGTAGTGGGGATTCCATTAACAATTTCATTACGATAATCTACGTTTCTATACTGATTCTCAGCTAGAATGGTAAAGATTGGAATCCTCAAGTTATATGCTGATAAAGCCTCATTCAATGTACAGATATAACTAGAATAACGATATGTGACATACACATTATTAGACTTCAAGGCTGCTTCATAAAATGGTTCATCAATCAGATAGATTGCTACAGGTTTATTTGTAGCCTGCTTAATACTACTAACAATATTCCATAGGTTAGCATACGCTACAGATGAACAAGTTTCATCGCTTGTTTTATTAGGACAAATATCTGTGTACACATCTGATTGCCCTGAACTAATATTCAATACACAATTCCCATTATCACAAGCTGATGAGTTCAATGCTGTAATAGAATGTACAACATTCAGGTTAGTGTGGTCTTTAACATTATTATAAGCTGTTACAGCAGATGTTGGATAAGGATCAATCCAATCATATCCATAATATTTAGGAATATCTGCATTAGCTTGCAATGCGACTAGCGTAACCATTAAAGCAATCGTTTTAATAAATTTCATATTCAATCCTCTCCTAATCTTTACCATAAATTCTCCTACAATTTGATTTAGCTGTTTCAATATCTACCTTGCTATATGTGAATTGTGTCTCTACACAGCTCTCATATCTGCGTTCTTTATAGCTTGCTTCAGCACCGTATTGAAGGGCTGTAATTACACTAGCTGCCAAGACACATGCACACAACATAATAAATGTAAACTCTTTATAAAAGCTGGTCATAAACGTATCCTGTCCTAGTTATTAACTTACATAAGGCGTTAGATACACTTTCGGCTCAATACCAAATTGCTCTGTCAGTGTTTGTGTAACACCTTCAATTTCTGCTTCGTTAAGATTAAACGTTTTGTATGAATAATCCTCAGATGTGGTGATAATCGCCCCAAACAAACAATTATCATAATCAGCATCATAATATGGGCTAATTGATATTAGATCATTATTTTCTTTCCAATTATAGAAATCCGAAGCATACTCATCAGGTGTTAACCCTTCTACGTAATTATCATAAATCTCTTGAACCTCATCATACGTATACCCTACAACAATTACAGCAGATGTATTAATCCCCATAATCAATCTCCAAAGAAATGATAGACGCCATCAAACCATCTGACATATCCCTAATCATTTCTTCAATGTAAGCTTTATCTTCACTATATTCTGGCGCTTCAATTTCCAGTTTAACATTAATGTTAATAGTTGTCATTAAACACCTCTTTCTTCAATAGCTTTATTAATCACTAAATTATAATCGTAGCAGGTTGCTTTCACATCCACTTCAACAATATCAGTTTCCTTGAAAGGCCACCTATTCCTAATTATATTGTCATGGTCTTCTGCTATACATTCCATTTTATCATAATTTATGTTTAATGTCCAATCACCATTGACAACATAGCCTGACTTAATTCTTTCTTCAGGGTCTTTCCTAATGTAATTTAGCCACAATGGCATATCATCAATAAACAGGGCAGTTTTAGTTGTCATTATGTCTCTCCAGAAATTTACCCGTCATTATTAAAATATTCGTCCAGATTAATTTCATCTGATACAAGAACAACTCTATATGTTGCTCCTTTACATACCATCTCAAGATTCTCTCGCTTAAATGATATATCTTTAATACACATACTCTCAACAAAAAACTTATCTGTATCAATTACAAAAGAGTTTCCGTCTTTACTCTTAAATGTGGCTTCCATTAAAATCCCTTTTTACTATCAAAAATAGACTTAATACGTTCAAAGCTATCTGCTTCATATTTATCCAAACGTGTCTCTACATAAATTTACCAAGCTCGATTAGTGTCTTACGATCCACCTTACTAATATTCCTATTTAGCCACCATGTATCTTCAGTAATATAGTTGGTTAGAAAATTAATAATTTGTTTTCCACCACCCTCATCAGACCATTTATCAAATAATTCATAAGCTTCAGAGTGTTTGTTCATTATTTACTCCTTTCTTGCAGCATACAATCAGCATAGTAATAAGACTCTGAAGCAATAGAGCAATCATGTGCTTTCCCACTAGCAATAAACCCTTGTAATGCTTTAGCAGCAAAGTAATCACGTACAGATATTCCTAGACTATCGTTTAATAGTGGCTCTTTCAATGGAAATGCTGGCCCACTTTCATGTATTTGTTTGCTCATTTTACAATCCCTTCACGCTATCAAAGATTTCTCTAATCCTATCAATATTATCTGCTACAGATTTATCCACACGTTCCTCCAGAAACACTGGCAGGAACAAAGAATACCCTTCTTTGGATTTACTGTCAACAAGATCATTAGCTTTAATTGCTACAATCTTAGGAGGGTTATCAAGCATTGCTTTACGCTGCTTATCACTAAACCCTGTACCACAATCGGTTTTAACCCCACCACATTCACTCTCTAGCTGTAGAGCACCTAACATACCCTTATATTTACCTGTACCTTCTACTGCCCCTACTACTTTCATATCAAGCTCAGCTTCTACTTTATATTTAACACAATCCTTGCTTGTGCCATCCTTCCACATACCGTTAGGGTTCTTTAACACTGTCCCTTCTTGACCCTGTGAAAGCATTTCTTTAAAGTGTTGTGCTGCTTGTTCTAACGAATACACCATTTTGTATTCTACATGGTTGAAATACTCTCCATCACACAACGCCAACACCTCAATAAAACGATCAACGTAGGGCAACGAGTAATCTTCAATATCCCAAGCAACATAATGTAGCTCATAACCATCTTGCAAAGCTGTCCCTTGCAACAAGCTATTAAGCATTCCATTACCTTCTTTACGTGACAGCATAATACCGTTACATTTTACAAGCAATTCCCCATTAAGCGTCACATCATCAGGAATATTCTTCATTTCCTTTTTAAAGCTGGTAGGCAACAAATCAAAAGGGAATGTTGAACCATTACGTGTGATTGCTTTCTTGTTAGTAATGGATGCAAACATACCATCACACTTAAGTTGGCTATACACACCATTCTTCCAATCCCATTCAGAAAGCTTTACAGCATTTGGAAGGCTACAACGCATGTAACTAGGTTTCCAATTAAAGTCACTCCATACTTTACTAACAAGACCCTCTCCTACATTGGCACGAAAATCTTTTAGTAATACATATTTTAGAATCTCTTGTTGCTCTTTATTAAGAGCCTCACCAAATTTTTTGATAAAGAGTTTTGAATTATCTCCTGTTATGTTTCTATCTGCAAGTTCTTTAGTAATATACTCAAGATTATCCACATCCAGCTCTAGTTCTCCACACGTATCAAAATTAGGAAATGTTTTCTCTGAGCAAAAATAATTAAATCTAGGGTTTAATGTTTTACAAATAAACACTTTAAGGAGATCATAATCTACGTATTCCCGTAGAATTTCTAATTTAATTGTGCTTTTAGATTCACTTTGTAATTTCTTTATAATTGAGTATAACACTACACACCATGCCTTTCTGTATATAAAGATTTATGCTTAATTAGCATTTCTTCCCTAAATTTACAGGCTAGTTCAAAAGCCTTTTCTAATCCATATACGTTGCTACTGAAGTCTTTTGTCTTCATTTTACTTCCATCCTTCCACATGACTCTATAGTATGTAATTTCTGGATTATTTCCATACTGTTTTACATATTTGCTAACTCCTGTGACTCCTGTCGTATTTGTTGATTTAATTTTTCTATTGCATGCATTTTCGCTGTAGGTCACACATCTCAAATTTTCAAGCAAATTATTTGAATGATTTCCATCAATGTGGTCTATAGTGCCAAATTCATTTAATTCCAAATTAGAAAATAGCGCCCAAATTATTCTGTGTACCAGTAATGTTTCATTACTCATATGTACTCTGTAATAAGGCTTGTTAATAGCCATCTTCCCACCTGCCATGTCTCCTTTGGCCTTGAATAAGGCTGTGTTTGATTTTCCTCTATATCTATTAACTTTCCACCTAAGACCACTAGGGCTAGTTGGGTCATAGTAGAAGATATTTTTAAGATCGTAAAGCTTCATTTAAGAATAGCTTTCTTAGCATTCCCTCCAGAGGCTGCTTGTAACGATGTAATGATGTTGAATAGGGTCATTTCAAACTCTCCTGTTTGTAATATTGCTCTTCAACAATTTGAAACGTATCCACTCCACAGTCCATAAAATTCATTACTGAGCATATTGCCTGTGCATCTTCTACTTCTGTACATTCACACAGATTATAGTACCAACAATATTCTCCAGATTCATTCTCGAAATTCTCTGTATCTAGGACAGTTGCCTTAACACAACAATGACCAAGAGCACTTTTGAGCAATATTTTATAGCGTAAATTCAACACTCCACCAACTAATTCGTTGTCAATATCCAATTTTGTTGTCATTGATTAATCTCCAATGTTGTTGAATGGTTGTATTCACCAAAACAAGGTGTAACATAAACATCCACACAATACTCATTTTCACCTGCTTTATCAGCAGTTACAAGGAAACCTGCTGTAGCAACCATTCCAGATTTTGTAGCATCTACAATTAGCTTATCTAGCCGTTCTTGTGCTTCCAGATAGTTAGCAAATACAGCACCACCCTGCTCTGTAAAGTTCTTTTTGTATACATGCCAAACAGCCGCTTTGTATTGCGCTGTGTTGTAATGGATGATTAGTGGCTTCTTTGGTTCCTTGACAACTGCCTTAACAATTACTTCCACTTCATGATTCCAAAACCATAATGGGAGATTTTCATTTCTCATTTTAACACTAACTGCGTCAGCGGCAATCTCTGCAATAACTCCACACATACTACAATACTTTGACATGGATGGTGTTACTACTACAGTATCCCCAATATTAAATTTGCTCATAGCTTTTCTCCAAATCTCTAATGTTTTGTACATAATCAGCCATAAATGCTAGAAAATGCCGGAAAGCTTTCTCATCCTTAGTGTTTAAGCACTTGACAGTTTTACGAGATAAACGCTTGTTTAATCTCTTGTGTATGTTCATTCCAAGCTTTCTAGCTCATTCTCAATCTTGCTACTTACCTCTTCAATACGGCTTCCTAGCCAAGAAAGTCCCTCTAGCATTGCTGTAAGCAATTCTTGCTGTTCTTCTGGTGGAGCTATTTTATATTCCCCTACGATCAGGGCTATTTCAGCTTGTTCTTGCATGGTTTCTACTGTTTCTGCACTATTCATACCCAATAGAGCTACAGCCCATCCTTGTTTACTTAGTTTCATTTTCTCTCCTATCAATAAAATACATGATTTTTAAGTGTTAACTTAACTTTCATCTTTTTAGCCCATGAGGGCCGAATTATTTTCCATGTCTTTCACTATAATATATCCCAAATTCTTCCAGTGATTTAACTAGTTCCCTTCTTTTAAGTATAGCTAATCTTGTTGCTACCATAATTCCATGCCTCTTAACACTAAATGTTTTCTGTATTGATTTTCCATCCTGATCTTTAAGGCAAGCTACTGCATAAGTAAATTTTCCATTTTCCTTAGTATGAAAATCAACACCAACCCATCCACTTGTATTTTTAGTACTCTTTTTAGAGTTAACTGAATTAGTTTGGTGAGTTACTTCTCGCAAATTAATTATAAAGTTACACAAAGGGTCACCATTTATGTGGTCAATCACATATTTTTCTTTAAAATTTTTGTTAAATAGCCACCATATTACTCTATGGACAAGATAGTTTTTACCGTTTAATTGTACTCGATAAACTGCTCGTTTACTGTTTCTTACTATACTTCCAGCAACATCTCCTTTTGAAATGTGTTTGATTGACATATTTCTTCCAGAAAATCTATCAACTATCCATCTTAAGCAAGATGGACTTGTTTCATCATATGCAAAATATTTACTAAAATCTATCATAATTCTCTTTATAAAATAAGTGATGTTTTATTCTTCCAACAAACTTCATATGTTTTCTCCATTTCGGATTAGAATAAGATGTATGGAAGTGTGTAGCTCCCTTCACAACAGGAGGCATCTTAGACACAAACCTGTAGGTTGTCAACTGTTCTTTTGTAGCAACAAGCTTGGTAGAGCTTGTCACCCAACTAAATTGATTAGGCTCTTTAATTACTTGACAAGCTGTTTTACCAGATTCGTGCATTCGTGTTTGAATGACATCAAGAACGGCTTTCTTTCCAAGTAATCCTTCTGTAGCAGCTTCCTTGTGTAATGTGAGGGCAATACACGCAGCATCATTAGAAAGAGCTTGTAGGGGCCATAACGTGCAAATAAAAGCCATTGTTATTAATTGTTTGAACATCCTTGGATAAATTCCTTCAATTGTTGCTCAGACATTGCTCCAGCTTTTGTAGCAAGCACAGTATCAGCTTCATCTGTAACGATTGTTGTAGGCACAGAACGAACCCTGTAGCTACTAGCAACATCTGGCTTCTGATCTACGTCAATCTCTACAAACTGATATTGTTCAGAGAGTTCTTGCGCGAATTCGTGAGCAACCTTTGTAAAAGCTGGTGCATACAATTTACAAGGTTGGCATCCCTCGTAGCTGAATTTAATTACTGTTTTCATCGTTTCTCCTTATTAAAGTGTATCAGACAAGTCTTCTTCTGTTACTGTATATTGCTCAAATGTCCCACTTACAGGTTTCCAATACTTACCAACTCCTGAATTATCTAATGCTTTGTAAATAGCAGACATAATGTATTTCATATCTTCAGTAGCAATTTTAATATCATCTGTATCTTGGCAATATTCTACAAGCTTATCATAGAAAATATCCTCAATATCCCACTTAGTAACTACATCCTCTGGAGTAATATTTGTAAACATGCTTTTACTAATAACTGATCCCGCATAAATATCTTTGTTATCTAAAATTAACATTTGCAGTGTTTCATACTTGTAGCATTCCTCATCAGCACTCCAAAATTCTTTCATATTATTCTCCTTATTTAATAATCTACACTGCCAGCTCTATCGTAATACCGTTTGTTACGCAGCTTACCTTCAATCATGAATACCTTTTTACTCCTATTCCCATACCAACGTCCTACCTCATCTTGTGTTACAAACTCGTTTGGAAACTCCCATTCCTCTTTTTTAGAAAGATTTTCAGCTTTATTTAACAATACTTGATTTTCAGCTTCACTAGGTAATCTTGAATTACGTGTTTGAAAAGTGTAGCACAAATTGTTATAGAAAAATTCTCGCGTATGTTTGACTAAAACATATGGTTTAGTGGCGATATTGAAATCCATAAAGTCGTCTACAAACCCGTTATATAGAAGAATATCAGGATTACCATCAATTTGATTGAGGATGTCAATCAGTTTATTTTTTCTCATATTGCTCCTTCATGTGCAACCACTCTTCAGAGAAATTATATATAAAATCACTGTCATTAGCAAATCGTACATAAAACTCATATTCCGTACAATACACATGGGAAATTCTCTTTCCTTGGCTTCCATGTGCTACACATAAAAGAAACTCTGAATAATCATCTAGTGGTTTTAGTGGTGGTATTTTCATTTTAATCATTTTACCCACTCCTTTTCAAAATTTGATGAAATAGATTTTACAACATATCCATATCCTTTGCAACAAGAACATTTATCCACTTCCTTATTGATTTCCTCCATCAACATTTCAAGATAGTATTTCAAACGTTCTGAGATATCTTTTAGACTGCTACCTTCTAAAGCTGGAATACACGTATAACCCTCATATCCACCATTATATTTATACCCTGCCCATGTCATCTCAAAGATTTGTACACTATCATATGCTTTGGTACGAGAGCTAAACTTTGGATTTGCATAACTACGCCCATTCTGTTTCTTAATTTCAGTTTTAATTTCTACAGGTGGGTGATAAAGCTTACGTTTTACAGTAAAACAGAAATCATAATCACTTGTAATCTCAGCACATTTAGGGTTAATGTTAGTTTTAATCCAGTTACGTACAATGTTATACATCTGCCCACTTGTCAACTTACACGGACGTTCATGGAGTAGGAATTCTGGTGTAAGCATTTGCTCCAGATCAGAATAAGTAACTAAACCAGACAAATCATAACCTTTTGGCGGTTCAATATAAGTCTTAGGATTACTCACGTTGATAGCCATAGTGGCTGGAGATTCAATGTTATCAATCTGCAAAGTACCTAAACAGACTAATTGGTATTCTACTGGTGTTAATCCACCTTCCTTCTGTACGGAATCAACCGTGTACAACCCACGAATTTCTTCATAATCAGTCCAGCATGTGTTGTCATCCTCGTCCATGTATGGCTGCACATCTTCCTGTTTAAGATATACTGGAATCTTGTCACTAGCTAGTTCTACCACTTTAAGCTTATAACCAATTGGTTCATAGGTAGGGGAATGTTTACGTTCCACTTTATCAACGCTTTGTATATCAAACTGACGGAAACCTTTACGTGCAATACCTTCGTCAAATGGAATGTCATTAATGTAAAGACTGTTCATAGACCATTCATTCTTGATAAATACACCAAGATTGCTTTGATAATACTCAATTTTAATCATTATTCTGTCTCCGCAATTTGGTAATCATAAACAGCAGTAATTTCACCATAGTCATTCTCTACATACAATATATCATCTTGCAAGTACCACACTTTATACCAATGCCCTACTGTCAAATTATCCCCATCAGCATCTTCAATTTTAATTTGCATTGTTAGTCTCCAAATCGTTTAACAAAACTGTCCACAAAGTATTTTACCTTGTTAGCATCATAACTCATGTCTACACCTTCTTTGCCCCCACCCTCACTATCAAGATACATACGACGTAGCGCCTTCAAAGCATTCCCTAGAGCAAAGTCCCCACCAACCATTGCGTAAATTACATCTTCTGTTTCAACATGATTACCGTTAATAATGAGCTTGTAGTAGTCACTGCTTCCACCTGTACTGGTGATTTTACTTGTAGGTTCATCACAATGTTTCAGCTCAGTAACTACACCATTATTGATAACAATTTCATTCCACCCTTGAATAGTTTGTTGTAAAGGGGTATGTTTTTCTTCAACTATATCTAGTTGATCTTCACGAATCCACAATACATACCCTGTGTTGTCCCATTCAACATACCATTCACCCTCATTACTATATCGTGACACAATCACACCACGCTCTGAGGGATTTTCCTTCACACAAACCTTTGCACCAATCTTAAACTTACCAACAAGTTCTAACTGGTCTTCCCAGTGCCAGCAAGTGCTACCGGCAATTATTCCAGATTTCCATTTAACGTCCCAAGCCCGACTATCTTCACCGATGACTTCACCCACAACAACACCCACATCTCCTGTTAGAATGTCTACAACCTCATCCCCTTGCTTAAACTTACTCTCCATTTTCTCTCCTCTATGTTAACCAATAAAATGACATATTACATCAGACTCATCACCCCTGTCAATATCTGCCATGAAACTCTCAAGGTATGATTGAATGTCGTCTCGTTCTAATAATGATAATAGATCGAGCACTATGTTCTTGTCAATGGATATCTCGGCACACCCCTCACCATTTGGGTAGAATGTCGCTTCAGCAACTTCCCACTCTAATGCCACGTAGCCAAAGAAATCGAGGTCAGACATGCAATCTACAGGGTTACCCTTCCAAGGAGGGACGATAACATAATGTGTGATCTTGAGAACAATATGTAGAGAGCCTTCATTATCGTTATACATGATAGGCTCAATCGTACATTTAGGGAAATCATAGAAGATCATTCTAAAAGCTCTTTCTGATGCTGGAAATATGTTGGTGCATCTTTTGTAACACTATTATCACGTAGCTTATCTAGCACCTCTAATAGAACAAACCTAGCAGCCATACACTCACCAGATTTAGGGTAATGATCTGGGGTTGTTTCTGCTAGAATTCCTCGTACAATTTCAATTGCTTTTTCCATAATTTCTCCTATTAATCTTTCCCATGCACAGGGCATGACAAGTTAATTACATAATATCCGTAAGGGTATTTGTCATTATTATCCATAGAAGAACACACACACCCAGGAACATCCCAGAATTTATAGTAATTGATATTCTGCTCAAATCCCCATAAGGCTTGAAGCTCTGTTTCAATTGTTTCAAGCAACACGGGAAACTGACGTAATGTGTTCTTATTCCAGCTACATTCTTTCATAGCCTCATGTAACATATACCGTGTCTGTTGTAACGACATAATTTTGTAAGCAGCATCATCTGTGATGCCTTGTCTACGTACTAATGCTAGGTTAATCATTTTATTCTCCTAATACCAAGATACTCTCCAACTATCTCCACCACAATGCAATGTTTCATACCCTAAACTTTGTAGTGTTAATAGCACCTTGCGTTTACGTACTTGTGTGAATTCATCAAGACGTATAACTACAACATAATTTTCTTCTTTGATTGCCTCCTTAATTTTACGTTCTACAATAGCAAGTTCTACAGTAATATCTAAGGAGCCATTATCTTCCAACATTCGGAAAGCCTCTTTCGCATTAATCATTATTAATTCCTCTAATATAGTTTAAATCCTTTGTCGAAGCCCTCACACGGTATCTGCATACTTTCTCTACCTCTGGATTTGTACCATTATACACAATAAACACACATTGCATACTACAAAATTTTGATACAAAATCTTCATGACTGGTTGCATATCCAAAGTGGATGCGTAAAGCTCCTACCTGAACAAATGGGTGTTGTGGTACAATTTGTTCTACCATGTGTTTATTGATATCAGCAAAACTCTTAAAAGCTGCATAGGATTCTTCATAAGAATCATAAAGAAATAGGGCTACTGCTTTAGCTTCAATTTTAGTATCCACAGAATTCCTCCAAAATAGTTAGAAATTTACTAAACTGCCTATCACTAAGAATTACAGATTGTTGTGTGCCTGAACGTCCTGTAATTGTAATCTTTACAAATTCTCCCTGAGCTTCTGCTGAGATGGAAGCATCAGGAAATATTGAGCACTCTACAGACTGATTGGTTGTTTTCACTATTTCTCCTTTGGTTTTGATCTCTAATTTCGCTAGTATACTTTGCTAAGAATAATTCAAATGGCTTTTGAAGGGCAATACCGCTGTCTCCCCATCTGACTTTTAGTGTAACACAATATCCATAGTAGATGTACCCATCATCACACTTGTACCCTTCATTATGTAGATAATCCAATAAGTCTTGAGCTTGGCTATATGTAAGTTGACCTCTATAAAATTCTAGTGCTACCACATCTGAGTCTGTATCACTGGTATGTTGTTTAAGAGCTGAGACTATGTTTAATTTAAGTTCTTCAAAGTCTGCATCAGTAAGTTTATCAATTCCAAAATGCCGTCTAAATTTTTCTAGTGAATCATCGATATGGAATTTCATTTTCTCATCTCCGCTATCCACTCATTAAAGCTTAATGTAGTTAGATTATTCTGCTTTTTCCATCGCCATTGACGTTTTAATGGTGCTAAATACCAATGAGCTTTCCATATAGCCGGGTGTTGTTTAAATTTCTCTAGAAATCTTTCAGAGCAGAATATCATTATCAATCACCTCTACTTCTTCTAGGTAAAATTCATCCGACTTAATCATAACCTTACCTTTATTGATTAGCTGTTCTAAATCATCCGTGCTAGGAATACACCTTGTATAATCAACAACCTCATTCCGTATCATTTGTACATCTGGTTTATTCTTAAAGAAAGCCCAAGTATATAACGGATCACCTCCATGAGAGCATTCTAATCGCCAAATCTTCATTATGTACCCTCAATCAATTTCATAATATCTGAAGCATTCTCAATTACCTCTAGAATAGAGCCATCTACAAGACGTATTTCTGAACCTTGATGGTGATGTTGACAAACATAAACAATATTAGATACATTAATAAAATATGGTGAACACAACACCTTGCGTTTAATTTCAATAAATTTATTCATCATTCTCCTTACTCCAATAAATTTTAACATGTGGAAACTCTTGTTCTAGCATTGTAGCACAAACAATACATGGCTTTCCATTCTTGATTTTCCCTTGTTTGTCTACACGCCCTATACATAATTTGTCAATCTTTTTACCTGTTTTCAGGGCAGCAATCATAACTGACACTTCTGCATGTAGAAACTCACGTTCTGGCTGGAAAACAGCCATTGCCCATTTCTTCTGTGCAGGATGTGACTTATGGTATGAGTTTCCACGCTCTCCAAGAATCTGTCCACGTTTATCGGTAGCGATTGCATAGACCCGTACAGGGTGTTCTTTAGGGAGCAAGGCAGCACGTTCACAGGCCAGAGTTATCAGGTCTATTTCCATTTGTTATAGTCTTCTCCTCCTAATGTAATATTAGCTGCTAATATCCCATCCCCACTATTACAATGAACACTTGTACTCAGGAATGTATCAATTACACGTATACCACCCTTATCAGAGCAATACATGCGTGCTTTAGCAATCTCTCCACTTGTAACCCTGCTTCCACAAGCTGTTAGAAATAACATACTAATCAAGATTAAATATTTCATACCTTTTTCACTCCTTTATAACAAAAATCTGGTGCTTTGCTATGACTCGCATAATGGTTCACAGCCAGCTCATAACCCTGACTACGAGCTTTCTCTAACACCATGTTCCAGAGAAGATTAACAGACGTATTATTAAGCAATTCCTCTTGTTTCTTCTTATTGTCTAGGCTTGTAAATTTAGCTTCTTCAATAAGGAAATCAATAAATAGTTTCTTCATTCTGTATCTTTCTTGATAAAATCTTCTAGCTCAATACAAGCTTGCTTAAACGTTTCTAGCAGATTTACAGCTTCCTCCTTGGTAAGCCACCCTAGATTAATTGTTGTGCTATGTACACGAATTGTAACATCTGTGTAGTTGTTAGCAAGACATCCATCTAATCCAACAGGTTGAACACTAATCAACATTATGTTCTCCATTCTTATAAATTTGAATACCAGAAGCCATCTTCAAAACAGCAATTTTAGTTTCTGCTTGCTCTAAACGTTTGTCAATATCCTCTAGCTTTTCTTCTAGCAATTTAATCTTATTTGCTAGAATTTCTACAAATGTGTTTGTGCATGTGCTCATTCGTTTTCTCCCACTTAAAATTCTCCGCCATCCGCATAATCTGAAAAAGCATAATCAAGCTGGTTTTGTCGGCTTGACTTACGCGGTCTGTTGTTCCGCCTAAAATCAGCCGCTGAATGCAAACGTTGCATTGTAAGAAACTGTCTTTCGCTACATTTGCCTTGCTGTTTGACTGACATGGCAAAAGCTGCCGTACCGTAGCCATCTTTTATACAAAGCTCAATCAATCTTTTTTCTGATTCAGTCATCACACACAACCTTTCATCAACTCTTGCTCGATGGCGCGGGCAAGGTCAATTGCATGTTTAGCTTTTAATTCCCCAAAGACAACGCCCTCAGTGCGGAAGCCCATCAATTCCAAAATCCGCTCATCGCTCAATGCTGGCGGCTGCGGGGCGGCTTCGAGCATGGCTTTGTAAATTGCGTTTATCTGGCCTTCCGATGGCAGCTCCGATCCGTACCATGGGTCGCCGTGGTAAAACGGGGGTGAATCTTCTTCGGCTTTACATACCATCTCTGGTGTCGGCTCAACAGGAACCAGTTTCCATTTCATGATTGACCTTTCTTGCTCATGGCGCGGATTGCTCCGGCGCGTTGGCGATTTCTTGCACCAGTGCAAATGCGCGGGAAAAGGCTGTCGCAATGTCGCTTTCGTGCTCGAAAGTAATGGCTTTCGCCCGCTCTTTAATTGTTTTCATTTCTTCCTCCCAACAAGTTTATGTTCAGCAATTGATGCTCCTAGACAAAATACAGCGCTTCCTACAGACAGAATCAACAGTCCTGTTACAAGGATTGGTAGTGCTACAAATGTTTTAAGTGGTTTCATATCAACTCCAATGTCTAATAACACCAGCTACAATAAAACAGCAAGTGATTAGCTCAATTGCCCTGATAGCTATTTCAATTTTCTTCATAGAATTAATCTACTAAGAAACCAACAGCTTTACGAATTTCCAGAAGGTATTTATACAAGTTCTTTTCAATCTTCTGTTGCTTTGCTAGTGTACGGATAATATCTTTACAATCATGATATCGCTTCCAATCTGTAAAAGCCCATTCATCATTAGCTTCTGTACGATGCTTTGCAGATGCTTTCCACGATGCACGTTCTTTCTCCCAACTAGCAATTTCTAGGGAGCGTAATTTGATTTGACTTTGCAGGTGTTTGATTGTTTCATTGATTTTCATTATTTATTCCCCTTCAACACAACAGGGTTACGATTATAAACAAACTTGCTATCTTTAGCAACAATATGTTTATTTCCAAGGTAGGCCAGAGCCTGTTCAAGTTTCTGCTGCAATGTTTGTGTATTATTCATATTATTTCTTAGCTGCAATAATATGCAATGGAATTGTAATAAACAAGGCTGGCCAGAATGTAAATACAGCTACAAGGTGCAGAATTGCAAAGATAATATTCATTTTAATACTCCTTAACGTGCCTTATTAATACGGGAGGTAGCCACCTTAATTAAGAGCTGATATTCTTCGTGTGTATCAGCATCATGTTTCTTACGGGATGCTGTTAAAAACTCATCTGGTGTTCCAATGAAACATCCTCTTGTCACAAGTAGATCATTCGATGTTGTATTATAAACAGTGAGTGTTCCGTTTTCATACCCTACTTTTGATACCCAAAAAACAAGGCCGTCATTATAAACCCAAGCATCACCGTAAACACAAGCATTACCTGAAACACGAGCATCACCGTAAACACAAGCATTACCGTAAACCCAAGCATTACTTGAAACAATTATTTCTAAATTACTCTCTGATTGGATATACCCTCCTAGTTCCCCTACTTCTACAGCAGGCGAGAAGGTTGTATCTGCAATAAATGCCAATGACCTAATACGTCTAACAGTAACACCATTCGGTAGAACCTTTTCATCCCCTTCAACAAACTCGTATTTTTTAGTCATTTCAAAATCTCCTTCAAATAGTTAACTAACCGACAAGCAGATGATAACGCTGTTTTAGGCTCCATGTCAAGCATTGCATTGTCAAAATTATCAATTAAATGCTCAATATGTTTTACATCAATTTCTACAGGCTCATAACGATCACGTTTGTTACAATGCTTCTCAAGCTCTGGTAGAAGGTGTTTAGGAAATGTGCTCATTTAGGTTCCTTCAGGCAGTTTTCTGTTTCTGTACCAGAATAAATATAAGGATCACTTCGATACATATCCCGTAGTTCAATATTATCATAGCCTGACACAGCTATTTGAATTTTATGTTTAATACACAATGCTTCTAGCTCTTTTAGAAACTCTTCTGCTCGTTGTTCTTTATTCATTTAATTCCCTCCGCAAAATGTACAGAAATATAGCTTCTACGCCCGTTAAAATACTCAAGGTATGCACGTTTCTTACCTGTCTTACTATTCTTTTCCAACACTGCATAAGCTTCAACTTCTTTTGTGTAAAGATCATTACTAGTGAGGGTTTCAGTGATAAGCTCCGCACTAACAATTTCCCACTTACCAAACAATTTTTCAAAGATATTCATTTAATCAACCGTCCTTTCATGAATGGGGTTACTGTATGAACATAAATCTGCTTTGTTCCGTACGGATAAGATAGAAGTTCCATTGTTAACCCTGTCTCTTTAGCCATCTTTTTAGCGTAAGCCTCTGCTTCTCGAAAATCTTTAAACCATTGGCAAATCTCACTAGCTCCTTTAACATCCCACTCAATATCAGAAATATGCCAATTTGGAGCTGCTACAACACGATATTTAAAATGTTTCATTAGTACCAACCCTCACAGTAATCTTCTAACGCTATCAACAGACCATCAAAATCTTCTGTTTCCCCTAGTGTTGTAGCCAACATCTCAACATCTTCATAATCCATATCATAATCCTCAGCAAGAGACTTCAAATACTCTTTTCGTGATGTAAAACCATTTTCTTCATACACTGTCATTCGTATTCTCCTGTTATTTACTATTATATTCATTATAACAACTAACAATGTGCGGCTTATTCTGCTCTGTTACATCAGCACATAATTTAAACTGCTCCATAATTGTTCCATTGTAATAACAAACAACCAGTAACTGTTCTTTCAGGTTTAAAAATACAATTTCTTTTTTAAACTCGTTAATGTCAGACGAAGATATTACAGCCCCATCTTCAATATCCTCAAATCTTGTTGCTATTTTACCTTTGTTTTTATCTAGATGATAACGCTGCACATACTCCATTGAAAAGATGTTCATTTATTACTCCTTTTATTTAGTTATTAACCCTATTTCCTGCCATTTTAAGGCACCTACAAGCTCTTGCTACAACACGATAAATGTTGCGTTTCATTTCAATCTCTCCCATTCTAAAGCGTTGATATAGTAACTCAACATATTATCTTTCCCTATAGGGTTCTGTGTATGAAAATAACAGGTAGGGATTTTAATTTCATTATCGAGCATGTCATTCAACATTTCCTTGATAATTGTATAACCTGTCACTTCCCCTGCTTCATTCCATTCTTGAATATCATGGTCAAATGATACACAGAAATGACGGTTGTTGTCAACCATTTGTTTTACTGCTGCTTTAAACTCTGTAGAATTTCTACAAACAGTCCATTCAATGTTACCCGGATATTTAACCCACGTAACATCAGCAGGAACCCTTTCATCATCTAAAAATACACCGAACATAGTATACCCTCCTAGTTATTGTTAATTAAATACCAATTGCTGCCACAGAAACACCTCTACAATCGCTTGCTATGATGTTACATAGGGGCATATAGCCACAATGCCCTAGAAATTGATTGTAGAGCGTTTATGTGGGTTTTATTGTTTATGTCAGCACTGTTCAAATCACATATTCAGCATGTCAAATTCTTTTCTCAATTTCTGATTCATGTACATCAGCCGTTAGTAGTTTACCAAGGTTAACTTCAGGAACAACTCCTGTAAGTAGAAGATTATACCTGTTACGAGGTGAGTTATCAATATAATACAAGTACCTGTCTGTTACCTCGCCTACCCATCCCTGTGCTAAGTCTGAACAGAATTTAACATTATCACCAATTTCAAACTTCCAGTTAGCATTCTCATAGTCTTTGATACTCATTTCGTCCCTTTCATCGTTTCATAAACCCCTCTAGTTTCCGCAGAAACTGCCCTACAATCAATTTACACGAGTTACCCTAAGCACACCCCTTAACAAACCCTACAAATTGATTGTAGAGCGATTGTGTGGGTTTTTTACAAACACTTCTTGTCACGTTGTTGATGAGAAGCATCTTAGCTTACCTGCCACACCCCTGTCAACAACTGTTTGAAATTATTTCTAGGATTTGTACGTATTGTACAGGCGCTGTGCAGGCCAGCAGGAAGACGTTTAAGAACTTTGCACAAAAACAGTACGTCACTTTCAATCCTTCTGTAGCGTAAGCATGTCTTGATTGTATATAAATACAAGACATATCTACGTTGTTACCAAATTGTATATAGCATTTGTACAATGTGCTAGCGGAGCTAGGGCGTCTGTACAGTGTTTATAAGCAACCCTATAAGCAACCCTATAGGTAACCCTTATAAAT
>OFRB01000078.1_pt1 | contig 26114 bp, 28 predicted proteins | sample 1543021 | NCBI WGS metagenome assembly OFRB01 (sample SAMN07774230, study PRJEB24372) | wastewater metagenome | isolation source: Exp Tend CN 0WW | collected 2016-02
CCTTCAGGGCTTTGTCGTTCCGGCTTCTCGCAGGCGCGAGGTGTGGCAAAGCGAGCACGGCCTTGCATCGGGCCACACTGCGCAAAGACCGGCCAGCGTTCACCCCGCTGCGAGCCGTCCGGCCTGTCAGCGAGGGACCGGGCAAGACGGCGCGGCCGAGGTGATGACAAACGCGCCATCGATGAATCGCTGCCCCTGGGTGCTCTGGGCCAATGGCCGGGAGAGGCGTGATAGATGGCTATCACCCTTGGGACTCTGTTGCCTGCGTTAGTCGGGATTCCGCAAAGACCCTGGGCCAATGTCACGCCCAAACTGGAGCGCCCATGTCTGGCCTGTTCTCACCCAAGATGCCCAAGATTCCCGAGCCGGTGAAGCCGCCGACCGAGGATGACGCACTGCAAACCGAGGAACAACTCTCCCGGCTGCGGCGCCGTCGTGGCCTGGCGTCGACCTTCCTGATGGGCCGCACCTCGCGCGCCGGGGCTGCGTCGCAGCAGCTGCTCGGGGCCTCTGGTGGTGGGCAGAGCCATTCCTCGGGGGGCGCTGGTGGGTCTGGCGGCCCAAGCGGTGGGCGGACGATCCCGCAATGAGCGACGCCCGCGCTCAGGAGGTGGTGCGGATCGCGGCCAGTCTCAAGACCGACCGATCAACCTTCGAGGACCATTGGCAGGACATCGCGGACGTGATGCGCCCGCAGGTCACGCCATTCAAGCAGGACTCGACATCGACCCTTCCGGGGTCCAAGCGCACGTCGAAGATGTACGACGGTGTGCCTCCGCTCGCGCTGGAGAAGCACGCGGCGGTGCTGGAGGCGCTGCTCTCGCCCCGGAATCAGGTCTGGTCGAAGCTGGTGGTCAGCGACGAGGACTTGCAGGACGACATCGAGGTTCAGCGCTACCTCGACGCGGTGAACAAACTCCTGTTCCGCATCCGCTACCGTCCGCATTCAAACCTGCCGAGCCAGCTTGCCGAGAGCTACCTGAACCTCGGGGCGTTCGGCACCCAGGCCCTGTACATCGGCGACGACATCGGGCGCGGCATTGTCTACAAGTCGTGTGCGCTGCACAACCTGCTGATCGACGAGGACCGGCATGGGCGCGTGTCCAAGGTCTTCCGGTACTACGAGTTCACGCCAGAGCAGGCGGCGGAAGCGTTCGGGCTGAAAAAACTCCCGCTGAGCCTGCGCCAGGCATACGAGGCAAAGAGCCTGAAGAAGTTCAAGTTCGTGCACGCAGTCATGCCGCGCGGATTTGTTGAGGATGGCCGCGCCGACTTCAAGGGCATGCCCATCGCCTCAACGCATGTCTTCCTCGGCGACAACTCCACGATCAGCGAGGGCGGATACCGGGTGATGCCCTACGCGGTGAGCCGGTACACCAAGAACGTCGATGAACTCTATGGACGTTCCCCGGCCATGCTGGTGCTCGCGGCGGTCAACATGTCCAACCGGATGAAGAAGGCCATCGTCCGGGGCGCAGAGAAGGCCGTCGACCCTCCGCTGATGACCGTGGACGACTCGCTCGCGCCGTTCAACCTCACGGCTGGGGCAATGAACTACGGCACGCTCGACGACCAACTGCGCCAGACCGTGCAGGCGTTCCAGTCCGGCGCCAGGGTTGACATCGGCGTTGACATGCTGGAGATGGAGCACGCGGTGATCCGCGAGGCGTTCCTGCTCGACGTGTTCCAGATCCTCAAGGAAAGCCCTGTCCTCACGGCAACGCAGGTGATGGAGATGGCGAAGGAGAAGGCCGCGCTTCTGTCCCCGATCATGGGGCGTCAGCAGTCGGAGCTTTTCGGCCCGATGACCGAGCGTGAGCTCGACATCCTCGACGCGGCCGGGCTTCTGCCCGAGATGCCCGACGTGCTGATCGAGATGGGCGGAGAGGTGAACATCGAGTACACCAGCCCGCTTGCACAGATGCAGCGCAGCGAGTCGGCCGCCTCCATCCTGCGCACCTTCGAGGCCGTCGCCCCGCTGGCCCAGTTGCCAGAGGGTCAGGAGGCTATGCGCGCCTTCAACGTCACCGAGTCCATGCTCGAACTCGCGCGGGCCAATGGCTACCCGGCCAAGGCGCTGCGGTCGAAGGAAGAGATCAAGGGCATCGAAGAGAAGCAGCAGGCCGAGATGCAGGCCGCGCAACTGCTCCAGGCTGCTCCGGTGGTCACGCAGTCGCTTGAAAGCCTGTCGAAAGTGCAGGCAAACCTTCAATGACATCTGAGAGATGGAAGGCGAGGCTGCGGCTGTTCCGCAAGTCCGACGCATTCAAGGCGTGTTTCTGCGAGGATGGAGAGATCAGCCGGGACGGCGCGCGAGTGCTGCGCGACCTGGCCGAGTTCTGCCACCAAGACCGAAGCACGCTCAAGGTTTCGCCGACAACCCGACAGGTTGACCCGCTTGCAATGGCGGCGGCGGAAGGGCGGCGAGACGTGTTCCGCCGCATCGTCGCGTTCATTGACTTGGACCCGACACGACACCCAAGCCTGAAGGAAGAACCTGATGACGACTGAAAACACCTCTGCTCCCGCTGCGCCCCCTGTCGAGGCGCCAGCCGCTGCGCCAGCCGCTGCGCCAGCCCCTGCCGCCGCTTCATGGATGGATGGGCTGGACGCTTCGACCCGCTCCATGATCGAGAAGGACGGGTACAAGACGCCCGCCGATCTGGTCGCCAAGGTGCGCAGCTATGCCCCGCCAGAAGCGCCGGACAAGTACGAGCTTCCGGTCCCCGAAGGCGAGAGCGACGAGTTCGCAAAGACCGTCGCCGCCCCGCTGTTCCACAAAGCCGGGTTGTCCAACGAGCAGGCCAAGGTGCTTGCAGCCGGCTGGAATGAACTCCAGACCCAGCAGCGCACCGCGGCCACGCAAGCCGAAGAAGCGTCTGCCCGCGAAGCCTCGGCGCTGGCGGAGAGGCAGAACGGCGACCTCAAGCGCGAATGGGGCGCTCAGTACGATGCGAACGTCGAGCTTTCTCGCCGCGCCATACGGTCGGCCATGTCCGCCACCGGGGCCAAGGATGACACCGTGTCGACCATGATCGATGCCATGGAGAAGACGCACGGGTTCGCGTTCGTGCACAAGTTCTTCTCCCACCTCGGGAAGTCGATGGCCGAGGACACAGCGCACGGCCTGGGCAGCAAAGCCACGGGCGGCGGCATCGATGCACGTTCGCTCTACGACAAGAGCAACATGAACTAGGCGGGATTCCGCACGCATAGCCCCCGAAAGTGCCGGCATACAAATGCTGGCCTCGGGGGCTAATTCATGTCGATTCTTGCAACGACCCATCCGACCCTGTTGGACCTCAAGAACACCTGGGGACCGGACAACAAGGTCGGGATGATCGCGGAACTTCTCTCGCAGAACAACGAAGTTCTCGATGACATGGTGTGGGTTGAGGGCAACCTCCCCACCGGCCACGTCTCCAACATCCGCACCGGCCTTCCGGCCCCGACGTGGCGCAAGCTGTACGGCGGCGTGCAGCCCACCAAGTCGACCTCGCGCAAGGTCACGGACGCCTGCGGCATGCTGGAAGCCTACGCCGAAGTCGACAAGGCGCTGGCCGACCTGAACGGCAACTCGGCCGCCTTCCGCCTGAGCGAAGACCGCGCCCACATGGAAGGCATGTCGCAGGAACTGGCCGCGAGCCTGTTCTACGCGAACGAAGCCACCGCGCCCGAGGAAATCACCGGCTTCGCGCCGCGATTCAACGATCAGTCGGCGCTGAACGGCGAGAACATCCTGACCGACGCGGCCACGCCGGACAACTCGGACAACTCGTCGATCTGGCTGGTCGGCTGGGGTCCATACACCTGCTTTGGCATCTACCCGAAGGGCTCAATGGGCGGCCTCCAGATGTCCGACAAGGGCCAGGTCACCATCGAGAGCATCGACGGTGCCGGCGGTCGGATGGAAGCCTACCGCACGCACTACCGCTGGGACTCCGGCCTCGTGGTCAAGGACTGGCGCTACGTCATCCGCATCCAGGTTGACCAAGAGAACATCGTGAAGGACGCGGCCACCGGCCCGGACCTGATCGACCTGATGACCAGGGCTTGCGAGCTGGTGCCGAGCGACTTCCTGAGCGTGACGCGCCCGGCCTTCTACATGAACCGCACGCTGCGTTCCTTCCTGCGCCGTCAGGTGGTGAACAAGGTGAAGAACTCGACGCTGACGATGGAGGACATCGCCGGCAAGCGCGTCCTGTCGTTCGACGGCATCCCGGTGCGTCGCTGCGACGTGCTGACCAACACCGAGACCGGCATCTAAGGAGCCCGACGTGATCCTCGACGAACGAAACGAGTTCTGCGACGCCACTGCGCTGAACACCGGCGCGGCCGGCAGCTACCTGATTAGTGACGTGATCGACACCGGCATTGCCGGCACCTCCACGCAGCCGAACGACCTGGGCGCTGGCGACTCGCTGTGGCTGGTGATCCAAGTCGCCACCACGGCCACCTCGAACGGCTCGGCCACTGGTCAGTTCCACCTCTGTTCGGATGCCCAAGAGGCCATCGCCACCAACGGCACGGCGACGTACCACTTCAGTTCCGGCGCAATCCCGGTTGCCACGCTGGCGGCTGGCTATCAAGTGGCCTGCGTCAAGCTGCCGGCAGGCACCTACGAGCGCTATGTCGGCATCCTCCAGACCACCGGCACGGCGGCCTTCACGGCCGGCGCGGTGAATGCCTTCCTGACCAACGATCCGGTTCAGATCCGCCACTACGCGGACGCGGTGAACTGAGATGGTCGAACTGGTGGCGGTTCGTGACGGCTTCTACCACGGCGCCCGGGTGCGTCGTGGGGAGCGCTTCTCGTTCGATGAGAGCGAGATGGTCCAGGCCCGTGACCGCATGACCGGCAAGCCGCTGGAAAAGGACGGCAAGCCGGTGCTGGTCAAGGTCAAGCAGCCCCGATGGGGCAAGCCACGCGCCGAGGCTGCGCAAGTCATCGCAGCCGAGGAATCGCGCCGGGTGGTTGTGGACACCAAGCCCCTTGCCGCTGCGGCGGCGGCCAAGCGCCGGGCTGTCGCCGAGTAATCAGGTCTTCATCGCGGAAGCCTTGGGCCGCCTCAGTGCGGCCTTTTTTCTAGGAGCAACGCATGCCAATCGACGGACGGATCATGAATCAGGTTCGATTCATCTTCGACGAATCGGGGCGGATCATTGGCTACCGCAATCCGGTCACGGATGCTGATGAGTTGGCGCTCACCGCCGCCCAGGTGCAGGCGGTACAGGCCATGGCTGCCGTCTACGACTACCAGCCCGCCACCTGGCACGCCGGCGAACTCAACAGCGTCATCACGCCCAGCATCACGGCCGATGGCGACCTGACCAGCGCGACCGATCAGCTGCCGCTCAAGTGGCTGGCCGTGATCAACGCCGACGACGACGTGGCGGCCGCCCAGGCGCTCATGGACGGCGGGCCCAACGTCATCGAGATCCTGCCCGGCGCTCAGGTGCAGAAGCCTGTCTATGCTGAGGATGGCATCACCCCCGAAGTGATTGAGCGCATCTACGCGGTGTGCATCAGCTCCAGCGCGGTGCCGGCCGACTACACGGGCGGCGCCTTCATCCTCAGCGATCTCGATGTGGCCATCGCCAGCGCCCTTGCCAACATGGCCAGGCTCGACTTCAGCAGCGGCCTGGGCGCGACGGTCGCGCGGCTGATCGCCACGCCGGTTTACAACACCCACTACACGCAGCTCAGCGTGGCTGCCGGGGTGACGGCATGAGCATCGTCATCGACACCCCCTACCGCAGCCTGCGGGGCCGCAAGCCCAGCCGGCCGGCGTTCCTCTACAGGTTCCATGAGGCCAGCGGCCTGGCGGTGCCTGACGCTTTCGGCAACGGGCCGGCGCTCGCGCTCACCAGCGGCACCGAGGGCACGATCTGGACGCCACGCGCCCGCTGGAACCCGCCCGACAACAACACATCGGCCAGCGGGCACTTCAAGCCTGGCGCTGCAGACCCGCTGCGGAACTACCCGCATCAGGTGCTGGACTTCTTGACCGTCGGTGAAGCCTTCGTTGGTTTCGCCTGGCTGTGGCGAGACTCCGCCACGTCGAGCTACGAAGCCATCATGTCGCTGGGCCGCGATGGGAGCAGTTACGGGGGCATCAGCTTCCGCCAGGGGACCGGCGGCGGCAGCAGCTTCTGGATCAGAGGGGTCGGCGCCAACAACGGCGTGAACTTCGCGGGCGACTCGCTGACCAACAACGCCGAGACGCTGCTGGTCTGGCACTGCACGCCGACCGCCGCGGGCGTCACCGTCAACAGCTGGGTGAACAACGTGGTGCAGACCGAGTGGGTCGGCTCTTGGACATCCACCGGCAACACCAGGCCATCGGCCATGTCGGTGTATGACGCGGACGGCGCTGGCTTCCAGATCGGTGCGCTTGGTTCCAGCAACACGCTGGCCAACTACGACAGCCGGCTGAACCGCGGCACGGCCGGCAGCGCCATCCACACGGTCGGCGCGGTTCGCCTGACTGCGCCCAATGTGGGCCTGGCCCAGGACCTGGTGAACGAGCTGCTGGCCTACAAGCGCCACGTCGGCGAAGTGCTGGCGGGCATCTGATGGGCATCACCACCTGGTGGCTTGGGCGCCACTCACAAACCACGGCTGCTGTCGTCGTGCGGTGCGATGCAACGCAGGCCGTCACCGTGGCAGCTGGCGGCCGCAGCGCTGTGGCGTCGTGCAACACGGCCTCAAACGACGGCATCGCTGTCGCAGAGATCACGGGCCTTGAGCCTGGCCGAAAGTACGCCTACACGGTGGACGGCGCTGCCGGCGGCACGCTGCGCACTAAGGCGTCTGGCGTTGGCCAGTGGCTCGCCTTCAGCTCGTGCTGGAAGGTTACGCAGCCGGACATCCTCGCTTTCAAACTGCTTCAGCAGTACGACATCGAGGCGCTGTTTACGCTTGGCGATTTTCCGTACATGGACGCGGGCGGCTCGTGGAACGGTGTGGCGCTCACGCCGATCAACGGCGGCACGATGGCTGCGGGCCAAGACCAGGCCAACCGCTACGCCTACCACCGCAGCCAGCGCCTGGTGCCAGGCATCAAAGAGCTGATGCGCAGCGTGCCGACGTACAGCGTGGCAGACGATCATGAGTACGACCCCGACAACGCGCAGCCGCAGTCTCTGGCCTGGTTCCAGACGGAGTACCCGGCGGCCACCGAGGGAGACCGCGCCAGCAGCATGGGCGCTGCTCGTAACGCCGTGCTGGCGTACTACCAGGGCAACCCGCAGGACACGGGGGACACCTACTTCAGCGTGGACATCGGCAACGCCACGATCTGGATGACAGACCTGATCTGGCAGCGCAGCCGCATCACCGATGCCGACACTTCGAGCAAGCGGCTGATGACGCTGACGCAGCGCAACTGGATGCTGGACGGAATGGCGGCTAGGCCGGGCCGGTTCCACATCTGGGGCAACACTAAACAGATGGTGAGCCTGTGCGGCCGCAACGCTGACGGCTGGTCCCCGGTGGGATCGAATCCGGGTTATTACACCGAACTCGGCGCGATCCTGAGCGACCCGCGATTCCCGCGTGCTGGCGCGATGTCGATCACCGGAGACGAACACGTCCGCGGCGACATCTTTGTGGCGGCCAACCAGATCGCACCGGGCTCAACGGCCATTAGCGAGATCTCAGCAGGGCCGGCCACCATCGACGTGATCACCAACCCCAACGAGGGTCTGGCGTACCGTCCCGGTGTCCGCGACAAAGAGCGCGACACCAGTGGCTTGGACAATCGTGGCGAGAACAACTACGTGCTCCTTCGGCTCTTGCCTGACCGCATCGAGCGCTACGTGCTCGGCAGCCGCTATGGCCTGCGGTACATGGGCTACGTGGGCACGCAGGACAACCTCGTGAGGCGCTGACCCATGCCCTCTTACATCCTGACCCCGTCCGCCGCCGGGCCCGTCATGTTGGCGAGTCATTCGCTCTGAGTCGAGTTAGGTAAGCCAATGGCGCTGTCACAAGTCCAAGTCGTGAACCTGGCCCTGACCAAGCTCGGCCAAGATCGCGTTACCTCGATCTCTGACGATGTGGAACAGGCCCGCGTCATGCGCTCGCTGTGGGACATGACCCGCGACGCCGTGCTCGCCTCCTACCCGTGGAAGTTCGCCATCGTCAGCGCCGAGATTCCAGCCCTTGCCGATGCGCCGACCGCATCCGATTGGACGCTTCAATACGAACTGCCGGAGACGTGCCTTCGCCTCGTGCAAGTCGGCAACTCGTCGGCCTTCTACTCGCGCAGCACGGAAACCTTCTCGCTTCAGGGCGGGCTGATCCTGACCGATGAGCCGGCACCTCTGCGTGTGCGGTATGTCTCGCGCGTCGAGTCGGTTGGCCTGTGGCCCGTGCTGTTCGGCCGCGCGGTGGCGATGCAGCTCGCATGCGATGGAGCAGAGAAACTGACTAACTCGTCGGCCAAGTACGAGAACTGCCTGCAAGCGTTCGTCATCGCCATCCGTGAGGCCCGCAGGCAAAACGCCATTGAGCGCCCGCCTCAGGGCGTGGATGACTCCGACTGGCTGTCGGCTCGGGACGACTGATGCCACGCGCGGCTCCCCTCGCCTCAGCGTTCAACGCGGGTGAACTCTCTCCGCGAATGGCTGGCCGCGTCTCGTCGGATGTGTACGCAAGCGGCTGCTACAGGATGGAGAACTTCATCCCCGACATCGCCGGGCCTGCGGTCAAGCGCGCCGGGACCGCCTACGTGTCGGGCGTCAAGGACAGCGCTGATCGGACGTGGCTGGTCCGCTTCGAGTTCTCGATCTCCGACTGCATGCTTCTGGAGTTTGGGGACGGCTACATCCGGTTCTTCAAGAACCGCGACGTGCTGCGGGTGTCTGGCGTGGCGGCCTACAACGGCGCGACGGCCTACATCGTGGGCGATCTCGTCTCGAATGCTGGCGTGAACTACTACTGCAAGGCGGATGTCACGGGCACGGCCCCGCCGAATGCGACCTACTGGCATCCGCTGACCAGCGACATCTACGAGATCCCGACGCCCTACGCCTTGGCCGACCTGACAACGGGTGAGGGGTCATTCGCGCTCGATTTCGTGCAGTCCGCCGACGTGATCTATCTGGCGCTGCGCGGCTACAAGCCACGCAAGCTCTCCCGGTTCGGCAACACCGAATGGACGCTGACCGAGTACGCGCCAGAGGGCGGGCCGTTCAAGGACGTGAACATCACCGCAACGACGGTCTATGCCTCGGCGGCGACAGGCTCGATCACGCTCAACGCCAGCACAAGCATCTTCACGGCAGCGCATGTCGGCTCCCTGTTCTACGTGGAACAGAAGACCGTCAACGATGTTCTCCAGTGGGAGGCGGCCAAGTCGATCACGGCGGGAGACGTTCGTCGCTCCGATGGGCGGAACTATTCGGCCGTGAACACCGCCACGACGGGCACGGTCAAGCCGACGCACACCGAGGGCGCGGTCTACGACGGCGACTCAGGAGTGCAGTGGACCTATCTTGATCCCGGCTATGGCTGGGCGCAGATCACCGGTTACACCAGCGGCACGCAGGTATCGGCCACGGTGCTGTCCAGCATCCCTGCCGGGGCTGTGTCTGGCTCCAACGTCACGACCAAATGGGCCTTTGGCGCGTGGTCGTCGTCTGATGGATATCCGGAGCGGGTGTTGTTCTATCTCGACCGCCTCGTGTGGATGCGCGATCAGCAAGTGTGGATGACCGTTGCCGGGGACTACGAGAACATGCGCTCCCGGGACCACGGGTTGCAGCTCACGGACTCGGCCATTGCCTTGACCGTGCCGTCTCGACGCGGCGGGCGCATCCTGTGGGCCGAGACGCTGGAGGTGGGATTGTTCGTCGGCACCGGCTCCGACGAGTGGCTGATCGGCCCCGCGTCTCGAAACGAACCACTCGGGCCGTTGAACGTGTCGGCCTCTGCTGTGGGGGCCATCGGCTCCAAGGACGTGCAGGCCCTGCGCCTCTTCGACAGCATCATCTTCTCCCAACGATCGGGGCGGAAGCTCCGGGCCGTTCGCTATCTTCAGGGCGACGGCGCCTTGTATGGCGAACTCAACGCATTCGCTGATCACGTCTTGCCAGGCGTCGTGTCGTATGCCTACGTCGGTGAGCCCTACAGCCTGATCTTCGCGGCAAGCGACGACGGCACGCTCGCGGCGGTGACGTACTATCCGGAGCAGAACGTGCTCGGCTGGTTCCGCCTGCCGATGAACGGAGTTGTGGAATGCGTCAACTCCATGCCTGCCCCTGATGGCAAGTCTGATGACCTGTGGCTGATCGTGCGAAGGACCATCGACGGCAACACGGTTCGGTATGTCGAGTTCATGCGCGCCCCACTGGACGACGACGACGAACAGGCCGATGCCTTCTATGTCGACAGCGGAATCACCTACGACGGTGCCGCGACAACGACGATCACCGGGCTGGGTCATCTCGAAGGCGAGACGGTCAACGTGGCGACGGACGGCGCCAAGCATCCGCAGCGCACGGTGGCCTCTGGCTCGATCACCTTGCAACGCAGTTCGGCGAAGGTGCATGTCGGCCTGCCGTACACGGCCACGATTGCGACGATGGACATCGAGGCCGGGTCTGCCAACGGCACGTCTCAAGGCAAGCTCAAGCGCGCCTACAGCATCTCCGTTCGGCTGTTGCGCACGCTCGGCGGCAAGGCTGGCACCAGCGAAACGAAGCTGGATGCGTTGCAGTTCCGCTCGGCATCCATGGCGATGAACGAGGCTCCCCCGCTGTTCACGGGCGACAAGATCATTGCCGGCCCGGGTGGGTCTGAGCGGCAGTCGCGCATCTGGTTCGTGCATGACGAGCCGCTGCCGGCCACCGTCGTTGCCATGATGCCCCGCATCAACACGGAGGACGCATGATCGAAATCGTCGGCTTCCGCCCGGAGCATCTGACCATGCTTCGATTGCAGGCGACCCAGGCCAGCGCCGGGCCACTGCTCACGATGGAGCACGGTTCGCAGATCGCCTCATGCCCCGGGATCGCGCGGACTGCGCTGATGGATGGCGAGCCGCTGGCCTGCGCCGGGTTGATCGAGCTATGGCAGGGCAGGGCCTACGCCTGGGCCTACATCGCCGAGCACGCGAAAGACCACTTCAAGGCCGTTCATCGCGCCGTCAGTTCCGCCCTGTCTGAAGCGAAATGGCGGCGGATCGAGATGGCGGTTGATGTCCGCGACCCTGGCGCCAAGCGCTGGGCTGCACACCTCGGATTCGAGTTCGAGGGTGTCGCGCGGAAGTGGACCACGGACGGGCGCGACGTTGAAAGTTGGGCGAGGGTGAAATGATTCCGATGCTTATCGCGGGGAGCACGCTAAATGCTGTCGGCTCACTTGTCCAAGGCCAACAAGCCGACGCCTTGGGCCGAAGAAACCAGGAGGCGCTGAATCAGCAGTCTGAAGCGGTCCGAGGCTCGACCTACGCGCGAGAGGGATCGAAGCGCCGGCAGGGTGCACAAGCCGCATCCAGCCAGCGCGCGGCCCTGCTCCAAGGCGGCATCGACCCGACTTCGGGCACGGCTGCATTCGGGGTCGCTCAAAGCATGCGCGACATGGAGATGGACGCGCTGTATACCCGCTACGAGGGCCTTCTCCAGTCTCGCAGCCTTGAGGATCAGGGGCGAATGGAGCGATACCAAGGGAAGGCGGCAAAGATGAATAGCTACTTTTCTGCCGCTTCCTCTCTGATGATGGCCGGGTATGGGGCTTATGCGGGCGGCTATTTCGCGGCCGGTCAGAACGGTTACGCAAGCATGGTGGGGATGAGCACGTGAAAATCCCGATCCCCAAATTCACCTACGACGGGCCGGGCGTCATTCGTGGTGGTCCGCCTGTGTTCCGCCAACCGCAGGGCGGTGGCATCTCCGATATCGGCAACACGCTTCAGGACATCGGACGCGACATCGGCCGACGTGAGGCCATCCAGCTTGCCGACCAGCGAGAGGCCGAAGAAGTCGCGCGCCGGGCTGAAGCAGAGCAGGCCAAGGCCCGCAACATCGAGCGCGCCTCATCGTCTCGGGTTGAGTGGACCGAGAAGCTGATGCAGCGCCAGCAGGAGGCCGACCCTGAAGCAACGAACTTCACCGGATCCCTGCTGCTTGACTTTGACAAGTGGCAAGAGGAATCACTCGGCGCCGTTGCCGACAAGAACGAGCGCGAGCAGTTGAAGGGCATGCTGCTTCCGCTGCGTGAGCGCATGGCGATTGGCGGGCTCCAGTTCGAGCGGGACCGGCGGGTGTCCTATCGCCGCGGTGTCCTGGCTGATGGCGTCGATGCCGATGCAAAGGTGGTCGGCGCTGACCCGGCGCAGTTCCGGGAAGTGCTCGCGCTTCGCGTGGCCGCCATCCGTTCGAGTGCCGACCTCGACCCGGCAGAGCGTGCGCAGTTGGAAGACCGCGCGAAGGACGCCATCGCCTACAGCGCCGGCCGGTCCATGGCAGACACGGACCCGAGGGGCTTTCTTGAGCGGACAGGCCAGCGCTCCAAAGGCACCAAGGGCAAGGACGGCGGCCGGGCTCCAGATGCGGCGGATCGCGTCAAGAGCGACCCCCTCCTTGCCTCCATGTCCGCAAAGTCGCTGGCCTCTCTGGTGGACTACGCCTCGACGCGGGTTGCACAGCAGGAAGCGGCGGCGGCGGCAGAGGCCGAGAGGCGCCAGCGTCAGGCCGAGATCGCGGCGAACAAGAAAGAGCGCGAGGCATCCAGGGCCTTCAACATCCTGCACGCGATGCAGCTTGATGGGCGCGTCATCAACGGCCAGTCGCCATCGGTGCAGAAGGCGATGAACGACATGGAGGGCACGCCCTATGCGGCGGCCTTCCGTGAAGGCACCAAAGACGCGGCCCGCCGATCCGCTGCCGCACTTCAGCCGCTGCCGACGCAACGAGAACAGTTGTCCGGCCTCTATGCCATGCGCAACACCAGCGGCACAAGCCCAGAGCTTGAAGACGAGATCAAACGGCGCGAGCAGGTGCTGAACGCGGCAGATCAAGCCTACCGCGATGAGCCACTGATGGCGCTCGCTGAACGCGGCGTGATCCCATTTCTCCCCCCGGTTGACACCAGCAGCGCGGACGCTCTGATTTCTGGTCTGCCTGGGCGCGTGCAGATTGCATCTGTTGCTCGACAGCAGAGCGGGGCGGCTGCTTCGCCGCTGACCAAGGGAGAGGCCGATGTACTTGCGCGCCACCTTCAGGCCGTTCCACCGGACCAGCGCGGCACACAGATTGCCATCATGGCCTCTGCTGTCCCTGCCGATCAGTTGCAATCGCTGGCACGGCAGATCGACGCCAAGGACAAGCCGCTGGCACTGGCGATGGCGGCCGGCGCGTCCGCGACAACTGAGGGCCGAACGGTCGCGGAGTTGATCCTTCGCGGGGCACAGGCGGTCAAGGACAAGTCGATCAAGGAGGACATGGGCGCGGAGTTCGGCGTCCGGGCCTCCATCGCTTCGCGGGTTGGGAATGCTGTCCCCGAGGCGGTGCGCTCCGACGTGATCGAGGCGGCGCGGTACATCTACCTCGGCAAGTCCGCGTCAGGTGAACGGGTCACGTTTGACGGCGCCATCAGCCTTGCCATCGGTGGCGACATCGTGGAGCACAACGGGCAGAACATCCCGGTCCCTCCGGGTGTAGACATCGCGGCCAAGTTGCAGACCTACCCGGAAGCGGAGATCGCGCAGCAGACGGCGGACGGCTGGGTCTACGTCACGGGCGGGCGGCCGATGGGCGTGCCTGAGTTCCTGGCCGCGCTGCCGACCGCGCAGCTTGAGCCTGTCGGGCTCGGCCGGTTCCGCGTGCGCAGCGGTGGTGGCGTGGTGACGAACGACAAGCGGCAGCCCATCGTGGTGACAGTCAAGTGAGCATCCTCGACCTGCGCACGGATGACAGCCTGGCGTCAGCGCCAGGCTACATGCGGCCGCGCAAACCCGTCGCCCCCATGAGTTGGGGCGGCCTGTTCTCTGCGCCGTTCCGTGGGATCGGTGAGGCCGGCGCTCAGGTGTGGGCCTCTGCGCTCGAAGTCGCCACCAGTTACGGCGACATCATGGCCCGTGTGGACGACGGCCGGTCGCTCACGGATCGGGACATGCTGGTTGAGACGGACATCTCCAAAGCCATGCGGGAGGCCGGGCGCAGTCTTCGGCCTGATCCCGAAACCGCCAGCACGGCCGAGCAGATCATCTACGGATTTGCAAGAGGTGCGACCAAGGTAGTCGGCGGGTCGATCCTGGCCGGGCCGTTTGGTGCGGTTGGCGCTGGCGTCGAAGAAGGCATCTCGGCGGCTGACGACCTGAAGCGCGAAGGCGTCGATCTTGTGACCCGGATGCAGGCGGGCGGCGTGCAGGGCGCCGGGCTGGCATTGGCCGCATTGCCGTTGCTCGGCACCACGATTGGAAAGACTGCCGCCCTGTACGTTGCAGGCGGCCCAGGTGGCTTCATCGCTCAACAGGCCCTGACGCGCGAGATTTTGCAAGGCGCGGGGTACGACGAACTAGGCGACAGTTACGACCCGTTCGACCCGGTTGGACTCGCGGTGTCGTCGCTGATCCCGGCTGTGTTCACTGCTGCCGGGTTGCGTGCCGGGGCCAAGCGTGCGCGTGTGAGCAAAGAAGTCTCGGACGCTGCCCGGGTCGCCTACGAGATCGAGCAGCGCAACGCCACAAGCCCGGTGAGCCGGGATGACTTCGCGGCGGTGGCAAAGCATGCCGAAGCGCTGGCGAAGGCAGAGGAACAGGTGGCGCGCGGCGAGCCGGTGCAAGTGTCGGATGTGGCGCCGAGGATAACGCCCGAGCAGCGCGACGCGAACTTCCGCGAGTGGTTCGGAGAGTCAAAGGTGGTCGACGAGAGCGGGGCGCCGCTGGTGCTGTATCACGGGACGCCTACACCTGAAACGCTGACCAGTTTTCGCACAAACGCGGATGGGGCGCAGGAAACTGGCGACGCATACGGACGCGGCGCCTACCTGACAACAGACGCAGCGGAAGCCGGGCGCTATGCGAACAACCGCGCAACAGGTGATGTCGGGGCGGTGCTTCCTCTCCATGTGCGAGGGCGGGTGCTTGATGTTGACAAGCCACTGAACGCCGCAGAGTCGGAACGACTGTCAATACTTGCTGAAAAGTTACTGCTACCGTCCGACAAAGCCAGATTTGAGGCGGGTCGGGAAACTCGCACATTCTCAGATGTTCAGGACGCGCGAGATTTCTTTGATGTGCAGCGCGAAAACTGGAAGCAGTTTGGGGATGGCATGGATCGCGCGCGACCCGAGGCTACTGCTGACGGTGGCGCCTTCACTGTCGAATACACCAATTTCGACGCTCCTATAAAGATCAAGTCAGGCGCTGACGCTTACAAGTTTTTCCGCGCGGTTGGTTGGGACAATCTTGGGGCGGCTGGCTACGACGGGCTAATGATGGGGCGCGAGAGCGGCGCGAAGTGGGTTGTCATGCACAACTCAGACGGCAACGTCAAATCCGCCATCGGCAACAGCGGCAAGTTCGACCCCAACAGCGCCAGCCTGACGGACCCAATCGCCCAACTCGGCGCCGCTGTCGAAGAACTCAGAGCAGCCCGCGCCGAGCTTGATGGCTCCGCGCGCCCCGACTCACCGGATCAAGTCGCACAACCGCGACAGCCAGCCGAGGCAAATGTCGGGACTCCGCGCGACCTTCAAGCGGAAATGATCTCCCTGCGCAAGTCGCAGGCCGGACTGAAGGATGTGGAGACGGCGCGAACCGAGGGGCGCACGCTCTACGAACCCGCGCCAGAGCAGGCCGCAGAGGTCGCCGCAAACCCCAGCCGGGTTGAGGAAGTCACCCGGCAGTTCCCGGACATGATGGTCAAGATGGACGACATGGACGAGGCCATGCCTGCGTCCGAGTTCATCGCCATGGCAAAAGCCGAGGCTGATGATATGGTGGCCGATGCGCCGCTGCTTCAGGTTGCAGCAGAGTGCGCGCTGCTACACGGCGTCTAGGTACTGCGAGAACAACCAGATGCCCGCAAGGATCGTGCCGATGGTGAACAGCGACAGCAGAATCCTGCTGTACTGCTTCAGTGCGTACAGCGCATGCCGCCACGACCCTGTTGCCCCCCAAATCCATAGCGGGACGAGTCCGATCATGGCCGCGCAGACGACAGCGGCGAGCAGGAAGGAGCGCACTTGAACCCGAAGTGTAGGGCAGCGCTGAATCAGACCCGCCAAGCTGCCGGCGGTAGACCCCTAACAGACGCCCAGGCGCAGGCCATCGAAGACCGGATCAAGGCCACGGCAAAGCGGCTGGCCTACTCCGATCCTCAGTGGCGCACCTACTCGGCCGATCAGCGCACGCTGAAAGCGGCTGAAGTGGCGATGGACGACATCAAGGCCGAGGCGCAGCGGAAGGTCGACAACGCCCAGCGCCAGGTTCTGAAGACCGCCGAGACGGAGCAGCGCATTGCCGACCTGATGGGCGTGCAAAAGAAGTGGGAGCGCGACCGGGCCTTGGTCGAGGAAATGCAGAAGACGCACGCCTACATCGACGGTGTGAAGCGCGACAACGTTCGGCAGTTGTTCGACCTGATCGACGCGGCATCGTCCAAGCAAGGGGCCGGGGCTGGCCGACAGGCGCTCATGGCCCTGTTCGACGCCGAGAACCCCGCGATGACGCGCGACCTTGCCATGGAGGTGTTCTCCAAAGGCAACGGCGGCACCGGGAACAAGATGGCGGCTCAAGCTGCGAAGGCGTGGCTCGAAGTCACTGACGCCATGCGGCAGCGCTTCAACAACGCGGGCGGCGAGGTCAGGCAGCTTGACTATGGCTATCTGCCGCAGGCTCACGACGCCCTGCGCGTGCTTGCGAAGGGGCAAGACGCATGGGCAAACGAGATGTTGCCCATGCTCGACCGTCGCCGGTATCTCCGCGAAGACGGCAGCAGCATGAACGATGCCGAGGTGCTCGACCTTCTCCGGGGCGCATGGGAGACGATCAGCACGGACGGCGCCAACAAGCGGCAACCCGGGCAGTTCCGGGGCAACGGGGCCAGGGCCAACCGCGGGAGCCAGGGGCGCGAAATCCACTTCAAGGACGGTCAGACCTATCTGGAGTACCTGTCGAAGTACGGCACCGGCTCGATGTATGACGCCATGGTCGGCCACGTCGGCGGGCTGGCCCGTGACATCGGCCTCGTGGAGCGCTACGGCCCCAACCCCGAGTCGCAGATGCGCGTGCAGTTCGACATGGCGAAGCGTGATCGCGGGCTCGGTGGGCAGATCGCGGAGTTGTTCGCCGGGCCTGAGGCAACATGGGCCGTTCTCTCTGGCGCATCGGCGGCGCCGAAGTATGCCCAGGTGGCCGGTGTCATGCGCCACGCGCGCAACATCGAGACATTCGGTAAGCTGCAAAGCGCGGTCCTGTCATCGATCACTGACCTTGGAACCTATGCGGTGACGGTCGGCTACAACCGACTCCCCTACTTCTCGTCGCTGGCGAACATCGTCAAGGCCGGGGGTAAGGATGCCAAGGCGTTCATGAACGCGCACGGCTTCATGGCCGAGTCGATGATCTCAGACATGAACCGCTGGGCCGGCGAGAACATCGCGCAGAACTGGAGCGGGCGAATCGCAAACGCCACCATGCGCCTGTCACTGATGAACGCATGGACTGACACGCTGCGGCGCGGGTTCCAAATGTCCATGATGCAGGGCATGGGCCGGATGAGGTCAAAGGCATGGGGGCAACTCACCGAGTGGGACCGCTACCACCTGACCCGCAAAGGCCTTACCGCCGACGACTGGACCGTGATCCAGGCCGTTCAGCCCGTGACGTGGCGCGGGTCGAAGTTCGTCACGCCGGATGCCATTCATCAAGTACCCGAGGCCGTGTTTGCGGCCGAGTCTGGCGCACCAATCAATCCGACGGCGTATGAGGCGCGACAACGCGCGGCAGCGACGGCGGCGAGAGCGGCGGCCAATCAATCGGCGGCTCAATTGCCGAACGTGCTGGCCGCTATCGACGCCAATCCTGCGCTGTCAGCCGCCGACAAGACCACAGCGAAGCAGCAGGAGCGCGGGCGCACGCTTGGCCTGGAGCAGCAGGCGCAGCGGCTCGACGCCAATTTGCTTTCTTCCATCTCAAAATACCAGGCCGACTACTTTGCGCTGTCGGCGCAGTATGCCGACACCAGGGCCGGCGAGGTTGTTGCAAAGTTCCTCGGGGCCATCACCGACGAGTCGGAGATCGCGGTTCTGAATCCGGACCTGACCACGCGCGCCATCACCACGGGTGGTGGCATGCAGGCCGGCACGGCGGGGGGAGAACTCGCGCAGTCCATGGCGCAGTTCAAGAGCTTCCCGATCGCCATGCTGTCTCGGCATTGGCGGCGCATTCTTGACACGCCGGAACTCGACGGGCGGCCGATGGCTGCAAACCGGCTTGCCTACGCTGGGGCGCTGCTCGGGCTGTCTACTGCGCTAGGGGCTATCGCCTTCCAGTCGAAGCAGGTTGTCAGCGGCAAGGACCCGGTCGACATGACAACGGCCAAGTTCTGGTCGCGCGCCTTCGTTCAAGGCGGCGGGCTCGGGTTCATGGGCGACATGCTGCTGAACGATCCGGCAGATGGGGCCTATGGCGGGCCGTTTCAGACAGGTCTTGGGATGGGGGGACCTTTGGGCGGCAGCGTCGGCCAGGCCATGGACCTGACGATCACAAACGCCCACGAACTCAACCAAGGCAAGAACACGCACGCGGGCGCAGAGGCCATGCGGTTTGTCCGCTCTCATGCGCCGCTCGTGAACCTCTGGTATGCAAAGGCCGCGCTCGATCACGCCGGGCTTCAGGCCATGCAGGAGGCCGCCTCTCCGGGCTACCTTTCGCGCATCAAGAACAAGGCGCGCAAGGACTGGCGGCAAGAGTATTGGTGGGAGCCTGGGACGGGTACGCCGGACCGCGCACCCGATCTGGCAGCGGTGGCCGGAGACTAGGCGGGATTCCGACGACGGTAGGGGCAAGCATGGCGCCCGAAAGGGCGGCTCATGACTGTCAGCGTTACCTCTGATCGGCGCACGTTCGCCTGCGACGGAACAACGCAGGTGTTCTCCTGCAATTTCCGCGTGCTGGAGGCGACTGAGATGGTCGTCTACCTCGTCACGGTCGCCACCGGCGCATCGTCTGCGCTGTCGTATGGCGTCGACTACACGGTTTCCAGTGTGGGCGAGCCAACCACTGTCGTGACGATGGCGACGGCTTACTCGTCGGCCCATCAACTGAAGTTCCGGCGCGTCACCCAGCGGCTTCAGCTTGTCGACTACCTCGACAACGATCCCTTTCCTGCGGAGACGCACGAGAGGGCGCTGGATCGGCTGACGCATATTGTCCAGGAGATCGACAGCAACGTCGGCCGGGCTGTGCTGGTGCCGGAGCCCGAGACGGGCGCGACGCTCGATGCGGCTTCTGTGCGTGCCGGCCGGCTGCTCGGGTTCAACGCCACGACGGGCGCCCCGGAGTCCACGGCATTCACGCAGGCGCAGATGGCGGCGGTCCTGTCGGCTGAGGCAAGCAGCGGCGTGGCTGGCGGGAACGTGCTGGCGACGGAGAGCCAGACCGTCGCGTCAGGAACAACCGTCGTCACGCTGTCGTCGGTCACCTACACCCCCGGCACGTCTTCGATTCTCGTGTGGGCTGATGGCGCATTCCTCACGCCTGGGGTGGACTTCACCGAAACCGGATCGGACGAAATCACGCTGGCGGCTGCGTTCGGGACGGACGTGGACCTCGCTGTCGTTGTGGGGCGCCTGGTCACGTCTGCAATCGAGGCGGCGATGGTGTCCTTCCTCGCGCCGTCTGGCGTGGGTCGCTCACTCAATGCTCGCGCGCTGGAGCATCTCAGCGTGACCGACTTCGGGGCCGACCCCACGGGGGTGACAGACAGCACGACCGCCATTCAGACCGCGATCAATACGCTCTATGGGCTTGGTGGCGGCGAACTCTATGTACCTGCTGGCCGGTACAAGACCAGCGCCGCAATCTCGCTGCGTCGGCATGTGTCCCTCGTCGGGCCAGTGCATCGCATCCCGACTGCCTCGACATACGGCGTGGTCTATGACCTTGAGGCCACGATCACGGGGATGGCGCAGATCATCCCGACCGCCAACCTGACGGGCCGCGCGATCATTTGGGACTTCCAGTTGGCCGACGAGTTGGAGCGCCCCTATGGCGCATCGCTGCACAACATCCTTATCGACCTCGACGCCTGCACCGGCACCGTGGATGGCGTCTATTGCCGCGCGCTGCCTGCCGGAGAAGGCGTGTTCGACAACGGTTGGACGGGCGGCGCTGCGTGGATGTACGGCTGCGTGGTCATGAATGCGCCTCGGTATGGCGTCTTCATCGAGTCGACCGACAACGAGAAGGTCAATCTCAAGATCGAGAACAGCCGCGTGGCTTTCAGCGGCTCGCACGGCATCAATGCCTACAAGTGCTTTGACGTGTCGATCCGTGACTCGTTCAGCTATGCCAACGGCGAGAACGGCCTGAACATGTACGGCTGCGCAACAGAGCGGGTCTACCACAACGACATCTTCAACAACCTCGGGCACGGCATCGTCATGGACGGATCGAACGCCTTCTATGGCTTCAACGAGGTCCAGAACAACCACAAGCACGGGATCTATGTCCGCGCCGATGGGACGACGCAGACCGACAAGCGCTATCGGATCATGGGTGGGCGAGTGTCGACCAACTCCTACGGCTACGACAACACCTACGACAACATCCATATTGATGACAGGTCAGGAACCGCGCTGGCTCAAATCTTCCTGATGGCAGTGAGCATCGGAGAGACGGCGCACTCTGGAACTAGCAACCGTGTACGGGCAGAGGTCTACAGTACGGCACTGCCGACGCAGTCGCCGAACGTGATGTCGAACTGCATCGTCCCGTCGCTTGATCTCAAGTCGGGCAATGACGCCTTCAACACCAACGTATGGGAATCGTTCGTCTTCGACAACTCCCTTGACGCTGGGGGGCAGCTTCTCGGGCAGCAGTTCCGCACGCTGACGCCGTGGACCGGATCGACCTCTCCAAACGTCCTGCGCGGCGTGACAAAGTTCCGCACTGCGAACACTGGCGGGGCAACGCTTGGCGGGTTCTCCGCTGGGCCTTCTCGTCTTGAGGGCCGCGAGGTGTGGGTGCTGATCGACGACGCCAATACGGCTGTCGACTTCACGTCTTCCACGCTCAAAGGCAATGGCGGGGTGGACCTTGCGTCTGGAGCCTCTCAGGGCAAGCTGATCCACTTCATCAACTACGACGGCACGAATTGGGCCGCGACCATCTACGGGTGATGCGATGACCCAGGCTGTCTACAATGTTGCCCGTCTCCGCGCGGCAGAGGTCAATCTCGGCGAGAAGCGCTTTGGTGCAGACCGCACGGGCTCTGCCGATTCTCGGGCCGCGCTGCTGGCTGCGATCACAGCGGCCGACGAGGGTCGGGCGATCCGAGTGCCGGAGGGAATCTACAAGATCGCGTGTCCTGCTGGCGCTGCTGGCCTGCCGATCACTGGCCTTGTCAGGCTTCAGGGCGCGGGGCGTTCCAATTCGCGGATTCAACTGCACGTAACCGATACGGTCGCGGCGGTGCGTTACCTTTTCAGCATCGCCTCGACCGGACGGCTCCAGATTGACGGCGTGCAGCTGGAGATCGTCAACAGCGGAACGGATCAGTGCGGCATGTTCGCTGGCGACGGTCTGACCGGGCTTCGGCTGTGGGATACGCGCATGCTGGGCGGCGTCACGGACAACGGCGCAGCGGCTGCGTACACCTGCTATGGCATGGTGTTCTCCAACTCGTCCGGCGTGACGCAGGAGGACATCGTTCTGCAAAGCTGCTACGCCGAGCGAATGCACTGGTTCTTTCAGAAGTCCAACACGGCAGAGTCGACGCAGCGCCATATCCGCGTGCGGGACTCCGAGTTCTCGACGTTCTATCGGACCCCGCTTCAGTTCAACAGCCCGTTGGGCGTCATGGACGATGTTGCGCTGGAGAACAACACGGTACGAGACAACCGTGGGCACGCCATCGGAACTGCAAACTGCTTCCATGTGGCCGCGATGGGAACGGCAATCCGCGTTGTCGGAACGCAGATGAGCGGCGCCGTCGACTACGCCATGCACTTCGAGGAACTGCCAGACAAGGTGTCCGTCCTCGGGAACATCGCCGACATCCCGAACGGGTCCAATGGCTTCATCCGTCTCCTCAACAACAACAACAGCGGCGTAATGGTCGGCCCGAATCGGGTTGAGATCATCGGCAATCTGGCTGTCTACAGCGGGACGCCGAAGGCATCCGGCACGCGCGGCATCTTGGTCAACAACGATGGAAACGTGGCGACCGCAGACGCGACAAACGTCGACATCCGCAGCAACTACATGGAGGCTTTCCAGTATGGCCTCGCGCTTCAGGGCAACCTCGCTGACGGCATCACGCCGGACAGCAACACGGCTGTTGGTTGTGAGGTCGGATTCCGCGCGACAGGCTCGCAATTCCGCTGGCATGGCAACACCTCGAAGCAGTGCGATGCCGGGGTGTCTGCGGTCAACGGCGGGTCGTTCGTGGACCATAGATTTTCCGACTGCACTACGGCGGCAACTGATGGCGGGCGCTGGGTCGAGTTGGTCAATCCTCGTTGGGAGTTCGCGCCCTTCGATGTCGGCGCAGGCAGCACGACATGGAAGGACATGCAGGCGCTGACCTCTGGCTCGCGCGTCGATGCGAAGTTTGCTGCCTACGCAGTTTCCAGCACCACGGCGGACATCGCGCACCGGACCACCGCGCTGACGTGGGACGGGTCTTCTCTCGGCTCGACGGCTGGCGTTGCGAATGCGGCTGGTGGGTTCGCGCTCACGACCGAGGACAACAGCGGCACGCTTGCCGCCAAGCTGGTTTCAACATCTGCGCGGACGAATGTCCGTCTGTCCGTGCAGGCGGTTGGAACGATCTCTGTCGCCGCCTGAAGGACTTCCATGAAAGCCATCGCTGCACTCGTCAAGGCCATCGCTCGCGCCCTCAAGAACCTGATCAGCCCCAAGCGCGGCGGTGGGCAGGGCGAAGAACAGTGAACTCCGCATGGCTGATGGTGGTGGCCGTCATGGCCCACCTTGCGCCGGAGCATGTCGCTCGCGCGCTCGATCACAGCCAAGCGGCGTGGGAGTCGGCCATGTACGGGCTCGAGGCCGCTGTGCTGTGGCTTGCCGTGGGCGCCATGTTCAGCAGCGTCCCCGTTCAGGCAGTCGCTGCCTACGGCGCCATGGAAGGGGCGCAGCGTGCCGCGTGTCGGCTCGCGTTCCCCATGGATCGCCCGCCACCCAAACTGAACCCCGGAGAGAACTTGTGCGACCGAGCCAGCGGTATGCCTGCGTCCTGGGCCAGCCTCATGGCCGCCAGCCTGGTGGTCATGCAACTCGCAGGGAGTCGCAGGACATGACCCAACCCATCGAAGCACTGGCGGGCGGAATCGCTGCCGGCGTCAGCGCCATCACCGTTGCAGCACTTGGCGTCGAGCCGCAGCCCATCGCCTGGGTCGCGTTCGGCGCCAGCCTGGGCATAGTCTCGACACAGCCGGCCGGCAGGGCGCGCACCGTCGTCGTGTTCGTCGCCACCGTCGCCGCAGGCGCGCTGATAGCCACCGTCGCGGCCAAGCACTACGGCTGGGACAACGGGTGGCGCAACCTCGCAGCGCTTGGACTTGGCGCGTTCTTCCCTGTGATCAAGGACCGCTTGGGCAGAGTCGCCCCGAGGGTTATCGATGGGGCAATCAAGCGAGTGGTCGGGAGGTTGCCGAAGTGAATGCACTGAACATCGCCACGCTGGTCATCGCCGCGGCGCTGTCGGTGGCCTATGTCTGCCGCCTTGGCCTGCTCGACGTGCGCCAGCATCAGACACTGATCGTGCTGCTACACATCGCAGGCATGGGGACCGCGTTCAACGCTGGGGTCCAGGCCTGTCGAGGGCAGACCGATTTGCAGGACATCATGAGCCTGGCGCTTGCTGGGTTGTGGATCGGCGTCAGCCTGTTCAACTGGCGAGGCCGCGTTCCCGACCATTGGCGCCGATGATCTGCCCATTGTGCGATGGTGACCACACCCTTTCCAACTGCCCGAGGTGGCGCATGAAACTGCTCGTCTTGATCCCGATCGCGCTGCTGGCCGGCTGCTCCACCTCGCCGACGTGGCTTGAGAACCGCGTGGCCTGCACGGTCGACGGCAGTGAGGCTCACGTCCTCAGCAAGTGGGCACTGTTCTCCATCGGCGCCAAGCTGGCCGACGGCGATGCAAAGGCGGTGTGCTCGCTGGAATAGTTTGACATAGCAGCCGCGCGCCAGTCGTCGCGCCGGATCTCGGCCAGCAGGCTAGCGCTCGGCCGCTTCACGACCCAGCCGCGCACCTTCGCGCCGATCTGCGTTGCTGTCATCAGCGCACGGTCGCCGTCGATCATCGCCGCGTGCTGGTCGCATCTGGCGCCGGAGCTGTCAGCGGGCACGAACAGGTCAACGCGGTGCATGACCTGGCCGTGCGCGTCCAGCACGACCACAGACTGCCAGCGCGACAGTGGTTCCGGGCCGGCATAGGCTGGCGGGAGCGTGGCGCAGATTGCCTCGCGCTTCGCGTCGGCTGCTGCGCGCCGCCTGCGCAGAGCCCCCGGCGTGTTGCAGTGCGCCCATTTGCTGCGATGGTGACGGCTGCGACTTTTCATGGTTGCGGTATCGACTAGTTAGCCGGCAGCGGCGCGCCATCCATGTCGGTCTCGAACTCTGCGCCCATCTTCCAGCCGTTCCCGTCGCAAGACAGGCACAGGTCTTCTTCCTCTACCGGCTCGCCATGCAGGTTGTGGTGGCCCTGGCCGCAGCAGTCATCACACCGCAGCTTTGGCTCCCACACGATGCGCGAACCGTCGTCATAGTGACGAATTTCCAGCGCGTCGCACTCGTCGTGCAGAGGCTCGTCTTCAGCGTCAACTGGCCACACGAACAGCATGCCGTCGTTGATAAGCTGCACCTCGAATGCGTCAAGCAGTGCCTTCCCGCCGTGCAGGCCGATCCACTTGGCGTAGTCGCGCAGTTCATCGCCCCATTCGAGCATCTGCGTGTTCCCAACATGGCGTCCGCAGTCGGCCACAACTCCGCGAATCGGCTGCGTCATGGTGCGGTCAATCACAAGGTACTTCACGGTATGTGCCTTTCTCAAACAGCCGGCTAACCACCAGTTCAAGCGGAGCGCGAACGGCCGGCGCGTCTGCGGGCTTTTGGTCGGGCGCCCGCTTAACTGGCCCGTTAGGGCGCTTCAGCACTTCATAGAGTGGGACCGCGCGCAGCCCCAGGGATTCCAGCGTTTCCGCACTTGGCGCCACCTTGTGCCCGTTCATCAGGCGGCTGATAAAGCTCTTGTCTATGCCGGTGGCGCGTTCAGCGGCGCGCACGCCGCCGTGCTTTGCCACCACCGAACGCACAGCGGCCTCCAGCGTCACAAGCGTGGTCTTCATTCGTCGCTCGGCAGGCTCTTGGCGCTGGGCCGGCGCGTGAAGCCAGCCGCCCGCATCTTTTGGCTGCGCGTCTTCGGCATCACGTCCTGCAGCCTCCATATGTGCGGACACTTGCCGCAGGTGTACGGCAGCCGATACCCAAGCTCACGAATGTCCGGGTTCAGGTGTCCGCAGTCGGGGCACTTCAACTCTTGCATGCCAAGTCCCTCTCGTTTTTCAACCAGCGCCCTAACCCCTCGCTGAACCGGACCAGCCACAGCGGGCCTGTGGTGTGCGTCGGTCGGTGGCGTCATCGTGGTGTCGGTGGTCATCGCGCTGTGTCAGGCCGCTTAGCTCGAACGTTGGGCGTCTTGATGTCTGGCGCTGCCTGTGGTCTGTGCTCATCGCACCAGCCAAGACAGCCGTTCTCGTGGCACCCTTCGGGGGTGCGGCAACCGGGCGTCAGCGGCCTGTCGCCCGTCACTTGGGCGGCGAGAAGATCCATTCGCCGGATCAGCGCTTGGGCATTCAGGCGCACCACGTCGAGATAGTGTTCTCCCTTGCTCATGTCAATGACGTGAAGCAAG
>OFRB01000082.1_pt1 | contig 25616 bp, 41 predicted proteins | sample 1543021 | NCBI WGS metagenome assembly OFRB01 (sample SAMN07774230, study PRJEB24372) | wastewater metagenome | isolation source: Exp Tend CN 0WW | collected 2016-02
CTGACCAAGTTATCAACTCTCCAGAGCTACGACAATGCCTATCACAGTCAGGAACAACTTGGCAATGAGGTGAGTGTATTATTATTCTTAATAAATAATTTATGACAAACATTGAAAAGGTTAAGCGCATCCTCGATGCAGGGCATTGGGTTAAGGTTACTTATGAAGATGGTGTTACTCGTATTATTACTTCATACTATAATGGAAAATTTGGGCAATGCATGCTTTCGTATGTTCGTACAGATGCGGACATTATGTTTGTTCTGAGTACACCCGACTTCAAAGACTGCACAATAGAAGTAATCCAACGTATTCCTACACCTTATAAGGCTTGAGATAAAGTGCTTGTGTTGTCGAATCCAAGTCCTGATATAATAGGAAAAGAAGCAATGGTTTGAAAGGTTTGTGAGATAAAGCATATCTGTACTTATTCCGACGAAGTTTATAACGAAGATAAATCTAATAGTTGGAGTTTCCCTAGTTGGTGCCTTGCACCAGTATTCGATGAAGACTCGTTATCAGGAAAAGAAGCGAAGATAGTGATAGATGGGAAAGAATATAGTGTAACTCTTAAGCTTATTTAGTATGACACCAAAAGAACTCCTCAATGAGAAGGTTGCTCAGACAGAGAAGATTCTCAAATGGATCAAAGCAATCAATGATACAGACGACCATAAGCAATTAGGAAGCGCGATTTGATTCCTAGAGAACTTCACAAGAGATATTCGCGATCTATACTCTGAGATGAATGAAGATAGTGATAGTGCCGTTCGTTTTGATAAAGATCTAGTACAAAACTTTGCACAAGGCGAACTATCATATGAGCTACAGCAGATGCGACAATTTAATAAGACAGATTGGCAACTTCCTAAAGAATAAATATATGCAACCAATCAAATGGTACAACCTCACCAAGTGAGACCTCGTCCGCCACGGCGATGAGATACTAACCTTTCATCGTATAGATGGTTCCTACATTCAATGGCGTGATGCTGAGTAACTTACACGTATAGGACACAGCGATGAATATGTTCTTGGTGACGATGGTATTTATATTCCTTATATAAAGTAGTATGTCAACAAAAGCCTTCATAAAGTCAAAATGACTAGAGAAAGAATACAGAGAGTTCGCAAGGCTACGAGAAAGGAAACGATACCAGAGATACTATCTTGAGCGAAAGGCTAAACTTATTCGTGAAATTGCTAATCAATAATATTATGAATAAACAAGAAGCATCGCAAATAATCCAATCATATCAGGATTATAGGCATTGAGATGATATTATAATGTATCCTATTCCAGAGCTTGATGAACTCAATGACGCTCTCGACTTTGCAGTAAAAGAACTATGAAAGCCTGATGGTGAAATTCCCAAGACGCAAGAAATAGTTCTTGATCTCTACAAAGATGCATCAAGGATACTCGCTACAACTTTCTTTCGATACATATACGAAGACGAAAGCATCGATACTTCTGATATTCACTTTGTAGCAGATGGTACGAGTGTTGCTGAGCTTTGAGATAGATACTTCAGTCTTGATGATATGTACGATATACTTAGGTATAAGTATGAACCAAAGTTTGTGAATGATTGGTATGATTATTCGATAGTATCAGAGGAAGCTGTATCCCTTCTATTTTTCAAACACTTAGTAGCTATTCACGGTTATACCACTCCAGAACAACTTCTAGAAGACCACAAGAAAGAGCGAGAAGAGAATGAAAAACGTATCAATACTCCAGAGTATAAAGCGAAAGAGGAAGCATTTATAAAGGCAATGAATGAAAAGTTTATTTCTGAAAACTTCTAGTATGGAAACAAACGAACAAGAAGAATATCCGATCACAGTTTACCGTGATCATAATGGTTATGGTTACCGTCAAGGTCACATAGACATGGATTGCCAGCATTCCCACGTAAACTGGACTGATAAGGATTTGGATACGATCAGAATGTGCGAGAAGGTGCGAAGAAGCGTTGCGAGTCTTTTATCTATTTACTTATTGTAGTATGCTAAACCAAATATTCAACGAGGATTGTTTGGAGTGAATGAAGAGGATTCCTGACGGTAGTATTGACGCTATCATCACAGATCCACCATACTGAACAACAGCCTGTAAGTGGGATTCTGTAATTCCTTTTGAGCCTATGTGGGAACAGTTGAAACGGATAATAAAACCAAATGGTGCTATAGTATTGTTTTGAAGTGAGCCATTTAGTAGTGCTTTGAGAATGAGTAATATAAAAATGTATAAGTATGATTGGGTGTGGGAAAAGGATAAAGGAACAAATTTTGCGATAAGCAATAAACAGCCTTTAAGAAAAGTTGAGAACATATGTATATTTTACAAAAAACAGCCTTATTATAATAGTCAAGGTAAAAAATTAGATAAGCCTTATACACATACATTACCTATATCAAAATCAGATAGCAGTAAAGGCGCAGGGGAACATAATCTAAACAAAGATGGTTCAAGAAAATACGCTACATATACTCATACTAAAAAGAATAACTTGATTTATTTTGATAGAGAAAGTCAAACAAAAAGCTTACACCCAACACAAAAACCAGTAGCGCTTATAGAATACCTCATACGTACGTATACAAATGAATGAGAAACAGTTTTAGATTTCACTATAGGATCAGGAACAACTGCTATTGCTTGTATGAATACCAATAGGAAATATATAGGATTTGAACTGGATAAATGATACTTTGATATAGCAAATGAGAGGATAGCTTGAAAGCTACAGAATAAAAAGTAAAATGAAATCGTTTAACATTTTTCTAGAATACTATGCCTATTGATATGGATATGTATGACTCAGCATATGAAAACGGTTGCAATGACTGCGGTGACATTTGAATGCCACCACCAAGACTACGACCAATCTATGAAAAGATAGGTCGTTCACTCGATGAGATACTACAACTAGAGGTAGAGATCATAGAAGAGAATACTGAATTCACACCTGAGGAATGGGTATCGAGGTTTGCTCAGAAATTCAGAGAGATACTTACAAATGATCCATGACTCACAAAGTTTCAAGTAAAGCATACCTTATATCTTAACAAATAATTATGCCATCACTTATAATACTTCATCCAAATGATAAGAGAGAGATACGATACGATGCTACAGAGTGAGATAAAGACGGGATTGACTCAAGGCTTATTTCGCTTACTCCTGTAGAACTTGCACGAATCAAGCTAGCAAAGACGATACAAGATGTTCAGAAAGAGCTTAGACGTTATATTTAACTTTCAATATATGAAGCTATATTCACTAAAGTACGAGTGATATTGAAATTCGTACCACGTTGTTTCCGATAGCAGAGAAGAGGCATTAAAAATAATTCAATGAGATGCTCAGTTCATTTCTGATGTTGGGAATAATGACATAGATATATACGATTCATATTCTGAAACTAGAGATTCAGGTAACTATTGGTACTGATACTACTGGGAAGAGAGGGATATTGGTGAAGTATTAGTTACAGAACGTTCTTAATCTTATATATATGTTCTCTAAAATGTGTACACGCTGTCGAATCGTTAAATCATTCGACCATTTCTCGAAAGGTAATAGATACAAAGACGGTCTACAGTATACTTGTAAGCCTTGTCACTCTATTCAGAATAGGGTATCACGAGCAAAAGTAATAGAGAGAAAGATAGAGGAGGCAATCGTACAGCATGAGATAGAGAACAAGGATCGTGACGTATTCGAGCTAGAGATCAATATGGTTACGTTTATGGTATGATTCATTGTCAGCCTCTCGCTTCTCTGCATTGTAATTGCATTCGTATGAGGGCAATAGAAGTATCACTTGACTCATTGAGTCTATCAGAGAGCCAGCATACAGTCATTGTAGCCGACTATTGTCGAGCAAGGTGACTCATATTCTCAAAAGTACCATCTGAGACATTTACAAAGTCTTGGTGAGTCAAGGCAAAGAATAAGAGAGAGTGAGTGAATAAATGAGTTCCTGATTTTATCATTTGTCACCCGAAACAATTACTCTTCATTGAGTTGAAGAAGTCACGTACACTTCGTGGAGGTATGAACGGATCAGTCTATGGTGATGAGCAAATAGTATGGATTGAATGACTCAATCGATACGAGTGAACAAGTGCAAAGTTTTGCCACGGATCAGACGAGGCTATAGAGTTTATCAAATCATTCGATTAGAGTATGGACTACAACTTGAGAGTTGTCATTCTTCAAGAGGCTGACAAGCACGGACAGAATTATGTTTATCTCAAGTATAACTTGGACAAACAACAACTTTGCAACATTCTCTGATTTCGAGATATACCAAGAGAAGTATTTGAGACACTCGATCCATCTGATACTATGTCATTCGCTATCGAGCAGACTCACGCCAAGACGTGATACGACAAGGCAAGAATAAAAATGTTACTCAAAGACTACACAATGAGTGAAATTATCACAGGGAAACCTCTGAAAATTGATAAAAGCAAAGAGTACGGACATGTGAATATGGATAGTTCCATCTTGTAGCAATAATGTGTGTCATAGGAGGCTTGTGTTATATTCTTTCCTTATGATGCAACCATACAGAGGTTAAAACCTCGCTATGAGGCTATAAATGCCTATTTCTTACAAATCAATAAAAAAGCCCTCAAAACGAGGGTATTTTTGTGTCTATTTCTTACTTTTTCACTATTTTCTTTCCGTTGTCTTCCATAAGTGGAGATTTGAGTGTATACCATCCAAGACATATACCACGCTTTGGATCGTTATATTTTATTTCTCGAAGTGTTATTTTGTTTCCATTCTTACCGTCACCATTTCACGTTCCAGCATTTTGCTCTACAAGGAATAGTTTTGATCCTGTACAACCCTCACCAGCTACTGCAACGTGACCGTATGGATTGCTAGTAGTCTTATTGAGGAAAACTATATCTCACTCTTTCGGAACTGCTGTAACTGTGTTTACTACTCTTTCCCACTTCGTACCGATAAAAGGTTTCCCAGTTAGCCAGCCAGTAAGTGCAGAACCTCAGAATGTTCAAATACTATTTCAAATATCTTTTGCGTGTTGTCGAGCAAAATCTACGCATTGATACCCATACGCCTTGTCGTAGTCTACTATCTTACCGATCCAGTTTTTGAGAGTTGCTAGCATACTTTTATAGTTAAAGTATTTCAATTATATTGACTTTCAAAAGGAATCAAATAATATATGTGCATACCTCTGACTTGACACCAGAGATCGTCAAGTCTCTCTGGTGCGTTAGAGAAACGATCAAAGTGTCTAATCAGAAATGATAAGGCACTTTTTTCATGTTACACTCGTACCACAGTATAAAGTGGGGATACCTATGTAAGAACATAGCATAGGGTAAAAATACTCAGCAAACGAGGATAAAGAATCTGAGAGAGGTGTTACCGTATCTTGATAACTTCAGGAAATGTAACAGGAAAGTCATTCAGGTATCAGTTCAGACTGATTGCTCCTTAGAACGAGCGTAAGACTTTAAACCTGACCAGTAACAATTCATATAGAGTTGTGAAGATGTCTCCACTATACAGTATGTATTGAGAGGGGGATTAAGGGGGAGAGTGCAAATAAACTTATAAGCTTTGGAAATATAAAAACACCCTGTAATAGAGTGTTTTATTTCTTTTTAGGAATAGCGGTTAACTTTTCAATGAAGTCCTGTATCACTCCTGTCAATCGTTTGAGAGCGATACTTATAACATCATACTCTGGCAGAATAACACCTGTACGGACTGCGTATACGTTCTGAATGATAGAATAGAACTCTGCCATGATGAGAACAGAGAGAACGGTTTGTACATAGTATTCAGGGTCTATTTTCAAGAAGTTTATCACGAGTCATCCAGAGAAGAGGAACATAAGAGTAACGAACTTTGTCACGACTCATGTAGTCATTCGTTTGGACGTGATACCGATACTCTCGACCTTGTACTGTTTAGCCACGCCTGTGATTGTGTCTATGATCATAAGAGTACCAAGAACTCAGAGTGCTTCTTGCGGAATGTTGAAGTAGAGTATGAAACTTGTGAAAGCTACATATCAGAACGTTTTGATACTTGCGATAGTCATTCACTCAGAAAACATAAAAATCATTAGTAATAGAATCAACCAAAAGCACGGACACTTAACCAAATGAGGAATACTCATAATTTGTTCATTCACTCAGCGAGAAGAGCGTCCACGAGTATCAGATCACACTCTTCTCGTGAGAATGTTTTATGCTCGTATATGTAATCGTGGAGAACATACGCGAGATGAGCAGTAGGATTGAAGAATATTTGGAACGGTCGAGGGATAGTTCCAAAGTCAGTACCGTAACCAGCAGGAATCACCACCTCTCACTTACTATGATCGAAGTAATCAATGTACCATACGAATGGCTCTTGTACAACCCAACGGTTTGTTGAGTTTATTTTACGGAGAGTGCCATTATTAGCAAGCAATAGCTTGTGAGCGGTGGTGAATTTCTGCATATTACAGAGGTTATTATTCTGGATCAATAGGAGTTTCAGGTTCGATAGGCTCTTCTGGATCGATTGGAGTTTCAGGATCGACTGGAACTTCTGGAGTCTCTGGAATGACTGGAACAATCACACCATCTACATATCCGAACTCCATTCCTTGTCCACCTGCTACTGCTTGGGATGGGATACGAGCGATATAGTTATCCTTGTACTCTTGCCCATAAGCATAGAGTTGTTTTGCGAGTACGTCACCATCACTGATAGACATATCATTGAGGTTTACGGTGAGAGCAGGAACCCTCTCATCATCGAATGTGAAAGTTGCATTCACGACACTACCAGAGAGTGTATATTTTACTTTGTCCATATTAAGGATTGTTAGATAAGAAGAGAAGCTCAGTATCCGTTGGTGGGGTTTTCCATATTCTAAGATTTTTCGTACATCAGAATAGAGGATATCATAGACCACCTCCACCGACATCGATAGTTGTGAATGCAAGACTTGGTACAAAAGCACCAATATATTTTATATTGTTCATATAAAGATTGAGTCATACTCAGTTTGTCCAAGATACTGCAATATTGTTTGTTCAAGCTGCTACTCCTATTACACTTCTCACAGTTACCCCATCTCAATATACAATACCTACATTTGGAATTCATCCCGTTCTCGCTTGTACGTGTAGACGATTTATTGTGAACGACGATAAATTTAATGCTCGTCTATCGAATATCGCATTATCGTTCATACTGCATACTACCGATAATGCTCATTGGTTTGCAATAACGTTCTTTACATTATAGAGGAGTACGTCTATATTCCTTGTTACTGTCGTAGTAGTTGTAGGAATATAGCTTGATACAACTCATCAGAGTTCAAACTGTGCACCCCATATGTAGAATCCAGAAGTACCAGTCCCAGCAGCTGTTTGTCCACGAGTAGCAGTAGATGAAGGAACTGCGGCAAAACTCACATTTGCTGTTGTTGCAGAGATAGCATTTGTTACAACCTTTATACGATACCATCCATTTGGGAGTGATTCTATTGTACCAGTCCAGAGAGATTGAGTCCCTACCGTACCATTAGACAAGTCAAAGTTTACATACCCAAGTGATATACCACCAGCAGCATTACATTGAATATAGTTCTGCCCATTTGGCTTCACATAGATGCTCTGTGAATATACAGCAGCGGTAGTTGTTACACTTTGTGTGACTCATTGAGATCATACGGTAGCTCAGAGTGTGAATAAATCAGCTGTCATTCTACCATCTGGAGCAATAGCTACATTTGTTGTTATAGTACCAAGTGAGATAAGCGACCAAGTAGTTGAGAAGTCTTCTGATTGTAGGAAAAGATTTGTTCTTGCTCATTCACAGAGGAAACCTTTGAGTGTGTTTTCAGGAATAGCAATACCATTTATGTCAGTATCAAAGTATTTCACACCGTCTACATTTGCACCGTGATATGGAGTAGAGTTGAGTACATTTGTTGATACATACTCGCTAGGAGTCTGAACTGATTGACCTGTAACATCTTCAAGTTGCATTCTACAAATAGATATACCAGATACACCATCTCATAGATTAGCCAACAAGCGTGCATCACTCATAGATGAAATAATCACTATACCTTGTCCTGCATTTGTACCCAATGTAGATACAAACTTAACAGTACAACGATACCAACCATTTCATTCATCTACTACAGAACCAGCACCAGCAGTACCAGCCATTGATCAGTTTGTGAGGTCAAAGTTTTGATATGTTGTACTTGCTGCAAATGCTAACTGAACAAAATTTACTCAGGCAGCTTTTACAGATACACTAAATAGATATGTATTTCAGATTATTACAGGTCAAGTACCATTAGACACATAATGTGCTGCTGATGCAGCAGCTGATATTATAGTCTGACCTATCAGTGATCCATCTGTATACGCAACTTTTGTACCAGATACAGTCAAACTAAACCTATTCCAACTAATGTTTACGTCTTGAGAATATGGTGTCAGATTCCTCACACGCCTTGCACCTTGAAAACGAGCCTCACCAGCAATACAGTTACGAATAACTCATTCGTGATCAGTAACTGTAGCGATAGTAGCTCTTGTGTAGGAGATAGCACCAACACTCCTTTGAGGAATGATTGAGTTTGTGAGTTGAGCCTCGAATCCTGCTCTAGGTGGATACGATAGAGGGAGACGACCACCGCCATTGAGTCGATTCGTAGCAGTTAGTCGATTCGTAGCAGTTAGTCGATTCGTAGCGGTTAGTCGATCCATAATTAAAAAAGGTTAACGAGCTGAAACCGTGAGTTTTGTTGCTGCTGCAGTAACTACAGTAAGACCGATTGAGAATGATACATTAAAAGTATAGGTTTCAAGAGCGTTTGTACTATCAAAAGAGAAGAGGATTGTTCCTGATGCAGCAGTATTGTCGTAACCGATAATTGTTCCAGCTGTTCCACCTTGTACTGTTACAGTATTAAGAAGTCCAGCACCTGTCTTACATACTGTAGTTGTAGCAGTAGAGATATAAGTAGCATTGTTTCGCATTTCTACCTTCGTAACATCAGATGGAATGTCTTCACCTGCGATAGTAGTACCAAGAGATTGCTTTGTATTTCCATTTGCATCACAAGAGGCTGGAGCAAACTGTCCGTCTAGAAGAACCTCTGGAGTAGATAGATAACGTGCTTGTGGAATTACGTTATTATTTGATGGGTAAGTAGTGTCCATAATGTAAAAATTAGTTAATATAAGTATATGAGAATAAGTCTCATTATCAAGTTAATATATCTTGAAAAAGATTCAAAATATAGGTCGATCCGATGCACTTGTTGCAAACCGTAAGTCTACAACAATATCTGTTGTTCAACTGTTAATAACTGCAAAGTTATCATTTGTGGTTGTTAGATTTCTACTTGTTCATCTGACATATCGTGAAGAACTACCAGTGAACCTTACTTCTACATTTTGTGTAGCTGTTGATATACTTGCAAATGCTTCCAAGACGTGTCCAGAAGGAAGTATAAACGAGTCTCACTGTACATACATATTTCCAGATCGTGTGATCTTTGCAGTAGTATTTCCAAGACTTGTGATTATCTCTTGTGTGTATGAAGTTTCACGATCTCAGTTATTACCTATGAGTTTTAATACACGAAATGTAGCATCTCAGGTAGCACCAGAAGAAGACCATACGTCAAAAGCAAAATATACAAGCTCCTTATTTCGAAGGAGTCTTGCATCGTATCATTGCTTATTGATACCTTGTACTTGTTCAAATGAAGGCTCTTTTGAGTCTATTTGAGTGTTTGGTGAGTCTTTTATCATATCTTTTTTATATCGTTAACCCAAGAACCTGCAATGTAGATATCCTGATAAACTTTCGGGCTGTATTCTGTAGAAGTGGAACGATTCAGGATTATTTTTAATCGGAAGTATGTGAACTCTGGAACATTTGCACCAAGAGCGGTAAGTATCTCTTGCTTGTCTATTCGACACGTACTGACACTATTTGTAAGCGTGTTAAGTGTTTTAAGATTTACATATGTATTAGAATCATTTAACTCCATTAGATTCGTTTGGATCTGTACCTGTATACTTGCTCAGTCATTCGTTAGTTTAAGCTCGTATGGGAAACAAAGAACTTCGAGGTTTTTATCAGCCCATAGGATTCAAGCATCATATGGCATTGTTACTATTTCTCCTGTTGTAGCTTTTCATCCGAAAGAGAATATATTTACAAATCAACCACCTCATCTATTTTCTACTATAATTGATCAATTTATTGCTGATAATCAAGAGAAATGGTCATAAAGTTTTACAAAAGGATTTGGAAATGATGGAAGGCTTGTTCAGTATCTGTATATATCACCTCAATCTATTATATATACGAAATTATCTTTGAATATAGAACATCGAGAAGAGGAAGTGAAAAGATTTATTTTTATGAGTTTACTATCGACTCAGTCAGTCTGATAAAGTCATACATTAGAAGTCCAGTACATTTTACCACCAGTTCAGCACATATCGTAGAGACTTATGTCTTCTTTTGTATGCCAGTAGAGTATATCGTATGAACTTCCATTGTATCGAGCCTGATAGATCTTTGCATCTGGTCAATCCTGTGTAAATATGTACAATACATCATTATAGAAGTACAGTTTCTTTACATTTATACCGTAAGGAAGTGTACTCAATACTGTAGATATTCAACCTGCATTGTTTACTTGGTACAATACACTTCATACTGCAAATACTATTGTGTTAGTAGCCTGACATACTGCAGTAACTGTTCCAGTTGCGTGAGCTGTTGTCGCTTCTTTTGTTGCAAGTGTAGAGTCCATTCGATATACATTTGATCAATCAAAAACATATACCTTCATCAGTCAAGCACTGTTGTAAAGGTAATGAGCGAATGTGTAAACAGATCCTGCAATCGTTCACGTTACCTCAGTTGAGTTATAGAATACGTTTCCATTTCCAGTATATACATATGCATTACCTGGAAGAATCAAAACGTCTGTTATATCTGCTGTTGTTGTGAGTGTATTTGTGGTTATTAACCTCTCAGAGAGTTGTAAATAACGTGGATTAGATGATGGATCGATATTATACGAAGAAAGATACTTATCTCCGCTTGGAAGGAAAGTATCGTCTGTTTCTCCATTATAGAATGCGTTGAACGTGTGTTTCCAGTCTATCATTTATCGAAATTTAGTAGTATTTGGTTCCATTGAGTTCATTGTCGATACTGTTCTATTGTTGAGACGACCGAGAAGACCTATATCTCTCACATTATCCCCGTATAACTTGTTCAAAAACGTGTTTCTTGCGTTCACTGCATCGTTTTCGAGTTGTCGTTGACGGTATACGTGTTCGAATGCTCAAAGAGCGATAAAATAATGATTATTGACGTGAATTTTACCATTAAAGATATCAGCCTCAGCAGTTCCACTCGTAAGATCTATGAGATTCTGAACGACTCTTTGTTTTATACCATTGGTAACACTCTTATATGGTGTTGGGAATATCTCTATAGAGTTATCCATAACACGAAAGAGTGGATATTGTCCAGAAGTGTTTGATCTTTTATATTCAAGATCATCTCCTGTAGTTAGTGTAGCAGTTACATATTGTCCATTATCATTATAATCAAGAGCAACACTGATAATCTTATTCGTACCACTTGTATTTCCTACAATTTCTGTATCTGACGTATATTCTGACTGTCAGAGTGTAAGATTACCTTTGATCTCATTCCAGAAAAAATCCTCATTCAGATTCGTAACGATTGCATTCTCGATCTCGTGATAGGATATATTTATATAACGATATAATTGCGAGTCAGTTACATTTGTAGAGTTTACTCCTGTCTGTTCTCGTATGTATGAAGCAATTTCTGTTATAAGCATAGTGAATAGTTAGATTCTAGAAACCCTCCGAAGAGAGTTCTATAGAATACAACTATTACACTGGGTAAGTAGCAGCACCTGTTTCCAAACGAATCATAGCACCTTCATTGAGACGTTTTGCAACGAAGTCAATCTTAGCACCAACCGCAGCAACAAGGTTCAAAGCACCACCGTGAATATTGAGAGGCTTCATTACTGCTTCGAGAGAAGAGAAGTCTGCAACTCCGTAAGCTTGCTGTCCGATAAAGAGAGCTGGGTATACAGTTGTTGTAGAAGCAAATGTTTGTACATTTCCTGACTCTACGAAACGAGTTCCGTGAAGTTTACCAGTTTCTCCGTTGAAGAGTTTATCTGGAGTAGTATACTTAGAAGCTTCCATCCACATTCCAGATGTAGAGCGAAGATCACCAGTTTGGTATGTATGTGCAATACAAACATAGTCACCACCGATATCCTTAGCACCACTTGTACGAAGAAATACATTACATTTCTTAACGTCAGTTTCAGTCATAATATCAGTTGCAGCAAGTGCTGCTCGGTTAGCTTTACTGTTAGCATAAAGTACCTTAGTTCCTGCCATAACTTCAGTCTGAACAACTTGGTCGATTACACGAGCGAGGTTGTTACCAACTTCTGTAGCTGCAAGGTTCATTACATTTACTGGAGATGCCTTAATAAGACGATCTGAGAGTTCAACATAAAGACCATACTGAGTAGGAGTACCAATTATAGGATTGATAGTAAAAGCTTGTGAAGCTGGGTTTGTACCTTCTGTAATTGTCGCAGTAGCAACAGAGATAGAAAGTTTACTTGGAGCGAGCCAAGTGATAGTTCCAAAACCATTAAGATTAGCATCTGGTTTTACACCAAAATCGTAAAAGTAAAGGTTTGGTTCAAGGTTCTTGATGATTGTGTTAGCAACCTTCGTTTGAAGGACGTTAGCACCAATCGTTGCACGAGTAGAGATTGGCATAATGAGTAAAAATTAGGGTATAATCCCTGCATTTCAGTTATCCCAACATTGCTTTCATAATGTCAGCAGCATCTTCGTTGTCGATAGAATTTGTGACAGGTTTTGAATTGTTCTTTGGGACTGCTATTCCTGCAGGAGTGAATTTCCCAGAATTCATTTGTGCCTGTTTTTGCTTCGATACGAAAGTCTTTACATAGAGTTCAGGATTATTGACTGCTAGAAATGCTTTATAAGCTGATTCTAAGTCTCCTGTCTGATCTGCGTATCATTCAAGTTGCCCGACATACTGTGCAGATTCAGGATATGTATTAAGAAGTGATTGTACTTCTTGTGACTCTGTTGCAGATTGACGAGATACAGTCTTTGTATACTCCAGAAATTCATCTGTTGTATGTTCATTGTTCTTTATCTTTCATTCAAGCTCTGCAACTCTCGCTCTGAGTTCATTTCGTTCAGAAAGAACTTTTGCAATTCAGGACTTTTTCTTTGGCGTTTCAGTAGCTTTCTGAGGTGCTTCTTCATCATCTGTTGAGGTATCAAGCTCTACATCAGAATCATCAGCGACTACTTCTACGTCATCAGTTTCAACAACCTCTGTTGGCTGTTCAACCTCTGATTGGTTGTTCTCTTCGTTTATGCCCAAAAGAGAGGCGAACTCAGCACCATCTTCTGGTGTGAAGTCTGTAGATTGTGTCATACAAGGAAAATTAGATATATATGCTGTCTCCAGCGATTAGAGTGATAAGCTCCAGATAGAAGAGATTTTACTCTTCTACTTGCAATTGACCACCATAACTTTGAAATATTCTATCAGGACAATCTATAATGTTATCATAAACCTTTATAGACTCGATCATTGCCTTTATTTGTGATTCATTCCAGTTAATAGAATTTACCATTAATTTATTCAGCAATGCGTTTTTTTCTTCCACGAGTTGGCTTTTCACTATTGACCACTCAGGCGAGTGTATCAGTTGTTCCATTGCTTTCAACACTATCTTTTTTTCCATATGCGATATATTTAGCGAGTAGTGAGTCAAAGTATTCCTTCTGGACTCCAAGTCTTTCGAGTGCTGGATTCCATTCAACACCTTTACGATTGAGTGCTTCTGGATCTTTAAAGTCATCGAATATTTCAAGGATAGTCTTCCCATCTTCTGCAATAACAACAGAATCACGAAGACCGAAGAAGTTCTGGATGATTTGCTTTTGTGTGAACCTTCCATCGAGTGTATCCATTACCTTTTGAGTATCTGGATTGAATGGTCTGATATTTACTTCTGACATTGTGTTTGAAAGTTAATGAGACGATCATAGATCTCTGATAAAGTGACCATTTGTTCCTCGTTATTCTTAATAGACATTTCGTGCTGTTTAATTTGATCAAGGAGAGCTTCTTTCTTTTGATCTGATACACTTTCCATTTTTGTACCTTCTTCACATCGTGTTATAAGTGAAGGTATTTTAATAGTGTTAATGTAAGATTCAAGATATCCAGTTTTTACAAGCTCGATATGTTGATCAAGCATTTCTTCGGATAACATATCTTTTCGGAAGTCCATAGTTTTTTAAGATAAAGAATTAAGAGTTGGAGTTCATTGAGTCATAGAGTTTGCAATGAGTTGGTTAGCAGCTCCAGTGTTTCCACCTGCTCACTGATTCATTCCTTGATCCATTAGTCATTGTTCCCTTTGTAGTATAATCGCTTTCTTACGATTTTCAATGTAAAGTGTTTTAACGTCTGTATCACGAGCTGATTCATATACATAGAGATATGTATAGTGATCTTCACTCATAGACTCAACACGAGCCTTATTTGGCATATTCTCATTGATATACTTAACGTATTCACGAGCATTGAGTTCATCAGGTGTTGGCATACAGAATGCTTCTGCCTCTTCTTTTGAGAATCCATTGAATGTATAAGCTGTACGTTTCAGGAGAACTTTCTCGTATTCTTTAGTGGAAGGATCTTGCATCATCATAGCATAGATTGCCATAAAATTCGCTTTCATCTTCTCACGTCTTGCTTCTACATCTTTCTTCGATTCTACGAAGAAGTCATACGATTCTCCACCGAGGAACATATCGTAAGTAAACTCTGTGAGACTTGTACCAAAACCTTTCGTAACACGAATGAACTTAGAATCTTTCTTATCAAAGTATTGAATATACCCTGCATACCACATATCTTTCCAGAACTCTACTTCTCACCAGTTTCCTATTTCAATACCAAGAGAGAGACGAAGATTCGCATTGCTTTGGATTGTTTGTACTTCTCCGAGAGTTGCTGACTTATCTCATTGTACTCCAAGTGTTCGTGCATCGAATCCAGTGTCTTGCTGAATGATTTGATTGATCTCATTAGATATTGCATATGAATCCTGTATCATTGATTGACGAGGAACTGTATATACTGCATCAGAGAGACGATCTCATTGTGCAACATTAGCAACAACCCATTTCGGTTCAATACTTGGCTCTGAGAGTTCAACGTGATTCTTTACAACACGAGAGTTAACGAGATTCATTTGACCGAATGTCGAGAACTTAGCGTCAGTGAGACGAAGGTTCAGAAGAACACGATTAACCATTTGTTTATCACTTGCAATATCATTGATAGATATTCCACAAGGATGGTAACGCTTCGGAGATAGCCATTTCTTGTTAAGGACTCGACACATAGGAACTCCCATTTCTTCTTCTTTCTTTGAGAGTGCTTCTATCTTTTCTTTACGAATCAGTATCTGCATACTCGAATCGACTGTGACCATATGGAGTTCTCAATCTATGTAAGTGAACCCATCATATACATCTATAAACCCTTTCTCTGTCCAGTTTGTATTAAGTCCTGAAACAATGTCGTTTGCCTGTCTTGTCTGGTTAATCTGTGTTATTTCTCCTGATATATCATCTGGACTCTTATAACCGAACTCTTCTTTCAATTCATCTTTCATCAAGCGTCTCATATCATACTCGAATCGAGACTTTGTAATATGATCACTCATCGGATCTGGAAGATGAAGCATAGGATCACATACAACTGTTTCTATTGTCTGATCCCATTTATTCCAACCAGAAGAACGAAGGTAAGTAACTCAGAAGAACCATTTATCCCAGTTACGTTGGAAGTTCTTTTGTTTCATTCACATAAGCTCGAAGTCGAACTTTGCGAGTTCTGTTGTTGCATCAGCGATACCAATATCGCCAACTCTTCGAGGCATCATTACGACATTAAGAGAATCAGATTGCTCAACTGCCATTGCAGCCTGCATAATCGAATAAATAGTGTTAACGTGAATAACACTATCATCTTTATCTTGATTCACATACTGTGCAAGATAGTCCTGGTAACGGAGAAACCAAGGATTCATCACTTCTTGTGAAGACTCGATCTCTTGTCTAATTTGACTAAGAATATCCATATGATTGTAAATATAGAAATATTATATGAGAATAATTCTCATAATCAAATTATTTAAAAAGATTATTATATGAGTGAGTTTTAACATAATCATTATCTCCATAACTTTCTACTTCTGCCATTCTTACAACACCTGATAAAGCATCTATAATGTCATCGTGCTTACCATTTGGAAACTTTAATAGTTCAAGTTCAAGATCCTTTGTGTTCTTATTATACTTCGGGTGAAGTATGTTTATATTTGAGTATCGAGGTTCGAGTATTGTCTTTATTCGTGAGTTCTTTTCTCACATAGGAGTTATCTCATCAAGGTTAAAGAATGTATTACGAATATTCATCTGCTTTCGTATTTCAAGTGCAAGCATCTTTTGAAATGCAACTACTTCAACTCATACTCTTTCAGGTCTGTATTTCTTTACTATTTCGAAGAGAGCATTTATAGAATCAGATGGTTCAACTCTTTCGTGAAATATATCAAGTACATAAATCCTATTATTCTGATCTACACCGATAGTGAGTATGGCTGTAAAGTCAGCTTCTTGCTTCTGGCTAATAGCTGGATCAATAAATGTATATACTTTAAGTGATTCAAGTGGTGGAGGATTCTCATATTCCATAAAGTAATCCTTTTTAAATGATCAACCTCAATCGATGAAAGGTTCTTGCTGGTATTGAGATGAAAAGAAATAATCTCCGATTACTGTTCTCATATCTTCTAGGTATGGAACTGGAAAACGAGACTCCCAAAAGCTTTCTCATTCTTCACTAATAGCTGGTATCTTCACTATCTCCCAATCTTTTTCTTTTTCGAGTATGTATCATACAAGATCATCTTCTCTCCATCTTTGCATAATTAGGCATATTCCTGCTTCTGAGTTATGCCTACGAGATAAGAATGTAGAATCATACCAATCCTCTACTCTCTTTCGTATAGTATCACTCTCAGCATCTTGACGAGTTGCATAAGGATCATCAATAATCAGTCTATTTCCTCATTTACCAGTGATTCCTCATCATACTCAGTATATCATTAATTGATTACTGTTTGTCATAGACCAAGCTCAAACAGCTCAATTATCTCACTTTACTGTATCTTTAAATAGGGTCTTGTATTCTTGACTATTTACTCGATCACGAATGTTACGAGAGAAAGATTCTAATAGTGATATCGAGTGTCCTGTATAGATAATGTCTGTATTCTGTATATTACCAAAAGCCCAAGCAATAGCCTCACAAATAAGTCGAGACTTTCAAGAACGAGGAGGGGTTTGTAGAATAAGCTTCTTTGTCTTTCATTCCATAAATCTCTGGAGTGCATCTGCTATTATTTCGTGGTGCTTGTTTATTTCAAAGAATTTATCGCTAAACACACAAAAACTCAGAAGATCTTTCCGAGCTTGATTTTTTACGAATGCTAGTGTTTCAATATCCATTATAGTTCAGTTATTCAATATAGTTTTGAGTTTATATCTTTAAATAGATCCATTAGTTCATACGAGATTATATCAGACCTTATCGCTATTGCTGGATTAAGATAAAATATTCATTTATTCTCAGCTATAATTCATTTATCAATAAGTCTTTTCTTAAGTCTTGAAAAGTTAGACGGATTTATTCAGCATAACTCTTGGAATTTAGAAAGATGAAATGAGTTATCAAACATAATGATATCGAAAAAAGCAGATAGATATTTATAATCCTCTCATATTTCTTTTGCAAATAATGTTTGATTTTGGAATACTTTCATAAAATGTTTTTTACTTTTGATAAAATCAGTTCAGGATATTACTATTTCTACTTTGTGTATTTCTCCGTTTTGATCTTGTTTTAAATATTCATATCAAGGTTCTACTAAAATATTCTTGCTATACTTTCATTTTCGCATATAATACTTGTGTTCTTATGGATTAAAAGAGAGTTAGTAGCTCTCTTTTTTAGTATATATGTTTTTAAAGACATATCAAGTTGTTTTTTAAAGCAATATATTATGTTCTATGCGACAATTAGTAAATATCCACTTTTCAGCACTACAATCAATAAAAGTAGTGTTTTTATTTTTTAAGTCCTCTATCTATCTATACTCTTAATACATAAAGCTTATAGCATTAGGCTTCGCCATTCTTTAATGCTTGTTTTGCTATCTTTTGTACTTGTTCGTTAGATAGTTCTTGAAATGAATGTTCTGTCTTTTGATCAATCTCACTTTTATCAACCCATTTATAATTATTCTTCAAATGAAAGATAGTTGCAGTAGGATTTAATTTGTTAGTCATAGCTCATTTAATGGCTCTGGTTTCAAGAATTCCTTTTATAGTGCCCGAAGTAGTTTGTACAATTTCATCGTCAGGATATTTATTTACCCATTCTGCATATCTGTTTCTTGTATAATCCTTCTCTAAAAATAACTCTCAAATATAAATAATATCTGTATCACTCTTTAATGCATTGAGTAATGATGTAAGTTCTTCTTGTACGAACTCTAATGTATATTCTTTACCTTGTGCCATATATCTTATAATTATTTCTGTAAATATAAAGCGTGACGTATTTGGTATTCTGAGAGTGTTGGATCATTGTCTACAATACGTCTAAATTTCTCTCAATAGATTCTTACCCAGTCAATTGGATCAAGATCAGTACAATCATTAATGAGTTTTATCTCTATATCAAGAAAAGGAATATCTTCTTCCATAGTGGAAAATTAAGTGATAGTATTATAGTCTTTTTTATAGGAAAAGCAACTATTTCAATATATTTATTATCTTATCCATATGATACTTAATCTCAGTAAGTTTATCTTGATCGTAACAAAAAGGAATTCTAAAGTTAATTACTCTTTCGAGCTTTTCTTTATCATAAAACCATTCAATTCCTGGTTTATTTGATAATTGCTTTATTAGCCATAGTAATATTTTATCTTTCATAATAATTAGTTTAAGAAATTCTTAGTCTTCTCCATCTTTGCAATGGTAGCTTCTACAGTATAGAAATCTTCTCTTGTAAGCCCTCGAACACGAGTGAAGAAGTGTGATAGCTTGCATTTGTTTACTCCTGTTTTCTTACAAAGGATAGTAAAGAAGCCTGTTCATACTTCTGTGTTATAGCGTTCTTTTATTTTTACAAGACGAGTACGGAGATCTTCCATTCTTTTAGTGTCTGTAGGTCATAGATATTCTGGGTATGTAGAGTTCATAGGTTTATTTATTAAGTGATAATCGTTCTTTGAGTTCTTTTAGGGAGCTTCTATATCATAAATTATGATCGTTTTCTGGGTATTCTAGGTTTTCCTCTATCATTTCATCTATTATTGATAGATCTATTGGTTTAAGCGAATATATTTGATACGCCATATCTTCTTCTGAATAGTTAGATATGATTGATGTAACATCATCAAGTGGTATGTATTTCATAGTTTTTTAGTTAATTATTTTTTCCCAACCTTCCCATTGTTGTTGTTCATTCGGTAATGGAATGTTTAAATCTGAGTAATAGTTACGGATCTTTTTGAGGAAAATCTCAAATTCTCCTTTATCAGATGTAGTAATTGTTATATCGTCACATAATGATATGAAACGAGCTAACTGGAACATCTTTTCATCATTGCCTGTAGGTTGTATCATATTCTGGAGAAGCGTGTCGTATTCAATCAAGAATTGTGCTTTGAGCATTCTATGAGTTTCTTCTTTCGTATATCAAGTATAGTCTTGGATGATCTTAACTGGAACTCCGAAGTAATAATTACGTTGGTTTTCAGAGAGTCAGACAACATCTTTACGAAAGGATACAATACAAGGATATCATATCTTTTGAATTGCATCGTCTATTATTGTTGAATTTATAAGGAAGTTATCTTCTTTTATTCTTAGTTGGATTGGTTTCATTGTTCTTGGATTAGTTCTACTTCATCAAAAGAAAACTCACTCATATCTCATTCATCTGGGTGTACAATATATCATTCTACTGTTTTACAATCAAAGTTTATTCTTTGTACTTCTATAATAATTTGTAAGTGCTTTACATAAGCTCGGTACTTTATTTCGAGCATATTATTTCTGTTTAATTATAAACTTACAATCTTTCTGAATATAGATCCTTTCATCTGTGATCTTTCATTCTGTAAATGCACGTTTTAAAGCCATTTTGTCTATATCACGAGTGGTCTTTACCTTCCAGTATTCGTCAGGTACTTCTGCACCTTCTTCGATCACAATAGCTCACGGAGTGAATTGTAGTGAAATGGTAGTTCCATCGAGAGTTGTTATATCGTGAATACCATTTTCTAGCATCATTTGTTTTCCTTTTTCTCTTAGTTCGTTTTCTTTGTTTTCTGATTCTCTCTTTTTAATTTTTAGATCCGAAATTTCTTTTTCGAGTCTTATCACCTCTGGAAGGTTTTTAAGTTCTGATTCCTTTTGAGCGATCAGTCCAGTTAACTGGATAGTTTGTAACGAGAGAGCTTGCACGGTTGGCACAAGCCCTTCGATATTATTTTGTATATTAGACATATTATTTTCGGTTAATGAAAAAAGAAGTTCAGCATTCACAATCACACTTTTCATAGTCTCTTCCATCTTTGGTAGTTCCTTTCTTTACTTCCTTATTTACAATTCAGCAAGAAGGACAAGTTTCATCTTTTGATGCCATTGCTTTTGGTTTTGTTCCACCTGTTGGAGTATCTACAGTTTGCTTTTGAGTCCGTTGTGCAGTATTTGCTTTATTTCCATCATCATCTTCATCTGTTGGAATATCGAGAAGAGCAAGTGTATTATAACGACGTGCGTATGTTAGGCTTGATCATACTTCTTGTGGTTTTGATCCAAAGAGTGGAAATGATGATGATACTGATTCTCCGCTTTCTGTTTCTATAATTGTGGAAACAAGTGAATACCCATTATCAGAGTTCTCAGCAGTATGGAATAGTGCAAGCCCTGACTTTTTAAGTGGTTCTTTAATACCTTCCAGAATAGAAGGTAGATCAGCATATTTTGATTTAAAGAAAGGATTATTTGCTTGTTTTGCTATTGTTGATACTTCTTCTCGGAATATAGAGAGTGCTTTTGAAAGTTTTATCATAAAAAGTAAGTTAGTTAGTATTGTCCGTTCTCAGCTTCCATTCGATCATAGAGATCCTCTGGCTCTTCTCATTCATCTTCTCGGTAAGTGTTTCCTTCAATCTCTGACATAAGTCGAGTAGCTTCATCAGCTGTGATATCGAGTGATTCTATAAATGCTAGAATATCGAGAATCTTTTGTGTTTTCTTCATATAGTGAAAGTTATTAAGTAACAAAGAGAGTATACTTATTTTTATAAGTAAAGCAAATCTTTTTTTAAAAAAACCCATATTTCTGTGAGTTATTTTTTAGATAGTAACATTTTCTTATAATACAAATAATCAGGATTCTTCGATGGTGATCCAGTTCCATAGTACTCAGGGCTTCTTCTTATTGCTTCTCTTTTATGCTTAAGAAGTTCTTGTATTTCTTCTTTGGAATATGTTGAATTTCAGAAGAGCATAATTATTAATTAGGACTATTTGGTAATGGCATCCAGTGAGTGACATTATATTCTATAAAATCTTTCATCCACATTTTAAGATGCATATTATAATGTATTACATCTATAAAATACGACATTCATAAATCATTCAGTTCTCTTACATATCAAAGGACGTTTCAATATGAATCATCTGGTAATCTCTCTTCAACACTTATCCAGACCGATGTTTCCATGCACGGAATACGATAACTGGCTTCTCAAAGAATAAAGTCTGCATTCCAGTTTCAATTATTTCACTCGTATGATTTTATCATCGAATCAATTATATCTATCGCTTGTTTGTTACTCATTGTATGTAAGGTTAAAATATACGGAACTCTCCTGTCTTTTTATCACAATCAATTCTTATAAAACTTATATCTCTTACATCAATATATATTACATCATCAGATTCAGAAGCAATATCTTTTATCTTTTCATCATCTTCTTTTCTTTTAATAATTTTTCTATAATCTCCGCAAGTGGAAGATTTTGTTTTTGCTGCTTTAAAATACATAATTAAGATTTAAGTAAATAATCAAGAAGGTCTCTTACTCGTTCAAGTGTTGCTGTTTCTATTTGCTTTACATAAGCATCATTCACAACGACTGTACGGAGGACTTCTTCTGTAGGTCGAAGTGGAAAGAAAGTACAAGCGAGTTCTCACTCAGAGTCTCTGTATATGTTTATAGACTTTTGCATATTATATATCAAAAATTAGTTTTAAATCTTCTTGGTGTTCTTTGATTATCTGTTCTGCGATTTCTTCGGATTTCATATAGGAAATAGATAAATCTCTTTGTGAGTATGAATTATTAGCTATTGCAAAACCATCATACTTACGTTCGTAAATTATTGAATATTTTTCTTCATCATCTTTCCAATCAGGTTTCCATCATTCATTTAGAGAAAGTATAGCATCATTAACTCTTACAATTGCTAGACGTTTATCACGTTCTTTTATTGCTTCTTCTTCTGTTTCATAATATCTTCATTCTGAATATAAATATTCAGCCATATCAGTATCATTAGCAGTATATCTTGTTGGTTTTCAATAAAAACTTGTTGAAAAATAAGATTCAGTATATTTAGCCCTCCATCTCTTGTATTCTTTCTCTGGTTCGATATACTCAACGTATTTCTTTCCGTTAAGTGTGATTATTTCTTGCATAGTTATTGTTTGTTAAGTTTTATATATTTTAGAAACGATTTTCTATCTAATTCTTTTCAACATTCTGGACAATACGTAAATAAGTGTCACCAATTCTTTCTTTGATCTAATAATCAAATCCAAGTATTATACGGTAGTTCTGAATCATAGTATACTTCTTCTATTCATTCATATCTATGGAAATATCATAAATAGTGATTGCATTCTTGCATAGTTATCTAAGGTTAATATTTTTAATGTGTTCTTTTCGTTTATTAAATCAATGGAATCTTGATCATACTCATCATTTTAATCCATTTGCATAGGTATACTGAATATTACAATAGTTTAATCTTTCTGCCATTGTTTTTAGTTTCAAGTATTCACTGTACCATCCTGGTTGATATCATTTATGGATCTGGCAATATCAGATAGAATTTCCACCATCTCATACAGTGTCGTTATTCATACGAGACTCTTGGAATATTGTACCAATAAAATCAGTATCTCACCACGCTTCCCACATATACTGTAGTTCTGGAGAATATTTTCAGTATATGGAAATAAAATACTTACTTCGAATCATCTTTATAAATTCTGTTTTTGATCAAAACCAATAATCGAGTGATTCTTTTTTTGATTTTGGTCACCATTCTGAGTGTGCCGATACTGAATCAATAGAGAGTTTATATCTTTTCTGTATATCTTTTGTAAGATTCAGAATTGATTCTGTTTGTTCCTTTGTTGGTTTATCATCTCATACAAAAGCAATCTGGATAAATCTATAGTTATTCTTTGACCACTTATCTGCTCAGGCCACACATTTTTCAGAACGAGTCTCAGTTATTTCTCAGTCTTTCTTAATCACATAATGATAACCGATATGTTCCATTCCTTTACTTATATGGCTATTCTTTATAGCCTGTAGAGTTGTTTCATCATCGGTAGCAGTATAGTGATACTCTATTCATTCAATATGTCATATAGATCAAAATTCGCATTCTAACGAAACTGTTTTATTACTATGTTCTGGCAATCTTTCCAGTAATTCCCTTTCAGTGGTATCCGATTTTCATTTGACGGAGTTTCACAAGGGTACTGGAATAACGCCTCCAGTTGCGGTAGATTTATCTACATTATTGTTTCCTTTACTCACTCCTTCGATACTTCCACTATAACTAATGATCATCTGTAGTTCTGGCTTCTGTAGATCTTTGCAAGCATCGAGTTTTTCCAGAATCTCTCGACTTGTTCCTGTTGCTGTTTTTTGGCATTTATCGAGGATTGATCTATATGAGTCAACCTTTGCTGAGTTAGCTTCTTCAATAGCTTTGTTTTGAATTCTGATAGACTCTTGAATCCTTTCTTCTGGAGTCTTGATATTGTAGGCGTATATTGATCCTGCACTAACTGCAAGGAAAATAAGAATTGTGAGTGGTCGTGCATAAGTCATAATTTTAATATTTATTCCGAGTAAAGCACTCGTGAGCTGTTATTTGTTTATGATATTGATAGAGTAAATATTTTTTCTTCACAATGGAGAATTGTAGCAAGAAGAGTTTTTTTGATATCTTCTGGATAACGTAAGTGAGGATATTCTCAGTTGTTGATTTTTAGGATTTTATTATCACAATCACGGATACGTTTTTCAAGTTGTTTTTTGTACATATTTTTATTTTAAAGAAGTAAATACCCATATAACCACTATACAAATCATTCAGGTCATAAGTATGTGAGAGTTTGGTGGATTAGCGACTGACCAAGAGACATAGAGGGAAAGGAGGATGAAGATGAATATTAAGTGTGTCATAGTTTTACATTTTAAGTGGCATAATAATATGTTCTATTTTTATTTCGTGATTTTCAGCTATAAAATAAAGTGGTGCGAGTCGATCTTTTTGATAAAATGAAACTTTTTCTATTCCTGCTTTATACAATTCATTAAAAAACTCATATATATAGAAAGTATTTACTTTGCAGTTTAATCAGAAATTATTTCTTATAATCGCGAGTTCCTCATTTCATTTATTTGAAATGACATTTTCATCAAAAGTAATTGATCATTTTTTACCACCGTGTGCTTTTGCTAACTTCAATGAATCGAGTAAATAGCTTACTCAAATTTCTTTTAGCTCTTCTGGAAGTGGTGTAGGCATAAAAGATCTAACATTTGGAAATTTTCATTCATCTTTTTTTTGTTCTAGAATTGTAGCTCGAAAAGAATCAGTAGTAGTGATAGTATTTCATTCAATATGAAGATGAGCAATAGTTGGGCGAAGATTATCTCTTGCTTCTGAATTTATAGCAATATTTATATATTTTGATTTCATATTATTAATGTTTAAGTAATGTCGCATAACTCGTTTATACACGTTAAGTCCTCTCCCCAAACATTCCAATTTCGGATAATGTGCGCATGTTTTGGTGGGGAAATAGCATTGTGCTAAAGGATTTATTTTAAGGTTGTATGATTAATTTCTCCTTCAACAAATTTAATACTTCTTTAACTGCCTTTTCGCTCAGAATACTACCAAATGCCAAATTATAGCCAAATGCATCTAGCTGTTGTTCGATTGTTTGAAATTCTTTAAGTTTTTTTTCTGCCCCAATGTATA
>OFRB01000084.1_pt1 | contig 25176 bp, 35 predicted proteins | sample 1543021 | NCBI WGS metagenome assembly OFRB01 (sample SAMN07774230, study PRJEB24372) | wastewater metagenome | isolation source: Exp Tend CN 0WW | collected 2016-02
GTCCTGTTGGATTACGACAAGACGTCCAGCGATATCCAGGCCAACCTACGGCAGACGTACCTTGACCGGGACGAGCTGGGGCTGAACCACACCGAGCAGGTCGCGGCGATCGAGGACCGGCGCAAGGTCATCTTCCGCGAAGCCCAGAAGATCGGCATCAGCGAGGAACAGTACCAGAAGGATCTCGAGAACGGTCTGGCGCTCATCCAGCTCAACAACCAGACCAGCATGAACCAGCTCCTGTCGGCCATCGCGAGTAACAACGCTAAGCAGGCGCAGGCAGCTATGGACATCGCGAACCAGGCAGCCGCAGCCGCAGCCGCAGCCCGGAACAACACGCCCGGTACGTACAGCCCGCAAGAGATCGCCTTCTACACTGCCATCAAGGCGCAGCAAGACAAGCAGGCGGCGGACCTCGCACTCTGGAACGCAGCGATCGCAAGGAACAACGGTCAGACCACAGCCCAGCAAGGCGCAGCCAAGCAGGGCAATAAGAAGATGGCGAAATTGAGGTAACTATGCCCACCACCGATTACGTAGCATTGGCCCAGCAGCTCGCAGCGCAAGGGAAAGCAGGCCAGTACGGTCAGCCCCAACAGCTCAACGTCACCGGCAACATGAACCAGCAGGCAAACCCGCTGTACGCCGGTACCACAACAGCGCCACAGCAGGCGGGCATGAACCCCCTCATGACAGCGGCCATGCTTGGCGGTGGAGCGTGGGCAGCCAAGAAGTACGGCGGCAACCTTCTCGCACGTGGGGCCGGTGCGGCATCCAAGCTCGCATCCCCGTTCTGGCAGAACGCCGTGACCCCAGTCGCGGAAGTGCTCGGATCGCCTGCCATGCCCGGTGTGGGCGGCATCAACATTCCCGCATCCGCAGCCATCCAAGGTGTCCGGCCCGGGTTCCAGATCGCAGGCGGTCTCCCCGGCATGGCAGCATCATCCGCAGGACCGGCCATCCCACCCGTGCCCGCCACCGTCACACGGTACGCGGCGATCGGTGGGGTACCGGCAGGAGAGGCCATCAGTATCCCCGGTGTCGCAGCCATGGACGCCGTGGAACCCGTCGCGGGGGTCGCTGGACGGCAGGCAGGACTCACCACCCTCGGCAAAGTCGCGGCACCCCTCGCCGGACTGACCACCGGACTCCAGGCCCAGCAGATGCTCAACGAACGCGACTTCGGCGGGGAAGGCAGCAAGCTCGACCGTGGCCTGTCCGGGTTCGGCGTCGGAGCGGGTGTCGGTGCTGGCATCGGCAGTATCGTCCCCGGTGTAGGCACCCTGGTCGGCGCTGGTGTCGGTGCCCTGATCGGCGGTATCGCAGGAGCGGTGTCCATGATCGAATGGGGCGACGACGAGAAGGAACTCAAAGCCCGCGTCGACAACGCCAGCACCAAGATGGACAAGCGACTCGACCGGATCGCGGCCAAGAACGACATCCAGCCGCAGATCACCGACCAGATCCGATCGCAGGTTCTCGATGCCCTGTCCGAGATCCGCGCACTCAAGAACGACCCCGACACGGGCGAACGCATCGGGGCTGACGAGAAAGTCAAGATGTTCGAGGCGGTATCGGATGCCGCAGCTCAGGCACTCAAAGACGCCAAGGGTACGGGCAGCGCTGCAAGGCTGGCGGCGGAAGAGGCGGCATCCCAGAAGGCGATGCAGGAGAATTACGCGAGGGCGCAGCTCGAATCCGAGTCGGCCCGGACCATCGCACTCCAAGGGTTCATGGCCGACGTGATGCGCCCGTACGCCGACAAGCTGTCCCCGGAGATGGGCGCAGCCTACATGGCGCAAGCGCAGGCATCCCCGATCATCATGGCCATGGAACGGCAGGCCCAGGTTGCACAGTCTCAGATGTCGCAGGGTGAGTACGAGAACCAGACCATGAACGCTCAGGCCAACATGCTCCGGGCGCAAGCGGACTGGGCGCGGGCACAGAACGGCGGGGGCAGTTCGGGCGGCACCCCCAGCCTGGAAGACTTGATGGGCACCGGGGCAACCGGGTAGCCTGACGGTTCGACCCCCCGTACGGTTCGCGGGGGTATCCGGTGTAGGCGACGACACCGGATAGCAGCCCCGATCGGGTTGGTGGATCTCCCCGATCGGGGCTGTGTCGCGCTCGGGGACAGGTGTATCATGTCTCCATGAGCGCATTGGACGATATTCTCGCCAACACTGGTCTCGTTAGTGGTTCAAATACTGGAATCGCACCAGACCGTGCAGGAGCCAATCTCAGCGGCTCAACCCCCTCTGGGCTGCTAACCCCCACCGGCATCGCTGGAAGCTCGGGAGCTGGCGGCTCTGCGGGTGGGTTTTCGTCTGGTCGCCTCGATTCCGGTACGGATTCCACAACGGGCGGCACGAATAGTGGGACCGGCGACAAGCCCATGCCCGGTGCCAGTCTGGTAGCCCGGTTCGCCGCTTCCATGCAGGAAACCGTTGGTAGGGGGTACGCGCCGGCCGATGTGCAAGAGGGCAGCCCGATCAACGAACGCCTGCCACAGTACACGGCCAAGTTCCTGTCCCGGTACGAGGACCCGAATTTGGGGACGTACAACCCGGCTGCGGTGACGGCAGTCAAGAAGATCGACCAGCAGAGGATCCTGAACGGGCAGGCCCCGTTGTCGGACGCGGAAATGCAGACGGCGCTCAAGGCCGCGCAGACCCGGGTCCAGCCGATCGACCAGGAACGCGACCCCACTTCGCTGTTCAGTAACGCCGTGGCTGATGCGAGCGCCATCGGCAAGTCCATCATCCACATCCCGGAACTGCTGGTGAAGGAAGCGATGGCGCTTCCCGGTCTGCCGGGGGAGCTGGCGAAGGCCCAGGATTTCGAGGACATCACGAAAGCCCCGGGTATCCGCATGATTCCGGGTGCGTATGTGGCGGGCGAGTTGTCTCGGGGTTCGGAGGGTGTGAAGGAATTGGGTCGGCATCCTCTGATGGCTGCCCTGGATGTGTTGCCGGTGGCGAGCAAACTGGCGAAGGGCAGTGCGGTGGTGAAGGCTGCGGAAGCGGAGAACGCAGCGTTGGCGGCGACACGCGAGGCGCGAACCCTTGAGACGGGGGCTACGTATGTAGAACCCCCGGCTGTTCGGCCATTGAAGACGGCGCTACTGCGGAAGGTGGACGCGGAATCTGGGGCGGTGGTTCCGAACCGTCCGGGGCAGATCATCCAGGATGCGATCACACAGACCCGGTTTGGTAGGAAGTTGTCGCAGACGTTCGGAGCTGACGCACGGGAGGCCAGTATCCTGACGGCGCACGCTGACCGTGCCGTGGAGAACGCTCTGCTCGGGGATACTGCCCATATCCCGCAGTCCCTTGCGGACAATCCGGCTCTTCCGGCAGCACGGCAGGTCGCGGAGCTGATGACGTCTCGGGCGAGGGATGTGCTGAACCTGGATGACGCGACGATCGTGCGACTGTCTGATGAGATGCAAACTGTCGCGACCCCGGAATGGTTCAACGGTCTCCCGGATAACGAACTGGCGTTTGTGACGGAGATCCGCGACCACGGCACAGTATTCAAGAACGTGCTGGCCGATGAAGGGAAGCTCGGGGAGTTTGGCGGGGAGGTGTACGATATCGCATCCCAACGAAAGCTGCGCAAGAGAAATCAAGAGGTGACGAAGCGCGTCGCCAAGTTCCAGGAGACCCGGCTTGGCGAGGATAAGGGGATGCTGTTTACTGCTGATGGTACTCCCCGCCCGGAGACGGCAGGTAAGGGGTCGACGTTGCGGGAACTCGCGGAGGCCCCCGGTGCTGACCCCCGGCTGTACGAGCTGTATGACCACGTTGTGAACGGGAACTATAAGGCAGGGTTGGAGGTGCTGAACAAGCTCAAGCGTGGCAGGACCCGTTTGGGGCAGGCCGGGCAGGTTGGTGAAGAGGCGGCACCAGCAGGCAACATCAGTCTCGCATCACTGGGCAAGATGTCCAAGGAACTGGAGGGCATCGTTGAGGCGGAAGCAAAGGCTGCCAGAGCGATCGAGAAGACAGTCCCCGCACGGTTCGCCCCCATCATCGACAAGAAGCTGGGTGAGGCGATCCAGGAGCGTGCCATCGCAGCGAACCCGGAACAGGCAGCCCAGATCACCCAGGCTGTAGCGGAGCGCCGGTTCAAGGATGTCATGCCGGCGCGGGAAGTTGGCAAGCTCAGGGATGAAGTGGCCCGCACATGGCGTGAACTCAAATCGGCAGGTGTCGACCCTGTGTTCGTCCACCACGTCAGCCCCGAGGCAGCCACAGCCATCCGCTACCCCAAAGTCATGGTCGGCGGGGTGTCCAGCATCAAGCGCCGCGTAGGTGACATGGGACCCAGCATCCAGGACGCCAGTGTGGCGATGACACACCAGGGCATGGAGATCCTACGCGACGCCGGTAGGAAGCACTGGGAACAGGCGACCATCGACCGGTGGGGAGTGCGCCAGTCCGAAGCGGCAGCCAGGCTCGAACCACAGGCACGGCGACTCATGGCCAAGGACCCACGCCTGGACTACGGGACAGCGATCCAGCGTGTGCTGAATGAGGAATATCAGGTGTTCAACCCTGCCGACTTCTACGGCGGCGGGAAGGTGCGCGTCGGCAACACACCCAAGGACCCCATGCTCATCCCCAAGAGCGTGGCCAAGACGTTCGAGCAGATTGCAAAGCCCATGACCGAAACCATCATGGACGTACCCATGAAGGCGTTCCGTACCAGCGTGCTCGCCCTGTCCCCCCGCTGGCACGCCTACAACATCGTCGGCGGCGCGCTCATGCTCCAGGCCCGCACCGGTGTTGATGTATGGAGGTACCTGTCCGAGGCCCGGCAGATCATCAAGAACGGTGGCCTGCCCGAAGAGATGAAGCTGGCCCTCGGTGGGGCGTCACGCGAAATCAAGGAACTCAACTTCTACGGCGGCAGGACCCTGGAACGGTTGGGCAGGGAAGCGCGGGCCAAGTCACCGGCCCTGGACACCGCGGCAACAGCGGGCGAGAAACTTGTCGCAGGGTCGTACAAGCTCAACGCCCTGTTCGATGACACCTACCGAGTCATGGCCTACCTGTACGGCAAGGACAAGGCAGTAACCAAGGGCCTGTCCCCGATCCAAGCGGAAGCACGCGGGTTGGCCCTGGCTCGTAAGGTCATGGTCAACTGGGACGCGATGACCCCCATCGAACGAGGCATCATCAAGCAAATCTTCCCGTTCTACGGGTTCACCCAGCACATGATGAAATACGCCCTGAGCTACCCGGTAGACCACCCGTTCCGCATGGCCGTCATCGGATCGTTCGCCCGGAATGAAATGGAGGACCTGTCCGGCCTGCCCGACACGATGGCCAACGCGTTCTTCTTCGGAGATGAGGACGCACAGGGAAACCGCAAATCCATCAGCGTCGGGGCGGCCAACCCGTTCAGCGACATCGCATCCCTGTTCACACTCGGCGGATACATCGGCGGTGTGAACCCCATCATCGGAACGGCACTGCGCCAGGTTGGCGTCGACCCCATGGAAGGCGGCGCGGAACTGTACCCCGATCTGCGGTTCGATCCGACATCCGGGTTGCAGCAAGCACAGCACGGCAACATCCTGATGAGCGCCATCCAGAACACGGTGCCGCAGCTCCAGGCCGTCACCGCGATGGCAGGCATCAACCCGGAAGCGAACAGGCTGCGGGCAACCAACCCTGATGCGGCGAACCGTATGCTCCGGTCGCAGCTCGGGTTGCCGGTCGGCCGACGCGATTACAACATCGGGGAAGCGTACGCGAGGCAGGCACTCAAGATCCGCACAGCCGCAGCAGACGCCAAGAACCAGGCGCTCAAGACGGGCGACGATTCGTACGTGTCACAGTTCCCGCAACTGGATGCCTACATGCGACAGATCCGCACCATCCAGGGCACGAACCCGGAGGCGCTCGCCGAGATGACGAACCCCACGCAGACGGCCACGCGCACGGGCCGTTTCGCAAACGCCTTGAATGTCGCCGCCAGGTAGCGTAGAGTCCGAGCTGAGCTGCTGACTGGTGGCCGGGACCTCGCCGGGTTCCCTTCCGAGAGACCTCCATCCCGACGGTTGAACCGTGGCAGGGTGGGGGTCTCTTGGCGTTCTGGTGGAATATCCGCAGCAACCGGCGTACACTTCCCGCCATGGCAGGACGACCATACCCGAAGCACACGAAACTCGGGGGACTGATGGATGAACGGCAGCTCGGGGTGCAAACCCTGGCCAGCCGAACCGGTATCAGCCCCCGCACGTTCACCGAATACCTGGCAGGACGAGCGAGGATTGTGCCGCACCATCTGGCAATCCTGTGTGAGGAACTTGACGTTGACCCCGAAGACATCCAGGGGTTGCGCGAAGTTGTCGCGCCGAGTGCTGTCAAGCTGAACATCCCAACCAGTTAGGAGCAAGTGATGTATCAAGCGGTATCCGCCCGGGAATACCTGACCAAGAGGTCAGCCCGCAGAGGAGTATCCATCTTCGTGGATGTGGTCATGTTCCTCTTCCACGCGGAGGGGATCACGAACCTGGGCATCTACAACCGGAGGAAGGTTCGTGGAGGCAGTGCATGGTCCCTGCACAGCGTGGGCAGGGCCGCGGACTTCGGCTGTTCCAAGGCCCTCGGGAACCGGCTGTGGGTGTTCTTCATCCGCGCCGCCGGGATGGCCGGGATCTGCGAGATCATCTGGAATGGGCAGCGTTGGACCCAGGAACACGGCATCCAGCCGTACCACGGGGAAGACGATCATACGACCCATGTACACGTCGGATTCACGATCGCCATGGCCGACAACTCCAGCCCCCGCGACAGCCTGATCGCCTGGTTCGTCGCCGCGATCAACCTTCCTGGCTGAGTAGCCCGCAAACAGAAACTCCCCGGCGCAGTTGACCCTTGAGTCTTGCGCCGGGGAGTACCCGCTCGTTCGTGACCTCCACACTCTACCCGATGTGTGCCATTTCAGACAAGGCCCAATTCCGCATGATGATTAGCGAGCTTTCCCCGTTCATGAAAGACATGATGGCGCTCTGGCCGTTGTGGGCTGTGATCGGGACTGGACTGTTAGCCCTCATGGGGTATGCGTTCAAATCATGGGTGAAGCTCAACATCCAGCAACCCATAGGCGAGATCAATCAGAGATCCGCCAATATGGAACACAAGCAACTGAGCATGAGCAGGATCCAGGCGGACATTTCCCGCGGTCTCATCTCCACAGCTACCCGCGTCGAGAACATCGCAGTCGAGACCACAGCCGGAACCAACCTGTTGAAATACCACCTCGGCCCCAACGGCGACACCAAGCCGGTCCACAAAAGGATCGAGGACTTGGAAGTAGTCTTAGGGGTCCCGCATTCGTCACCAACGGAATGGCCAGGTTCGATGCCATGGAAGGAAAAGAACCCGCCACTCGAATTGCCCTTCCCCGAATCCCTGATCGACCTAGCAGAAAGTACAGAGACAGAAACATGACCCAGCCCGAACAGTCCAAGTACAGCCTCAAGAACGTGCTCCAGCAGGAGCCCGTCACCATCAGCACGGCCGTGATCGCCGTGTTCAACCTGCTCAGCCTCACCGTTGTCGAGATCCCGAGCAACACCCTCGCCGCCGCGAACACCGGCCTGGTCCTGGTGCTCGGCCTCTTCACCCGCCACAACGTCACCCCCATGCAAGGGATGTGATGGCTTTCTCGCAACCCCAGCGGGCCGGGACCGTCAAATCCCCGTACCGTATCCCGGTCCACGAGCTGGGGGTCAAGGAAGATCAGTCGGACGCTCAAGCGTTTCTGAACGGGATCAAGAACGGGTTCGGCATTGTCGGGGAAGCAGGCGCGTTCTACCTGTTCTTTGAGGACCAGGCCCGGGGCGAGTATATCCGGGCGTTCCGATCACCGCTCCTGCATGGCGAACCGGCACGATGGACTGCGGCAGAGGAATTCCAACCTCTCCCGAAAACGGTCCCTGTCCAGCAACCCTGGTACCTCGGCTGGTTGCAGTGGAGGAACGATCTGGCAGCGCGCAGGCAGGACGACTGGAACAACTACAGCCGGTTCGTCAAGCTGCCGTGGAAAGAGGGTGTGTTCAAACGCCCACCCGCGCCAGACCCGAACACCCCCGACTACGGCGTACTGATCGACAAACTGATCGACGGCCAGTACGGCATGGAGACACTCGGTTTGCGCCCAGCGAACCAGTTCGACATCGACGCCATCAACCGGGCGGCAGGATGGAAACCCGGAACGAGCAACGTCGCCGCTGCCCGTATGGGCGACTGGATCTTTGACGGGTTCGGTCGCCGCACACCGGACAATGTCGGCAAGTACGAAGGCAAGGGCTGCGGCAAGGTTTCCAAACGCGCCGGGATCATCACTCCTGATGATCTTCTGTACGGGTGGACCGAAGCGAAGACGCTTGCCATGCCCAACGTCATGTGCGGCACCGGTGGCCAGGGTGGGAAACCGGCCGAGTGTGTGCCAACGTTCCGCGTCGAGCATCCCACCAACGCCCAGCGCCCAGGGTTCAGATACCCGTACGGATACCAGCCGGGGATCACTATCCGACACGGGGCCAGGATCTTCAACACGCGGACCGAAGAGCAGATCCAAGAGTTCGCCGATCGGAAAGGCTACACCGGGGCCAAGCGCGTGTCGGCAGTGAACTGCTACCGCGGCGCTTGTGATTTCGGTGGCCAGGTTGGTGAGACCAGCGGTATGGCCAGCTTCGAGAGCGTCGGCTACGGCAACCCGATACACGACGCCGGGTTCCGTGTGGCCGGTGTGCCAACCGCGGCGGAACTGTGGGAAATCTTCGACGGGTTCTGGACCCCGGAAACCACCCGGGTCGCGAACGACGCGAGGATCGACATGGCGCGGTAGCGTAGCGCGATGAAGTAGCACGGGATAGGATGGACAGCACGAGACCCCGGCACCAGGGAAGGGCCGGGGTCTCGTTCGCGTTCGGGGGGCTAGTGGATTTCTTGTGCGGGCTTGCGAAACACGATCACCCATTCATGGGCAACCCGTTGGTCTGCGTTCGCCCCTTCCCGATTCCGCGGCGTGTCAACCGCGACCCGTTCGATTTCCTCCAACCCCATACGTTCCAGCACTCCGACATGCCAGTCCGTCACCGCAATCGGGTTGGCGTAATCCTTGCACAGGTAGTCGCTCACGTTAAGGATGAAGATACCGCCATCCTCCAACACGTCGACCGCGGCCCGCCATATCTGGATGTGGAGTTTGCGATACTTCGCGCCGGACGCCTTACGGTGGAACACATACTGGGCACCATTACGCTTTGACAGCAAGCGACCCAGCTTGAACGTGTACGTGTTGTACGTGTACTTCCGACCGGCCCCGACACCCGGGAGCATCGGATCGGCCATCCGGTTGCCGTAAGCGGGGGACACGAAGATGACCTTGAACTTGGCCCATGGATGTTCCCGCTTCCAGGCCCGCATCACCTCGATACAGTCACCATGAACAGTACGTTCATCGTGGTTCGCCCATTCCTTCTCGATCTCGATACCCGTCCACTCCAGCTCCGGGATCGCGTCTGCGATCTTGAGGGTGCCCGCGAGGGGGTCCAGGGCCTGGGTTCCGTCTACCGGGTCCGTAACCTCGAACAGCCCGTACTTCTCCAGGAGCAAACGTCCAGCGGCGATAACCGTGTCGCTATACTTGGCCGGATGGGGCCGGGTGTATGTCACGTCATCGTTCGTCAAAACGGTTCTTCTCCGTACTCGTACAGGCTGTCAGCTACGCTGATCACCCCGCCCTTATGGATATTGACTTCCGGCTCATACATCATGTCCCCCGGCAGCCCCGCACGTACATGCTTGCTATGCCGGTCGCACCATCCATGGAACCGTTCATCTGCCCCCACGGCCCGCGCCCCGCAGATCACACACGTTGTCCCGATCTGCCACAGAGGATCGGCTACAGCCAGCTTCCTGCCGACGTAATCGCCAACCGCCTCCCACCAGTGCTTTATCATGGCCTTGCGATCGCGGCCACCGTCGCGGATGTAGTCGGGGTCCGGTACACCCATGACGAAATGCTTGCCCTGGAACAGCATCCAGTGCCCGTATGCACCTGATTCGTCCTGGGGTGAGTACCGGGGCCACAGGATCCGCATCGCCGGGACGCCGATCGCCAGCACAGGACCGCGAGCCAGCGCCACCCCCTCGATCCGGTCCGTCCACGACAACGGCGCACAGCCCGTCTCAGCGGCGAGAGTCGAGATCGGCCGGTGACCATGCGGAGGACGGCTGCGAGCGGCGTCCCGGCCCCAAGCTGACGGCGAGGCGAGCAGAAGCGTGCGCTCGTTCGGCACCAGGAGCGGAACACGAGCACGAGCCTTCGCAATGTCGGGGGTTGATCGGGGTCTCGTACGGGCGGCGACGACCGTGGTCCCCGGAAAGACACGGGTGAAGCGCTGTATGGGGTCATCGCTCATGGCCACACGTACGCTGTTCGATCAAGAGCGCGACCCGTATGGCGGGTGTCGGGCTGCGGATCGGAATGGTCGAATGGACGATCGCAGTGAATGATCTGCGGTGGGTAATCACACGTGGCGTAAGTGGACTTGCACAACAGTAGGGATTCGAGATCTGGCGTGGCATCCCCTTCGTACACGATACGGGCCTGGACGAAACCCTGATCACGCCGTTCGGCAGCTCGGATGGCCTCGATGCCCTCAGCAAGGGACGGCACGGGTGGATCATCACTTGGCAACCCGTCCGGCCGCACAGGTGGGGGTGTGCGATCCCGTCCTTGCTCCGCAGCCTTCACCATGTCGAACCCCAGCCTGACGATCCGCTCCAACATGTTCTGCCGTGCAGGGCTGGGTCGAAGGTTCTTGACTGTGATAACTACAAGGTCATGTAGGTACTGGATGCCGCGGTCGATCTCGGGGAGATCCTTGTCGGCCAGGACGGCGCGCAGGGCCTTGCGGTAATTGTCGATGACCTCGCGTTCGCGGGTCGGGGTTTCGTGGGTGCTCATTCCCCTTGTTCCTCTTTCCGTTGTAGTGCTCGAATCAGCGTTTCCGCTTTACCTTTACCGATACCGGGAACCTTCATCAGGTTCTCAACCGGGGTACTCCAGTCCAGTGGTACCCCCCCGAAGTGGTCGATGATCGCGCCGGCCAGCTTGCTGCCGATACCGGGGAACCCCATCAACAAATGCTTTGACCAGGCCCTGCTGTCGACCCTGCCCCACACCCCGCCGTCAGGACCCGGACGATTATCCAAACTGGTGTGCTCGGGCTTACGCGCCCATGCCTCCATCATCAGGCACCATCTGATCGTGTCGTGTACGTCAGTCGTGTAGACCACATGCACGTTGCGCATCATAATGGACAGAAGCAGGCTGTCGATGCTGGACTTGGAGATCTCCTGCTTCCAGGCGTTCATCATCATGCCGTCGATAGTCCAGGTGAACCGGCCCTCGATAACGATGAACGCCATCAGGCAGGACTCCAACTGCGCGATCTGCTGGACAAGGCGACCATCCATCATGGACGCGATCAGATCCTTGACCTCTTTGCGTTGGACGCCGATCCAACCCTTCCCCATGTTGGAGTGCGGTCGGATCGCGATGTCAGCCCCGAATGTCTCCGGGAGCATGGACACCTTGGTAGCTGCGGCCAGAAGGGGTTTGGGTTCCGTGGGGGAGACGATCATCAGCGTTCTGGCCCCAGGATATCCCGCGTCCGGTCAACCTCACCCGTATCGCGTCGCCGGAACTTCTCGGTCTTCCCCGGCCAGTTCTCGACCTCCAGTAGTTCTTGCATGAAGTTCTCCCCCTCGATCCGCACATACGCACGGCCATCGGGGGTCTCCTGGGTGTCGATCTCGAATGCGTCCTGGAGACCCTGTTCCTCCAAGAGCATTTCGATATAGGCCAGCTTGTCCCCGATCTGCCAGCCGGGGTAGCTGGTCTGGCCGGATGACATGCCGAACAGGTTGCCCGGGGAGGCGGTCACCTTGTCGATGTGGCCAGCGGGGAGTAGAGATACGGCGGTGATGGGGGTGTCCGTCATAGCCCCACCTCCGTCACGCCTTGAGCCTTCTCATTCTCCCACCATTCAACCGCCGCAGCCGCCGCGTGCTTCCGCACATCCTCGATCGTGTCGGTACTTGGCAGCAACCGGTATCCCCTGCACGTGAGCGCCATCCACACCCCGACCTTGGCCATCGCGTCCAGGTGTGGCAACAAGGGCTTGAGAACCCAGGCCACCGTCTTGTCCTGGAATTCGTACGCGATATACCGGTGGTTCACGATGAGACCGGTTTCGAGGTTGATCTCCGGTTCCACCCAGACACCCGTGCCGACAACCTGATCACCCCAGATGGGGCCACCGATCGCGGCACCAACAGCGTGCATGGTGGAGACTTTCGCGGCTTTCTCGATCTGCTTATCCTGAGCGCGGCGCTGTGCCCTGTTCTTGTCGCTCATGGTTTGCTCAACCTTCCCTGTTGCGCCCAATCTGATGGCAACCCAATCTTGGGGTAGCAAATCACGTCCGCATCCGGGTCACTGATATCGTCATCATCAAAGATGACCTCGTACTCGGTCCGCGTTGCGTACACCCGAACCCGCACACCGCGGATCACTTCGTCGAATTTCGGTTGACGTTTCGCCATGCCCCTACTCCCCCGCATCCTCATCCTGGACAACCCGCTTGGGTTTCTCGAACTTCCATCCGGCAATCGCGACCAGGTAGTCCTTCACGAACCCGTACTTGGTCATTTCCTGGGCTGACACCTTCTCGCGGGTGTACTCCAAACTCTCCCGGTCCTTGATGTTGGAGAACGCGTACTTCTCGCGTCCCTTCTGGATCATGTAGATGATCGTGTGGAACTTGTACGGCATCCCCTTCTGGCCCGCGGGCTTGCGTCCGATCCTGCCGAACACATGCATCAGCTCCGAGTCTTTCTCGTCCTGGGACCCGAGATCCTTCGCCTCCGCGATGCACAGGACGTGACCCGGGTACTTCATCAGGAGCTTGTACAGCTCGAAGTACATGGGGTTGATGACGTTCCAGTCCTTGAACCCCTCGAACAGTTGCAGGACTTTCTTCTCGTCGTCCATTTCCTTGCGGGCCTTCTGGGCGAACGCCTCGTAGGACATGCCGAACGTGATCTTGACGTAGTGTTCCTGGCAGGCCAGGAAACTGGGCGTGATCGAATCGAGCACCAGCCAGTCATCACGTGTGGCCCCCTTGCTGGCCTCGCGGATCTTGGCGAGCAGACCTGGGAAGTCGTCGTCGTCGATCTCGTGGATGCGCAGGTTCTCGGGAGCGCCGTCGGCCATGACCTCCCAGTTGTAGTCCGTGTCGATCACGTCAACCCAGGACTGCGGGCAGCCCAGGACGATGGACAGAACGGTCGCGGATTTGCCGGTGCCTTGATCGCCCATCACAAGGATGCGTTCACGGCCTCGGCGTGTCGGTACATATGGCATGAGGTTACAGATCCTTCGGGGTTGAGGAATTGATGGCGTCTTGCTGGGCTTGCGTGAGGGTGTTGATGCACCGGGTCGGATTGTGGACCGTGCAGACACCTTCGCGGGTGAAGATGTGGAGGCCAACCGGGGTGTCCGGGCTGGTGGTGGTGATCGTGGTTACCTGATCGCCTTTGGTTACCAGGATGCTCATGGCTTCGGCCTCCTGTCCGTCTGGGTGTATCCAATGGTTCGCACGTTCACCGTCCCGAGAGACTCCGTGCAACCGGCGATCGTGCGGAGAATACGGTCGCGCATTTTGTCGACATCCATGACGCGAGTCTTGTTGCGCATGTAGACGGTGACCTCGTACTTGACGACGGTCACACATTCACCCGGCCAGATGGTGGGGAGTTGGTCGATGGGTCCGGTACCGGCCATATCAAACCGCCTCGCTGAAAATGGTGATACGTCGTATGCGGGGATTATCTTGGGTTCCGATCAGTTCGATTATCTGATCCCAAGTTTGACGACGGTGGATTGTCAGCCCGCCGTCTTCATAGTGAAAGGCTACTTTCCACTTCATCACTTCACCTCCCGCATCGTCACAACCAGCTTGGACCCCGCGGCCTTGAACCTCGGTTCCGGGGTGTGGTCCCCCCATTCCTCGTACACCGGCACGACACTGAACCGCTTGTCCCCAATGGCAATCACCATGCCGGGACCGTTCTGCCCGCCGCCGTACTGCACCACCAGACGGTCGATGTCCGCCTTGTACTGGGCTTTGAGCCTCTTGTGCTCGGCTTCTTTCTCGTGGTGCTCGCGGTATTTCTCCAGGCTGAACCGCAACAGCTCCCCATCCTCGCCTTCCACAGTCTCGACTGGGATCAGCTCTTCGCCTACCGCAGCCTGCTTCTCCACCTTGTCGCAGATGGGGTGGAACGGGCAGGGGAACGTGGCCTTATCGCACTTCATGTCTTCCGCGAGGCCGTTGCCGTCCGCTGCGGTGATCGCCCCGAGCACACCGGCACCGCGGGCCTTGATACCAGCGAGGGTGGTCTCCGTTTCGGTTATGATCTGCACCACCACCCGGCCCAACGTCGGACGGCCCAACCCTGCACCGGGTTTGCCGTCCTTCCGGGTTCGGTACTTCGGGTACAGCTTCTCGCCGACAGCGAACAGGCCGATGATGCGCTCAGGATCCTCCAACCCCAACCGGGCAGCCACGATATACCCGTCGTGCTGGAGCGCGTACGTCTCGTTGAACGCACGACCCTTACGCAAGAACTGGTCGAACAGATCCTTGGACAGGCACTTGCCCTCCGTAACCACGATCAGCCCGTTCTCGTCGATCGGGCCGTTCGCGTGGGTCATGAACACGTCGCCGATGTCGTCCAGCGAACCTGCTGCTACACCGTCCCTGCCGATCGGGATGCGGGCCTTGAACTGCATCTGGCCCTGGACACGTTTGATGCCCCGACCCAGACCTCGCATCGCGTGAACATCGATCACTGACCGCCGCGTGTATTTGATCGTCGGCGTGGACTTCGGCATGACCTTGCCGTCCATCCACCACTCGAAATCACCGTTCGCCACCCGGGCCAACAGCTCATCCTCCAGGAGCGTGGACTCATCCATGCGGACCCGGATGTTGGACGGCACATCAGCCGGGGGCATGTCCAGCGACGCGCACACCAGGCTCTTGGTGCAGATGTTGATCCGAGACAGGCGCAGAACCCACTTCTCCAGATCGTCATCCCAGTAGGCGTCCGGGCGGTGGTCGGATGCGCCGAGGATTTCCAGGTCCGCGTCCGTGAACTCGAAACCGGTTTGTTCATCCGTCATGTCATGCTCCTGGGAATGAAGTTCGGGGAGCTGGGGTGGTGCCGCTCCGCTGGTGCCTTCTCGCCTTGTGGGCAGCCGGGGCGGTGGCGGATCACTTGCGGGCCACCCTTGCCGCCGATACGGGTCGGGCCGGATGTCTCGCCGCAGTCGGCGCATCGTGCCGCGGGACTCATTTCACCTTCTCCCCGTTGACCTGGACTGTGGAGTCGGGGCCGGGTTCCCCGAGGTATCGGACGAACAGCCCGGACCCGGTGTTGGTGCCCGGGAAGTTCTTGCCGTTCACTTCCCAGATCCCGGGTGGGATCTCGCGTCTGCCTGACTCGATGTCATGCTGGGTTTCCAGCCCGGTGCGATCGCGTTTGTACTTCCTCAAGGTGTCCCATTCACCCATGGGTACGGTCACCTTCACCGAGTCCATGTCGTAATAGAACTTGGAATGACGATCCGGGTATCTGCTTTGCACGTTCATGGTTCCTCCGTGTTGGTGTCAAAGTGCGGGGCGACACACAGGGTTGTGAATCCTGTGTGCCGCCCCGCACTTACTTGACGGCGACTCAGATGGGGCTTACGAGAAGTCCCACTTGGCCGGATCGTCCACGATGGCGACCAGATCCGCGGCGTCGCCTTCGCCTTCGGGATCGTCCATGAGCTGCTGGACCGTGGTGTACACGATCTCCATGAACGTGGCGTGATCCGACACGTCGTCGCGGTTGGCGATCTCGCGGCACTCGATGAGTCCCGGGATGTCGCTGTCGCCGTCGGTGGCACCCGCTGCGGCCTCGGCCTTGAGACGTGCCGCCTTCTGCTTCGCGGTTTCGGCCGGGGCCTCATCCGCTGCGGCAGTCGGGGGCGGGGTGGCAGCCTTCTTGGTCGCCGGTGCCTTGGCAGCCGCTTTCTTGGCGGTGGTCGGGGGCTTGGCCGGCGCGGCGGGTGTCGCATCCTCGCCGTCGTCCGGTGCGCCGTCCTTGGCCCACCACACCCGCTTGGGGACCATGCGGGTGTACTCGATGGTCTCGTTTTTCTTGTTCTTGTACGAACCGGACCATGTGGTCAGATCCATGCCGAGGCCGATCCATGACGATGCCAGGTACGGGTTGCCCATCCCCAGCTCAGCGAACCCCTCGGCGTTCTGCATGTGCTCGAACAGGATGCCGGTGCCGGAACCCTTGTTGAAGTACGTGCCCCTGCCACTGGCGGCGGCGCGGCCGTCTTCCAGCTTGCAGGTCTCGCCGTCCTCGTCCTGATCCCAGCCCTTGCCGCACGGCCAGATTTCCTCGCGGACGCCCTTGGGGTCGATCTCTTCGTCGACGGACATGACCAGCTCCAGGAGCAGAGCTTCGCCGTTCTGGTAGTTCGACCGGAACGTGTACGCGGCTTCCGTCACCTCGTCCACCCGGTACTCCGAGAACATGCCGTCCTGGAGCTGCCAGACGTTGCTCGGATCGTATTCGTTGTCGTCACTCATGAGTGTGTACTGCTTTCTGCGCCGTCAAGCGCGGTTGGGTTGGTATTACTCTTCCCCGTTGTGGGGTCGACTGTGCCACGTTTCCGAGATGGTTACATGGTCTGGGTAGATCCGTATGTCCTGTTCAACCAGGATGTACACGGGCTTTACTGCACCTCCAGCTTGGCTTTCAGCGGTCGGCTGTTGAACCGCTGATTCACCGCTTCCCTCCACCATGCCGGGATCAACCTCTTGTTCATGTCGAACAGCCTGCCGAACCCCCGGTCCAGGATATAGGTTGTGCAGTAGTCGGTCTCGGATCGCACCCCTCTTCCCGTCATCTGCACCAGATCGCGGATCGTCCGTACCGTGTACCATTGCTGGCCATCCTCCAGGTTCATGCGGGCCTTGATCTGCTTGTCACCCAGGTAGGGGTACGGGACTTTGGCGATGATCTGGACTCGGCAGTCATCGCCTTTGAAATCGACACCGCGGTCCAGACTGGGGGCCACGATGACGGCACCCTCCGTCCGGCGATACCTTGCGATCGCAGCCTCGCGCATCGCGCTACTCGTGTAGCTGATGATCTTCCGGCGTTTCACCGTGCCCTTGGCGATCTCCGCTGCGATGCCTTCGGTGATGAACTTGGTCAGCCGGTAGGACACCGCGTGGATCACGATGCGTTCTCCCGGGTGCATGTTCAACAGGTTGCAGATGCCGGTCAGGCAGATCTCCCACCCGCCCTCTTCCTCACCCGTGCGCGACATGTCCGCGATCGGAGCGAAATTGATGATGCGGTTCTCGACCGGGAACGTCATCGGCACACTGACCGTGAGCTGGGACCAGTCGCCTGCCCCGATGTCCCGTGACATCTGCTCGGAGCTGATGATGGTCGCGGACATGTTCAGCCAGTTCTCAGCGTGCGACCACAGGTAAGGTTGTCCGAACCGGGCAACGCTGATGGGCTTGAGGACCAGCCCATCGTAGTTGTCGTCGCGTACCCAGCCACCAAGGTCCAGCTCTGCCGCCGTCTTGATACTGGCATCCTCCAGCCGGATCAGCCGGTTCCGCCGTTTGATGTTGTCGATGTTCCGGGGCATACCAGCCATGCCCTGGATTTCCATGGCCAGCATGGGGATAACATCTGATCGCAGCCACTTGGCGATCGTCACGTAGTGGCTGCCCGACTTCGGGATCGTCGTCTTGAGCTGTTCCGCCATCCGCTTGGACAGCCGGTACTCCGTGTACCCGAGCAGCTCACCCTCCAACTCATCGCACTCATCAGCGATGATGAGATCCTGCCCGCTGAAACTGGGGTTGGCAGTGTTCGCCTCGTACAGGAGATACGTGGTGTTGAGTACCGCGAGCCGCGCCCCCACCGCCTCGGACTTCGCAACCCGGTACGGGCAGCGGATTGACTCTTTGCTGTCACCCGGGCACAACATGCATGGGCCACCACCGGTCCGCATACAGGCATCCGCCGTTGTGTTCGGCATGTCGCCGGACTGAGCCATCAACGTCGGGTAGTTGGACTTCCCCTTGAGCACCTTGGCGTACTCGAAATCCCGGGCGAACTGATCCTGGAGCGTCAACCCGGAACATACGTAGGCGGCAGGTTTGCGGAGCATCCGGCGTACGCACTCACCGATAGCTGTCTTGCCGGTGCCGGTCGGACCGTCCACCCAGATCATGCCGATGCCGCGGGCGAACCCTTCCTGGATCTCCTCAAGGGCTGTCCACTGGTGGTCCCGCAACTCGGTCAGCCAGGCCGGGTACGGTTCGGATTCCTGGTTCAGCTCAGGGATGTCTGCGATAGTGATAGGCACGGGTCAACCTGCCGTAGTGGAAGTAAGGCGGACCAGGAGTGAAGCGGGATCAAACTTGACCCAGCTGCGAGCAGCATCAGCAGCATAAGCAGCAGCATAAGCACGAGCAGCAGCATAAGCAGCATAAGCAGCACGAGCAGCAGTAGCAGCAGCATGAGCAGCATAAGCAGCACGAGCAGTTTTCTCGTGTAGCATTTCATTCCACGCGGAATGAGCTGATGTCGGCACCCACTTTTGCCAATCCGTCGCCAAGCATTCCCACATCCAGTCGATGATCATGGCCACTCGCGCTGCTTCCGATTTGGTGTCACGCGTTCCAGCCAGACCAACAAGCGCCTGCCTCCACCTGTCTCCATGCTCGTCACCTGCGGCCATCATTTGGACCGGCATGGAATCCTGGACGCTGATAACCCATCGTCGAATCACGGGAGACATGCATTCGGATGGATCCCGGTCTGACAGTTCACCACTCAAAGCGAGATTGATCGCGGCGACCGAACATGGTTCATCGACGGTTCCTAAACCGTGTCCAAGCTTGCATGTCGCGAGTTGGGATCTAAGAGTTTCGAGTTGATCGTCTGTGATATTCATGGTTTATCTTTCCCTGGGTTACTGGCACGGATATTGTCGATCTGCCGGAGCGCCCAAGCCAGGTCATCCGCGGCCAGTTCGTCGCGGGTCTGCTGGTGGGCGCTCAGGTGGGTTCCTTCGGCGCTCTTCGGGGGTTGCTGGTCGGCCACCGCTTTGATGCGTTCCCAAGTGCTCGGGTGCATGATCAGCGAGTTACCCGGGTAGTCCCAGAGTGTCTCACTGCCTGCCCCCCATTGCTGCCCCCACAAACCGTTAGGGCCAGTTCGGATAACCTCACCCGGCCTCACAGTCCTGGACAGGTACACGGGCATATCGGCGAACTGGTTGTAGATCGCTCCGATACCCAGGCCGATCAGATCGTCCTCTGGCATGTTGCGGAGCGGTTCAGCCTTGCTGTCCCGGACCGTCAGGACGATCGTCCATACAATGCAGATCACTACTGCGCCGATGACGATCCACGCGAGGATGTCCCACCAGTTCATGCTTCACCCCTTCGCTCTTGATGTTCGCGGGCCTCTTGGTCAAGCCGTGGTCGAGCGTGGGTGCATGGAAGGTCCCGCGTCCGGGTCAACCACCCGCTGTACACCCTGCACTCCAGCACCAGAGGCGACGCGGCTTCACACATGGTGGTCGCCACATGGTACGGGGACTGGTTATGGTCGATGGCCCAGAGCAGGTGCCGCCAGCAGAGCTGCTCATCAGGGTCTGAGCATTCCTGGCTTTCACACATCCAGACCATCGACAAGGTGGACGTGGATGCGGGTCGGCCCGATTTCTCCAGGGCAGCCATATCCATGCCCATTTCAGCCAATCGTGCCTCTACACGGTCGGGGTATCCGGGGTCCGTTGTCATGGGACCTCCGTTCTGCGCTAGTGGGGAACTGGGACTTTACTTCGCCGGGGGCCTGTGCTGTCCCCGTCAGGGGGATCGAGGGGGACAGCACAGGCGGGGTGGACAGCCTGGGGAGGTGTCTGGATGTCACTCTAGATGGCGCGCCATCTCTTTGCAACGACCTTGAGAAATTAATGTGTAATCCTTAACTAGCGATCGCACTCATCCACAGCCTGTGCATGGCCCTGTGCATGAGTCGGCGTTCCTGGACGCGGCACACCCCCGACCCACTTCCCAGGAGCCGGGGGTGTGCTTCCTTGCCCGTGCCAGGCAATCTGGTGGCGGGGACGGAGGCTGCGTGCCTCTCTAACCCCACTTGACGTCATGTCCTGGTCGGCACCCTACCTACCTGAGCTGGAGCGGCGCAAGGCTCACCCGAGCGGGCGATATCTGGGTGATATGTGCCCAGACGCGACAGTGCCCCCCGGCCCAGGAGATCAATCCAACCGGGGGGCACTATGCGGGGTTGCTGATGCTGGGGTCAGCTCTTGGCGGCGGCAGCCTTCTGACGTGCCGCACGCTGCTTGGCCGTCTCGTTCGCCGGCGCGGTCTCCGTCTCGGGGGTGGCCTCGGGGGCACTCCCACCCTCGACGGCACCGGCTGCCTTGTTCTTGGCGACGCGGGCCTCGAAGTCGGCGTAGGTCTCATCGACCTTGGCGAGCAGGCGGCCGAAGCGCTTGACGGGGAGAGCGTTGCCCTCGGCGTCCGTGCCCGGGTCGACGGGGTCCAACGTCTTGGTGACGCACTTGACGCCCGCGGCCTTGGCGGCACTGGTGAGACCGGCCTGCTGGTTCCGGGTCACGTCCTCGGCGATGAGGAAGAACTTGCCGGATCCGAAGTTGTTGACCGCCTCGACGGTGCCGTCTTCGTTCTCGACCTCGTGGGTGCCCTCGACCAGGAACTTGAGGATCGGGTCCCACTGGCCTGCGCCGCTGGACTGCGACTCGACCTCGACGATGACGGGTTCTGCGATGAGCTTCATGGCTGTGGTCCTTTCGGTTGCGCCGGGTTGTTCCGTGCGACTTGGTGATGTTGACGGTAATGCCCAGCGTACCGGGGTGTCAAACATCTTTCCGAAAGTATTTCCCAGGTGGGGCTACCGGCTGGCCCTCGCGATGATCTCGCGCATCCGTCCGGCCCACGGCTCGGGCATGATGTCGGCTTGGATGTCCAGCTCGTGCAGCACTGTCGACAGGTGCTCGGTGTCCCCGCCCTTGCGTACGAGGTCCAGCATCCGTTCCGCGTTGGCGAGTTGCTCGGTCCGCTGTGTGGTCACCAGTTCATGGGTGGCCATCATCGCGTTGGACACCTCGATCTCGCACAGTTCCCGGATCAGCGGTGTGTCTGCGCCGTGCTCGCGGAGATACTGCAATCTGTGCATCACGGCGTCCCGGATGAAGTCGCTGACGCTGTGGTAGGCGCCGAATTCCTTACTGTGAACCATCTCCATGACTGCGGCGTTGATAGCCGGGGAGAGGTTCACGCGCATCTTTGTGCTGAACCCCTTCTCGTTCGTGCTGCGCGTGTAGAACTGGTCCGGCGCGTATCCTTTGGTGCCGCCGATCTTCATGTCCTCAAGCCGGATGTCTCCACCGGGCTTGATCTCGTTCGCCCGTTGCCGTTGCACCTGCTGGTACACAGCGTCGGCCGCTTCGTCGTCGTCCAACTGCCAGTAGTTTACAGTGGCGGCTGTTGCTGCGGCCGCGACAGATGTGGTGGTGCGGGTCGGGTTGCGGGGAATGATGCGGACGGCGGTCGGGGGTCGCGGTGCGGGCTTGGGTTCCTTGGCTGCGTAGTCCGTGATGTCGAAATCGCTGGACACCATGGATCGCTGGACCGCGGTGTAGTCCGTCGGGTCCACGTCGTCGCCGTCGTCGTTCGAGTTGCTGGCGTACTTGGCCATGTGCGGGTCTCCTGGGCTATGTCAGGGCCTCGCTGTGTCACGAACGGGGCCAGGTAGGTGAGGGTCTCTACCGTACTCCTGTAGGCGCTCGAACGCACGCATCACGTCGAGCTGGCTGCGGGCTGTCTGCGGCGTGGTCGGCGGTCCGTCTGCGTCCCCTTGGGGCCTCGAAATCTCATGTCATTTCATGCAGGGTGTCCGTGTAGTGAAATGTAGTGTAGGGACGTATAGGTAAGGACCAAGGGAACACGGACCATAGCTGTACAAAAAGGCCCAGTTCCCTTCGCCCCGGATTCATGTCATTTCATGCAATAAGGCTCTCGTGTCATTTCACTGTTCGCCCGGATAGCAGGCCAGTACGCTACCCAGCTTCGCGGTACCCCCCTTCGCGCGACCCGGCATAGCCAACCCGTAACCGCGTCCCTGAACGCGAACCACCCCCACCAACCATGAAAGGTCGATGGGGGTGGATAGATGGGGGTTGCCCGGTCTGGGGTGCGACTCGGGAGCTTAATCGGGCTGCGTCCCTGAGTCAACCCTTCCCGCGAGGTTTCTGGTCTGGGTCCATGTGGGGGGTATGTTCGGGGGTCTGCGTTACTCCCCTGCACCCCGGTCTCGCGTATGCGCCCACGTCACGTCGGACCCCCTGAGGCTGTCGTCCACTTCGACTGCCAGACGTGCTCCGCAGACACAGCGCATCCGCCCGGGTCGGGACATGCTCACTACCCGGTATGTGTGTTCGTGGATCGGTTCGAGGTTCTCGTGTTCGCTCATCGGCCTTCCTTCAAGATCGTGTCCAGCTCGCGGAACGTTTCGGGCATGGTGTCTGGGGTCCACGTACCGGACCCCTCAGCGAATGTGACACCTACGTACCGCGCGGTTTCGCGGATCCCGAACGTGACCTCGCACAGCTCGACGTGGCGGTCGTACGCGTCGACGCGGCACAGCGTCGCGTCGGACAGGAAGTTCTCGCCGCGCCACTTCCACGTAGACCGCTTGAACGTTCCATCCGCGGTCCTCGCGGCCTTGTACTCGGCCCACATCCGACGCCATTCGTTCCAGTCGGCCGGAAACGTGGTGTCGAGTAGTTCGTCTGTCAGCTCGGTAGGCATATTGTGATCTCCTGTATGTGGTCTGTGAGCCTGTCTCATCAGCGGCACGCGGCTACCCGTACCGGACCCCTCGCGGGGTTTCGACTGGAGTGTCTGCGTCCCTATGCCCTTCCCACCCGGTCAAGCGCTGCGGCTGCGTCCCCATAGTCCGCGTACTGGCTGCGTTCCTCGCGTGCCGCGGTGAGCTGTTCCTGTAACCACCCGGGAACCCACCCCCCGAATTGGGCCGCGCGTTCCTCAAGGCTGGCCAGTCTGTTAATGGCGCGTAGGGCAGCGGTCGGCCGATCTGGTCCGAAGACTTGACCGGGCATCACGCGCCCTCTGCGTATGCCAGAACCGCGGCCATACCGTCGCGCTTGAGTACAGCCATAGCCCTGTGTGCTTTGGCTGCACTGTCATGGGACAGAAAGTCTCCGCGTTGCTGCCAGTCGATCAGATCGATGGTTCGGCCATCTGCCCGGACCGCTTGAGTCGGTCGCGCCATGAACACACGCACCGTGTAGGCCCGCGCGTCCCGGTAGGCCCGCGCGTCCCGATTCCACTCTGTGTACTCGGATGTCACTCCTACCCATACGCGCCAGCCATCATCGGTGGTGCCGATGTAGCTGGGGGACCCCAGCAGGCGTGAACCGAATGACCGGATGGTCTCGCGGTCAAAGAAATGGTAGCCAGCTTCTTTGTTCAGGCTGGCCAGCCCTTCCCATGACAGGGATGTTGGCAGGGTGCGCAAGGGATGCGCGTTGTAGGTCTGGGGGGTGTCTTCGGGGTGGTCTGCTTCCCACGGGCAACGTCCCGCGGGAGTGATGTCCCGCAGCCATGCCTTACCGCACGCTCCGCAGACGATCGCGGCAGGGTCATCCGCGGTGGTCTCGATTACTTCATCTTGAATGCTCATCTGTGGATCTCCTGTGTGTGGTCTGTGAGGCTGTCTCATCAGGCGTAAGGGCCTAGTCCTACGCGACACCCCTGGGGGTGTTTCGACTGTTGTGGGCTGTCAGGGGTTGCGTAGCGCTTCCTGTGTGGTGGTGGTTTCTGTTCGTGTGGTCTGGTCTGTGGTGTTGGCGCGGATGTTCCCCTGCCCGATGATGAAACAGGTGTATAGGACACCCGCGAGGATGACACCCACGGCCAACGCGGTGACCATGTCGACCCAGGTTTCGTTCCGGGTGTCGGGGTACAGGGTGCGATGGTTCATGCTGCGACGAACTTTCCGTTTGCGCCGCGACGCTGGACAGTGGCGGGGATGTCGAACGCGCCGGCATTCTTGCCTTCGGGGTTCGGGGTAAACGTCATGGTTCCGTCAATGTCTCCCATGGTCCCCGCGACTTTGTAAATCGGTCCTGCCTTGCGCACGTTGACGGAGCAGGGGACCTCGTATCCGTTGGCTGTCATGACCGGGATGGGGGATTCTTGCAGCTTGGATGTTGCCCGGAAATGCCATCCGGGCACATCACGCGTGCCCGGATGTAGAACCCCCATGGGAATTCTTGCGTCACGGATGTTCCGTTCTCGTACTCGGTGGTTTCGATAGGCATAGTTAGTTCTCCTCAATTCGCTTGAGTCCTTCGGCGATTGCTTCCCATTCGGCGGGGGACACGCATCCGTGTTCGCCGATCATCAAGAAGTTGCCGTCGGGATCGGCAAGCGTCCACGCGTCCTGTGCGGGTCCGAACCCGGAATCGAGTTTGGCGACCGTGTACCCGGCTTCCTTGATGGTTGCTCGCTCTGTGAGTGTTGCTTTGGTCATGGTTATGGATCTCCTGTGTGGTCTGTCTCATCAGGGGTAGGGGACCAGTCCTTACCCGACACCCCGCGGGGTGTTTCGACTGTGCGGTTATGCCTTGCGGATGAGTGTCATCCGGTAGTCACGGGTTGCGAGCCTGTACCGGTCCCGCCGCAGTAGTTCGCCGATCGGGCAGGAGTAGCTTTGGCCACCCTGATAGGTCCGATAGTTCTGTCGTTCCGTGATAGTGATCTCTGCGCGCAGGCGGCAACTTGGTGGCCACAGACCTGCAAGCCGCCAGCTTTATCGACATTTTGCGCGCCCGAAGCCGCGCCGCAGAGCTGGGCATGACCATGTTGACCGGCTTGGTTGGCAACGTCGCCATCCCCAAGTTGACAGGCGC
>OFRB01000085.1_pt1 | contig 25107 bp, 46 predicted proteins | sample 1543021 | NCBI WGS metagenome assembly OFRB01 (sample SAMN07774230, study PRJEB24372) | wastewater metagenome | isolation source: Exp Tend CN 0WW | collected 2016-02
AGCGACTGCGATCAGACCGAAAAGGCATGTCAGGCTGGGTCATAGGCGCTTCTCCAGTTCCGTGATGAGAAAATCAATGTCAGACGCATGGACATTTCTGTAGCCGTGTTGCCTAACGAAATCTTTGATCTCGCCAAGTCGCTTTTTAATTTCCGCTACTGCCCAATTCACAGCCCCTCCCTCTCTTTCTCGCGCTCAAGGAATGCTTTGGCTCGGTCGAGCCAGTCAACCGTCGACTTACTCTCGACAATCTCCCTCAGCAAATCCTCGGCGCTCTCTCGCTTGATGGGTTCGATGAGCAAGATTCTCGCTGAGTGAGTGTCGCCACCTTCTCCGTCTGGCTTGCTGCCCAGAATCCATTGCCCGTCAATGGCGCCCCGGTAGCCGCTCACCACCGGCAAATTCTCGAGGAGTTTTTCGAGGTCGGCGGCACTGATCATCTCGTCTGACCAAGTGTCCGTTATCTTGTTGAGCTGAAACTTATGAAGCTGGAGATTCAATCGATCACACAGCGGGAATCGTTTATCGGTCATTTGATTTTCCTTTCTCAATCGTTCTCGAGAGCATTGATCGCCAATCTCTCGGCATCCCGATCCTCAGCGGTGAGGGCCTCATCCTTGATAGGTTTATCGATACATTTACCTATCACAGACTCAGGCTTCGTCTCGACTGAGCGGGGGGTTGGTCCGCATGAGCAATTCCAAGTATCAGCGCCACAATCTATGCAGACTCCCATTCACTCCCCTCCACGCGAGAGGGCTTGGGCTTTGCGAAAATCTGAAAGCGCAATCTGGATGCTCAGGACCGCGCGAGAGAATCCCGAAATGACAAGTTTGTAATCGGCCATGCAAACTGTATCTAGGTCACGTAAGTCAGTCTTGGCGTTCTCCAAGGCATCGATCAGAATTTGAACGTTCTTTTCCCTCGGCACGCTGACTGAGTCGGAGTTGTTGGACAACCCAACATTCTCCGCCTGTAAAGTTGGCGTTTCGACACCCACCGACCGAGAGCGAAGGGCGCGATTCCAGGCCCATCGAGCAATCCAGGATTCTTTCGGCGTCGGGACGTCATAGGTGCCGGTGTACTTGATCAGCGCGGCATCGAATTCTGTCGGCGGAAACTCCACCCCTGCGATCTCGACGGGATGCTGGTCGATGTAGTTCGCTGCAATCTCGGCGAAGCAATCAATCATAGCGCCGACAGACCCGTCACCTTTGTTGCGATTCTTGATAAAAAGCTTTCTGAGTTCGTCCTCCGCCTTCCGCTTGTCGCTCATTTCCCACCCCCTTGAGTTTCTGTGGAGAGGGCTTTGCGAATCTTGTTGTTGCAATAATCAGCGAGTCTTGCCGCTGAAGTTTCGCCGTGGCAGTTCTCCTGAAAAGCGCTTTCACGACTATCGAAAACCAACTCCCCCACAGGCTTGCGGGATTTCTGCCAGTTGGCTCCGGCTTCAAACATGAGGATGTCAGTCGCAAATTCTCCAACGTCATCGAGACTGATATTGTTGTAGTGGGCGACGAAAATCTCAGCGGCCTTCTCGAGTTCTTGGTCTTTGGTCATCACACCCCTCCATTCGAACGATTGAGTGGGGTCATGGTGAAAATTCCCTGAGCTTGAGGATGCGTCTCAGTTTTCTGAATCGAAGCGGCTTGTCGATGTCATACCAGGTCGTTTTGTCGGGGCAGAGGAACTTGCTCGGCGCTCTCTTGCATTGCCAAACACCTTCAGCAACCTCGACAAAGTCTTCAGGTCCGATCGGAGTGAGCGGCTTGAAGTTGATGACCTGGTTGAAAATAGACAGCGCAAGACCGTGGCTGAATCCCGAATGGCCCTGTTCTGCGTGAGCCTTCACGAGGGCCATGACGGCATCGGGAATCATCCCGCCGTAATCGGCATCTTTGTCGTAAAGACCGGCTCTTTTCATTTCTTCTTCAGCGTATTTAACTAAGTTGCTCATCCATTCTCTCCGGGCGTGGTGGGTCGTTGCAGTTGAGCCAAGATTCCTTCCATGTCCTTCGCTAATTCGGAAATATCCATGTCGGGGAATTTCTTGAGCAGTCGGCGCTCGGACTCTTCGGAGGACATTTCGACGAGGGCGTAGAGCATGACCCACGTCTGTGATTCTGAAAGCGAGATCGTTCTCATCTCTCACCTTCGGGCGTGGTGGGTTGGTTCGTCTTGCTCATGCGTCGTCTCCCTCGCAGTTCTCGTTGGTGTGGGGGGCGTCGGATACGGATTTGTAAAAGGCCACATCCTTGTCGTCGTAAGATTCGCTGCAAACGGTCGCAGGAAAGGCCCCGCGAGTGCCGACAGAGGTCGGGACATACCAAGCGTGGTAGCCGTCTTTAGGGATGGCCTTCATCCAAACATGCTCGGGCGTCGACATTGTCCCCATCCATTTGAACCGCTTCTTTACTTCGCGCATGAATTCGACAGGATCGTGATGACCTTTTGAAAACAGCTCGTAAGTGTCTTCGCCGGCATTCACTAAATCGAGCGAATCAATCATTTGAGCCGTCCAAGAAAGTGAAATCCTCGTTGTAAGTTTTCTTTCCGCTGAAACCACAACCAATGTGGGTCGCTCTTTTCCCAATGAGGATTGAAGGTCATCCCGCGCCACTCTCTCCACGAGTCAGCAAGGAAGAGATCCATCGTTTTTGTCGATGAGCGCACTCGGAGGATGTAGAGGCATCTGAAGTCTGGGCTCATCCAGAGTTCCGGTGCCGTCCATCGGGGCAGTTTCTTCTTCACCAATCGCGGGAGAGGTTTGGGGGTCATAAACGCCTCTCGTAAGCTTGTTTGAGTTCCTGCCTCAGACGCTCATTCTGCTCAACAAGGTCAGCATTCAGGGCTTTGATGAGTTCCTCGCGATGCTCGACCATAATCATTTCTCGAACACGCCGGCCCCAATTGCCATCTTCGCTATCCGTCGCCGTTTTATAGAATCCGCCAGCAAGTTCTTTCTTGAGATGCTCTCGATAATTCGTCCATGCATCCGTCTCGAGAAACATCCCGTAGTCGGTGTAGCAGTTCGAAAGAATCTTGTCGGCCTCATCTCGAATCGTTGCAGCAATCTTTGCGCGACAACTCTCCATGAAGTCCTTGAATTCATGTTGTGCTTTTTCCTGAAGTTCGCTCACTCACGCCCTCCCTTTCCGGCTTCGTCCAACTTGCTGTTAATCACCTTGAGAATCTTCGAGCCGATCTCTTTCGTCTCGGGGGATTCGATGATGTCTTGAGCGACTTTAGCGCCGGCCATGGTCAGAATGGTGTTCTGGCTCGGGAGGAAGATGACGATGATAACCGGAAGAGCCATGAGCTTGGACGCAAGTTTCAATCTCGTCGTCAGGCGCTCACCAGAGCCTTCAGCAAGTTTCTTGTCGTAGCCCATGAAATCATTCGCCATCATGTAGCCGAGAAAACATCCGACGATGTAGATCATGCAAGCGCCGATGAAGATGCTAGATATCGCCAAAAGACTTCCACTCACACTCGCCAAATAAATCAGTAACGCTGCGTTCACGTCGCCCTCCCTTTCATGGATGCGATGGTCCGTTCAAGCATCGGTGTAACACCGCTTGTTGTCGGAGGGCAAATGTTTTCGTGCGGAGGGAAAAAAGTTGAGACGAGTGGCTCACGGGCGTTTCCCTCCCGATCGGCGTTATGGCCCGTCGCGGTCGGACCGCCACTCGTCTCAAGGAACTGCTCCGGTGTAGGCGTTTCAACTGGACGCCTCGTTTTTGGTTCGCCCGTGACGCTGGAGGTGCTACCTCCCACGCTTCACGCGCCGTCTGACCCTTTGAAGCAGACGAACTCACCGGAGCAGTTCATTCAAACGTCGATCACCAAGGGATCGAACTCAGATCGACGGTGATTTCACCCTCAGTCTTCGCATCACTGACCTTAATCTTCTTCTTCGCAACGTAGTTCCAAACGAGCCTCTCCTCGACGGAGAGTTCCTTCGCTGCCTCAGTGATCTCGTCGCGGCTGATCCATTGGGGCTTTCGTCGGACCAGGAGGGAAACGTTGCCCTTCGGGGTGAGCTTCGGGAGGACTGTGCGCACTGGGGCGGCTCGCTTCGGCTCCGGCTTGTGATACAGCGAACGGACGTGGAGCTTGAACTCGGTTGGGTCGAATTCAGCGAGGGGCTTTCCGCTCAGCAAGGGGACGTGCCTCCAGTCGGTCATTCCTCATCTCCGTAGAAACGCACCGATACAGACTTCGTCTTGATGTTAATCCAAAGGTCTGCCTTCAAGTGCAAGAGAAGCTCGGCAATAATCTTCTTAATCTGGGAGTCATCGACCTGCTCGATTGCTACGGGCATGTACCGGTTCTGCTCGCTCATACAATTTCCCTCACAGCGACGGGCTGCTCTTCGTTCTTCCGTCCCCGCACCGCACTGACCAACGCAGCACCCTTCGCCTTCGGGAGGCTTTCGTGGACGGCAGAGGGGAGGACGTACTTCACAGGAGCTTTCTCGATCTGCTCGAGCCTCGTCTTGAGGTCGATATTCTCCTGAATGACGAGATCAGCGGCGACTCGGATGTTCTCCGGCCAGATGTCTTTGAGGGTGCTGAAGGCTTCTTCGCTCAGACGGACGACGTGGCCCTTCTTCGGCTTACTCATCGATCAAACTCCGACCGTGGTGTTTCTTATAGAGGGCATTGAGCCTCTCGACTCGCCACTGAATCTCCGTAATGGTTTCATCTCTTCGCTGCATCTCCGAACGGAGTGGGAATCTGTAGGGGTCCAACTCCGGAATCTGCTTCCATTCGATCTTCTTGTCGGGCTCTTCGGTCAGTGCCGAAGCTACTGCCTTAACCGCAAGAGGGAGGATGCCCAGTCCGAACAAGAAGTTTCTGCGTGAGCTGCTCACAGCCCGCTCCTCTTCTTCTGCATTCTTCGACCGGTATCACTGAGGTAAGAGTTCCTGAGCTGATTAAGGGCAGCGTCTCCGAGGACAGGATGTAAGTTTCCCGTCACCGTCAGTGGGACCATCTCAGTGATCCTCAGGACCTCAGAGGCAAAGACATGCACGGTGAGGGAGCCCTTGTAGTCGAGTCCCTTCGTCACAAAGTTCCGCTCCTGGAGATTCTTCGCGATGTCTTCGATGACCTCGCGCAGGGAGGCGAGGATCTCGTTGTTTTCGAGAGTCCGCCTCTCAACGATCGCCTTCGACCCCATCTCCTGAGCGTGCTTATCCCGGAGAATCTCATTGCTGACCTTGGCGATGAACTGATCTTCTTTTTTACTCATCCCCGGACCTTAGCCCGAGTGTAACACCGAGGTCAAGTCCCGTCTTGCTCCAGTGGGATTAGTATCCAGCCCTGAGAGCGTAAAACTGCCTCAACTGCTGCGAGCCGGGCTTCCAGGTGCTCGAAACGTTCCCACAGCGATTCATCGTCGTCGGGGATGAGACCGGACAGGGCCTCCATATCGTCGGCGAAATCACCCATAAATCCGCCGGATCCGACTGAGTTCCTTACTGATTTCCTGAATGTCCTCGAGGCTAATCGCGTCCTTGTAGTAAACGACTCGGTCGATCTTATCCCGGAGGGTATCTTCGACTGGGCGCAGGGCATTGAGGATGTAATCCCCTCGATCTCCCGGAGTCTTCTCGAAGCTCTCATCACCGTTCTCGAAAACAAACTCATCGCCCACGCAGACTCCAGTCTTTCGTCAAGGCCCGGGCGAGGTCCTCCTGCCCTGCCTCGACCCTCTCCTGGTAGAGGTCGAAGTCCTCACAGCGGACGTAAGCTCCGGGGTGCCGGTCTTGTTCGGTGAGTCTGATAGCATAGCCGTCGCGGCAATCAACCCCGATGGTGGTTTGTGAAGGGATTGCACTGACCGCCCGTCCTGCTAAGATGAGGATGAAGTAGGCTGAGACAACGAGGAGGACTGAGCGATGGAACAGTATGGGAAGAAGCGACGCCTGAAGCCTGAGGAGAAGCCGGCTGAGTCTGGTTTTGTCGCTGAGCTGAAACAAATGGCCTCCGATGTTGCCTCTGGTTTTACTGGCGACACACTTGAGAACGTCAAAAAGGACAAGGAACGAAACAGACGGCGCCTCGGTCGTTAACCGGGACTGACCAACGACCGCGCGTACTGTTCCGCCTTAGTCCCCCCTCTGCGCGGAGAGGGCCTCCGCTTCGAGTTTTATCAATTCATCCTCCGTGATTCGATCGCCGTTCTCGTTCTCGAACATAACTGTAGATCCGCCTTCGACTGCCCGGCAGTCTGGGCAGACGGACCAACCCTCGTCTCCGCTGGAGACTTCGCTGACGATCCCATCGCAGTGGTTGCAGACGCGGATTTCTTGCCAATCTGATGGTGTACTCATCTCACAACCCCACGCTGAAGGTTTCGCAGACGAGGCTCGTCTCGCTGAGTTCACAGTCCTCTGAGTCCGTCGTGACCGAAGCCGTTCCATCGGTCATGACTCCCCACATCCCACCTTCGTTCGTAAACAGAGCCATTCCGACATCACCGCCCACGAAGGGTTGTTCCACATGGAACACAACCTCCGCTGAGCCGTGAGTCGCATTCGAGAACACCGGACCTGAGTAGACGAGGGGGTAGCCTGAGTACGACGGACCGAGCGAAGCCTCACCGAAGCAGTAAGTCGCCTGACCTGCGCTGTTCGATTGAGGTCTCTGACTGACGAGACCCGAGATGCAGATCGTATCGTCCCAGACTTCGAAATGGGTCACACCGCCTGAAATCGAAGCATACCGGGCGAAGGCAGCGGGGATCGATCCTAGGTTGGGGCTTGCTCCGGAGGCTCGGCAGAAAAGGTCCGAGTCGAGGACGAAGCAAGTGAAGCCCGATCCAGACTTGAGAGTCACAACGACCGACTCCGGAGCAAGCGGCGTCGGGTCCGGACTACCAACAGTCCGCGCGTTTGGAGAGTCCGATCCGCCAGGGGCACAAGCGAGACTGAGGAGGGCGAGTACGGCAAGGGCAAGGCGCTTGAGTCCCTTCCAGACCGCGTCGTCAAAACCATTCATTCGTTCCATTTAAATTTCCTCCGTCGTGTCTGTTTTTAAGGTCGCTTCAATCCGATAACCGAGCCGCTTGATTCGTTCGATGTCGTCCCGAGTCAGGGTCGTCTGTTCCAAAAGAGCGCAGAAGAGGCGAGCCGTCTCATTCTTCGGTCTGATGAGTTCACGACCGTAGGGGTTGACCACCTCGACGGCTACGAGTCGGGGCAGGTCGAAAGGCGAACCACCAGGGGGACTAATCACGGGACACCTCCTCGAGAACCTCAGCAATGAGGCGTTCGATTTCGTTGAGTTTCGTTTCCTGAGCCTCGGTTAAGTCGCCTGAGGCGCTGAGTTCGACGGTCAGGCTCGCATTCAAGAGATCCATCCGAAGGAGCAATTGCCGGGGAGTCGAGACGTCGTCGAGTCCAGCAGCAGCGACACGAGCGCGGTCTTTGTGGTAGCTAGTCGATCGGTTCATAATGCCCCCATTGCAATCGTTGTTTCCGGAACGTCGCGGTCGGTGACTGTCTGGCCCAGGAATTCATAAGTCGCCACATACCGAAGCTGCACGAGGTCCCCGGCGTTGTTGAATGTCTTGAGAATATCGACCACCGTGCAGACTCGTGGGGCCTTACCCCGTGTCTTGAATTGTTGGCCGATCCGGTACTTGGGTTGTCTGTCGATGAGGCTCACAACGCTCTCCAGTGTTCGAAGTATTGGAACCAAGTGATCAGGCCGAGACGCAGGGCGAGGACGAGTTGGTCTTCTGGGCTCATTTTTCGTCCTTTCGCTCGTCCTGCTGTCGGTTCGCTTTTTCGGCGAGGTACTCATTCAGAGAGTCGAGCAGCAGGCTTCGTTCAATCTCGAGGTGCTTCGATCGTCCATTCGCATCGAGGTCTTGCTCGATCAGGTGGATTCGATGCTCTAGGTCCAACTGATAGCGTGACTTGCTCATTTGTTAATCCTTCCGTTGGTGAGAATCTCACCGATCATCTTTTCAATAAGCCACCCGACCTCTGAACAGCCGTCAAAATCACGACGGAGAACACTTGTCTCTTCCAGGCCCACGTCCTTAAGGACACGGGTCTTGACGGAAGCGACTGACAGTTTCGGGTGGTAGATAGTCTGAACGGAACTCATTAACTCACCCACAAGAGCCCGGTTCATTTCGCCTGACTCGGCTTGCTTGCTCATTTGGTCCTCGCTTTCAGCTTCCGTTTAATGGCATTCCTGACTTTCTGCACTGACGTATGGCCGACGATTCCCAAGGGATAGCAAGCATAGCTAATCCCCTGATAGGTGATCGGATAACCTTCGAAAGTCTCGATTAGTTCGGACTGTTTGCTCATTGACTGACCTCCCAGTCCGTTAATTCAGTCGTGTGACGATCTCCATAGCTATCGACGACGAAAGTCGCTGTGCCTTCCTTGCAGAAAAACAAGATGTCCCGATGAGCGACTTCAGCGCCGTAGGCATTCCAGGTCTTGCCGTCGACCTCAATCTTGAGTGAGACGTTGAAGGACCGTTGCTTAGTCCCGTTGACGGCGTGATCAATGAGCTTGTCCCATGCTCGCTTTACATTGTCGTCCGACTGTTTGCTCATTTAGTCCTCCAAATTAATTGGTCAACAGTGATCATTCCCGGTCCATAACGTCGTTCCGCTTCCGCTCTGAGGTCTAATGCCCGATCAACAAGAGCCATGCGGTCCCTGATACATTTCGGCGGATCGGCCATGACTCGCATATCCGAGGGACGAAGATGCCCGAGTCCTGCGTCGATGATCTTCGTCTCAAGCTTGTCGATCCGAGCATGAGTCCGCTGATACTCCGTGACTAATGCCCGATCCGTGAGGGAATCGATGGACTTCATCTCAGGCCCCCTTTCCTTCGTTGAGTGAATTGAATTCCTTAATGCGCTTTTCAAGAGCCTGTTGCGCTTGCGGATAGGACATCGGCTCGCTTAGCTGCACCGACCAGTGGATTCCATCCATCCGTTCACCTTGCTGATAGACGATGAAGTTGCCATCTCGTTGGGCGAAAAGTTCAGGCTTATAACCGTGACGGTTCACGGTCTTTTCGTCGGGCTTGCGACTCACGCGACACCTCCATGCCCGACAAGCCACGAAGCAAGGCCAACGTATTCAGCGCGGCGGATGACTTCGGCGTCCGGTTTGTTGTTTACAAGCGCCTCATAAACCGAATTCACCTCACCGAAGAACTTAGCGGCGCCCTCGTCGGTCCGCGCTTCAATCTCAAGGCGGTCCAGCTGTTTTTTAAAGTGGGCGCAGATCGCAGGACGATTGGAGAGGGCCTTCATTAGATCCCCCCCATCGTGAAGCACATCATGAAGACGGTCGTGTTCAGCAAGGCGGCGATCATCAATTTCGTTCCCATTAGTTCCCACCTTTGTTTTTCGCGAGCGCAATCAGGACGTCGACAGCGTTGCTATTCATCGCAATCAGATTGCTCGGTTCGGTCAGGGTCTCCGAAAGACCGCGCTTCCGAAGCTCTTCCGAGACTTGATAAATCGTCCCGCCTTGCCAGCCGAAAGAGAGGCAAAAGCGGAGCAAGTTAGTTTGTTTTTCGTTCCGTCCCTTTTCGTTCCGTCCCATTGATTCCTCCGATTTAGACCGTTTCAAATTTCTACAGATTCACATTTCACTAAGCGGGCCAACTCATCGGGTGAGTGTTTTCGCGGGGTTAGCTCAGAGGCGTCTCAAAACGAGGTGTAGAACTTTCCTACGCATAGGTAGGAATCAGAGCGACCACAACGAAAAAACCCCACGTTTCCGCAGGGTTCGGCTCATTGAAGAACTTTCAGACGCTTTTGAAACCCTAGACACTCAGTACAAACGCGCTCCGAACTTCATATCAAACCCCGGCCGACCAATCCCATAATCCCGATACACCTCAGCGAGGGGGAAGAACTTCAACCCACCTTGCGCAGTTCGAAACCAATCAAGCCTCGAGTCCTCTTTAAGCACCTCAGCTAGGGAGACGCCCAACTTCGAGCAGCGTGAATTCAATGGCCGAGACAGCAGCGAGAGGGAGGACGGCTCGCCATAAGCCTCATACCACTCCAGGACGCGCTTATAGGCCTCAGCGCGGAGCCATTCCAGGGAGCCAAGGGGAAGAGACTTCGGATCAACGGCAGGGGGACTCACATACACATACTCCGGACCCGAAAAATCAAGCGCACCTTCGTCCGGTTCCCCCTGTTGATGTTTCTCCAGCAGCTTCTTAACCGCATCTTTCGCACCCAACGCATCCGAACCAATCGACACGAGACCTCCAATCCCCAACTCAATGGGAGACTCGAGATTAGGGCAGGGGGAGCAAGGCAGTCAATACCGAATACCCAATACCGGGTGATTTTACCCCTTGTGTTCATAAGAGACGGGAGGGGCGAGTCTCTAACGCACCTCACCATCCCCCCCGGTCGTAAGGTATTCGGAAAAAAATGACACACACCCACACACTTAATACCGGGAGAATTTAAACGCGTTGAATCAATCGATATGCCAACCTTCCGCACGCGGCTAGAAACATGAGGGGTAGAATCACCGGGTATCCGGTATCCGGTATTGAGGCGGTGTGTAAACAATGCGGTTAACCCCTCGTCTTCATTGGTCTTTCGAATGCTTAGCCACCGAAGTGTATGAAAGTTCTACAGTGCGTCAGCTGCGTCGTGTCAGTGGTTTCAGGGGGTTACGCAACGCGGCAACGCGGCACGTTAGTTGAAGTATCAGTTCGTATGCTGCGGGGCGCAGCGTTGACATCATGCTTAGCCGAGCGCCCATAGCCTGCCGTGTCAACACGGACCGGGCAACCACCGACCCTGCGCGAAACTCAGCAACCCACTCCCCACGCCGGGCAGCCTTGCCGGTGACTTTGAGTTTATGCGGAGCGTTCTCCGACTGGCGAAGCTCGTGGGAGGTATGCTGCGGTGCGTTGAGACTGAGTCTGTCCTCATTGGTGACGCACCGTTCGGCGGCCACACCCTGGTTTTTTTCTTCGCCAAATCCCCGATCCCCCGAGCACGGCCTTCCGTCTTGCTGGAATACCCACCGGGCTGGGGCTGTCCCCTGTTCCGAGCACGGCTTCTGTTCTTTGCAGTGATTACCTTCCCGTTAGGGACACCGGGGACTTCGTGCTTGGCACCTTCCCGTACCCAACCCCGGGGGGCCCCGAAACTTCTCCTTGACTCCCCGCCCCAGATTCAGTCCACAATCTACCTATGTCCGGCAAGAAAGCCTCCCCGAAGGGAGCTGACCTTCCTCCTTATGTGCCCCCGCCTCCGGACCCTTCCGTTGATCTCGGTTGGCTTCCCCCTGATCTTCAGCCTGGCGCTGACCTCGGGGATCCGAACCGCCCCCACTGGGAGACGGAGAAGGCAACGGGTGAGTATGCGGGGAAGCCAGAGGGGATTACTTGGGGGGATTTCGCCCTCGTCGCTGGGAAGCCCCTCTCGCCCGGACACCGCCGGATCTGCCAGCTCTTCGCGATGGGCCTTTCGAACAAAGAGGTCGCCGAAGCCGTCGGATTCACCGAGGCTCGCATTGCCGTTCTCCGAAGCAACACCCTCATCGTCCGGGAGATTGCGCGGCTTCAGGAGAAGGTCTTTGAAGAAACCATCCAAGATCGAATGAAGGCTTTGGGGACTTCGGCTCTCGATGTACTCGAGTCGGCTGTGAGAGATGAGACGAAACAGTTTAAAACGAGTGAACGCCTTTCAGCGGCGACTTGGTTGATCGAGAAGTTGGACGGTCGCGCCTCCCAGAAACTCGATGTGGGTGAAAATTTGTTGTCCATTCTACTCGATCGCTTGGACAGTAAGAAAACGGCTGCTCCTCCCGTCCAACGGGTTATCGATGTGAAGGCCCTGCCTCTCTCCGAGCCGGAAGAAGAAACCCGTGATCCCCTTTCCGATTGGGTCTCTGATTTCGCAGCATCATCTAAGTAGTCTTTTCAGCATGTATGAATAGTGCTGACTGCTTCGCTGCTCGCACCTAAAACCTCCCCACAGGAGGTCAAATGAAGACTTATGAATGTGTGATTAAGGGTACGAGTCCGCTGCTCATCAATCGTTTTAAGGAGCAGGACGAGGTTGTTGAAGCGGTTAAGAAGAGTACGAAGAAAGACTACGGGACTCCTCGAGAGCAAGCCGAAGCAACGGCTTATCGAGATGAGAAGACGCAGAAGATCTGGATTCCGACGAGTTGGGTGACAGGAGCTATTCGCACCGTTGCCTCGGATTACAAACTTCCGGGAACTCGGAAGAGTGTGAAGTCAATCTCGGGCGGCGCTGTCGTCCCCGTTACAGAGAAGGCTTACTTCGAAGAGGATTATAAAGTCAGTGACGTTGAAATCGACTCGCGTCCCGTTGTCATTCAACGAGCCCGGATCATGCGCCATCGCGCCCGTCTCGAAGAGTGGTCGGTTCGTTGCGTCCTCGAAATCGACGACGAGATTCTGCCTGTCGATCACGTTCATGCGATCCTCAATGATTCGGGACGCAGGGCGGGACTCGGAGACTTTAGGCCGCAAAAAGGCGGGCCGTTTGGTCGTTTTGCCATCGTCAGTTGGAAAGAGAAGAAATAACTCCGGCCCGGTTAAGCAGGGTAAGCTTGGGTTAGGTCCGGTGCAGTAAGGATGCTCAGCTTAGGTGGGGTTAGGTTAGGTCAGGTAAGGTACGGTGTGGTCGGATTCATTAAGGTAAGGACGTTTCGGTAATGTTAGGTAAGCTGAGGTGGGGTGATCTTAAGTTAGGCGTGGATGCTCCGGTCCGTTGTGCTTGGGTATGGTTCGGTCCGGTGAGATAGGGTATGGAAGCTGGGGTAAAGTGCGGTAGCGTCAGGTAAACTCAGGCGAGGTATGGTGGATTGAGGTAAGTTCTGGATGCTTTGGTGAGGTCCTGCAATTTTAGGCGTGGTTTTGTAAGGTACGGTGTCGTGTGCTTTTGCTCGGCGGACTTAGGTCGTATAAGGCCCGGTCCGGTTTGTTAAGGCGGGGGCTTCGGCCCCTTTTCTATTTAACGCAGTAAGTCCAGACCAATTTCAGGTCTTGTCATTGTAAATAATACCCCCGAGCATCGAGAAGTCTTCACTTGACTGACGGTGTAACACTGCGGGGCCAGCCTGTTCGAACTCTCGACCGATCCTCTTGAGCGTTATGAGCAGATTCGGAATGATCCGTGGTTGTTCCTCTGTCATTGCGTCTGGACTCGAGATCAGTCCGACGAGGTCAATCCGATCAAGCCCTATCCGAAGGACATGGATTATCTCCGCTTCCTCGTCTACATGTGGAAGACAAACAAGATGCTGGCGATTCCGAAGTCTCGACGGATGACGGTTTCCTGGACGATGATTCCCCTCGCTCTCTGGGATTGCATCTTCCACAAGGGTCGGGACTGGGCCTTCGTTTCGAAAAAAGAAGAGGACTCGAAGGAACTCGTCGAGCGTGCGGAGTTCATCTACGACCACATCCCGAAGGACATCATCGCTCCGGATCTCCTCCCGAAGTTGAAGCGCGGGGAGATGCAGAAGTCCCCTCCGGCCCTCGAGTTCGCGGACATCTACTCGAAGATTCAGGGCTTCCCCAGTGGCGGTAACCAACTGCGTCAAAGGGGTTTCTCCGGCATCTTCCAGGACGAATGCTCTTTCTGGGAGGAGGCTCAGAAAGCCTACGCTTCCTCGAAGCCGACCGTCGATGGCGGAGGTCGTCTCGTCATGGTCTCCTCACGCGCGGTCGAAGACGCAGGCTTCTTCAAGCGCATCGTTTATGATCAGCTCGATGCTGAGTCTGTCCGCTTCCCCGAGATTCCTCCCGTCCCTGCGAAAAGTCCGATGGAGGGGATTCAGGTTTGGAAGAACCCCCGCAACAAATTCACCGTCATCGAATTGCACTACACGGCGAATCCGGCGAAGCGAGGTGAGGAGTTCCGTCAGGCCCTGAAGGACACCCTCCCCGTCCGCGAATACAAGATGGAGTATGAGAAGAGCTGGGAAGCCTTCGCGGGGAAGCCCGTCTATGAGGACTTCAACGACTTCTTCCACGTCACGCATACGAAACCGAAGGCGCACGTCGGTCTCCCACTCCTCATCGGATGGGATAGCTCAGGCCTCACTCCAGCCGCAGTAATCGCTCAGCTCCAGGGAGAGACCCTCGTCGTCCTCCTCGAGGTCATCGGCCCTGGGATGGGGGCCTCTCGCTTCGTCCCGCACGTCAAAGAACAGATCGTAACGCACTTCCCACAGATCACAGACATCTCTGCGCAGACGGTTTCCTTCTTCGATCCGGCCGGATTCCGTAAGAATGAGATCACCGAGGAGACTTACCTTCAGCGCATGCAGAAGGGCGGGTTCACTCAGATCCGCCCCGGTCCGATGAAATGGAAAGCTCGAGTCGAAGCGGTCACCGATTGGCTCATCGGCGCGCGAAAAGGGAAGTCCCGCTTCCAAGTCTACGAGGTCGGAGCACCCGTCCTCACCGCAGGTCTTCGCGGAGGCTTCCGGTACGACGAAAAGCAGATTGAAATCGAATCGGATAAGCCCCAGGCGATCAAAGACGCCCACTCTCATCCGAACGATGCCCTTCAATACCTCTGCGGCGGCCTCAAAAGCTACGCCTCCGAGAACTACAACATCGAAATCAACCCCCCTGCGTATGGATTCCAGCGCAAACACGGGGAAAGTAAGGAAAAAACATGGCTAAAATGACCGACGCTGATGTCGTTGCTTGGATTCTCGCCTGCCGTGATGAGGCTGAGGAGGCCAAACGCGACCGGATGGACACGAATAAGGATAATTTCGACTCTTATCACCTCAGGCATGACTTCTCTCACAAGGAGGAGGGGCAGAGTCAGGAAATCCTGAGTAAAGTCTCCGTCGCCGTCGAGCAAACGCGCTCATTCTTCCAGCAAGCCCTCGCGAATCTCGGAGATTGGTGGAGAGCGGAGGCGATGTTCCCGGGGACGGAGCAGTCGATGGCGATCCGCCCCGAAGAAATCACCAAACTCACCAACTATATGCTCGAACGGGCGAAGTATTTCAATCATGTCGGGAACGAGGTGCAAATGGCCCTCCTCGGCTCCCTCGCCGTCTCGAAAGTGCGCGGTGAGTTGGTGGACAAGCCCTACTTCGTCGCCCGCCGCAAGGGCCGGGGGAAGAGTCTCAAACGCTGGGTGGATAAGGTTGAAAACAAGACCTGGCGCCTCGTCTTCGATGAGGTCAGGCATGAGAACTTCTACCCGGATCCGAATGGAACCGATCTCTACATCGTTGAAGACAGTTGGCTCGATCTCTTCGAAGTGAAGAAGCTCGCTGAGGGGGATGAGGCGATCTACAATGCTGAAGCAGTCAACGGACTCGGTCGCGGAGACGCGGACGCCGAGCAGGAAACCGATAAGGCGCGTGAGACTGGGCAGAATGTGACCATCGCGGGGATGCGTCCGAAGGTGAAGATCACCGAGCTGTGGGGAACCTTCCTCAACCGAGACGGTGAGGTCTGCTACGAGAATCACGTTGCGACGATTGCGAATGATACGATCCTCATCCGGAAACCCGAGATGAATCCCCGCTGGAGTCAGAAGCGGCCTTACGTCTTTTCGCCCCTTATCGAAGTCTCCGGCTCCGTCTGGCACAAAGCAGTCATGGACGCTCCGGTCAAACACAACAAATCGATGATCGAACTCTACAACCTCATCGTTGATGGATCGATGCAGGCGACGAATGCGATTAAGCAAGTTCGGAAGGACTGGCTCGACAACGTTGCTCAGATTTCGGACGGGATTAAGTACGGTAAGACCCTTACGGTGAATAGCATGGCTCCTCCGGGAGCGAAGGTCCTCGAACCGCTGACCTCCGTTCAAGTCCCTCCCGAAGCATTCAATGCACTCGGACTCCAGCAGTCCGAATTCAATTCCTCTGCTTTCACGAACGATGCTCGAATGCAGGGCGGGAACCCCAACGTCTCCGCGACCGCAACGGTTGAGAGCAGCAACGCAATCAACAACGTCTTCCAGGGAATGGCTAAGAACTTCGAGTCGAGTCAGATCATGCCGGAGTTGGAGCAGGCCTGGGAGACGGTCGCTCAGAACTGGGACATGATCTCCGAGGAGGAGTTCGTTGCGCTCTTCGGTCCCGATCGCGGTCGTGAGTTGAAAGCGATCCCCGCAGAGGAAGTCTTCGCCCTCACAGTCGGAGGAGTGAAATTCCGCGTCTACGGAGTCTCCCTCACCCTCGCGCGTGCGCAGGAGTTTCAGCGGTTGACTCAACTCCTTCAGGTCGTTTCGAGTTCGCCTCAGCTCCTCGAAGAATTCATGAAGAAATACGACCTCGGAAAAACCCTCGGTGAGATCATGTCCGCGCTCAACATCGACAAGTACAAGCTCGAGATTCCCGCTGCTGTCGCTGCGACGATGGCTCCTGATGGAGGGGCTCCAGTCGAAGGCCAGCCCGATCAGAACAGTCAGACTCCTCAGGCCGGAACCGAATCAATGGCCGCAATGATGGGAGCGGGGGGACCGCAGCCGGTTCAAGAATTCCCGGGCTCTCCTGCATTGGCGGGAGGGTAAGTGACAAACGAAGAACTCATCGAAGCCCGGATGCTCGGCCTCGCAGCGCCGACCCTGCTTCCCCTCCTGGAGAACAAGAAGCGAATCGCCTTCGAACGACTCCTCGGGCGCTTCCAAGCCGGCGAGACCGACTTCCTCGCCCTCGTCGCTGAGCTGAATACCCTCCACACCATGGAGCGGGAGATCAAAATCAAAATGGAAATCTACACTGAGAAGCAGAAGGAGAATGGACGATGAGCAAGATGATGCAAGAGGTTGCTGCGGTGAAAGAGCATCACGCGGCAGTCGCGGCCGGTGAGCGCACTGAGGATGAGGCGATTGAACTTCCCGTCGGAGATGATCCGATTGTTGAGCCCGTCGTCGCCGCTGCTGCCGCCGCTGAAGAGCCGGTCGTCGAAGAAGTCGTTGCTGCGGAACCCGAGGAAGAGATCATCATCGGTGATCAGACCTTCACGAAGAAGAGCGAGGCCCTGAAGTACGCCCAGCAGCTCGCCCGAGAGAAGGAACTCACCGACGCTCATGCAATGGGTGTGCGAGAGGCTCTTGCTGCGACGGCTCAGCCCGCTGCGCCCGCTCCGGAAGAGGACAAATTCGAAGAGGAGTTCTACTCCAATCCGAAAGAAGCCCTCAAAAAGGTGCAAGAACGCGCGGTCGCCGAAGCTGAGGCTCGCATCGAAGGGAAGATGAAGGCCGAGGCGATGTGGACGCAGTTTCTCTCCGAAAACCCCGACATCCGTCGCGCGGATGCACAGAGAATCCTCCAGGAGAACTTCAACACCATCGGAAAAATGACCGACGTCGAGAAAGCGAAAAAGGCCCTCGCGGCAAAGGTCCGCGCCGAATACGCGGAGATCATCGAGCACAGCAAGCCGCGAACGGCCCTCGCTCCGAACCGAACTCAGGCCGTAAGTCCGGCGGGCGGAAGCCCCGCGCGTGTAACACCGTCGAAGGAGCCCCAGAAAGTCCTTTCATTCGCCGAGGAGATGCGTCAGCTTCAAAAAGGACGGTAATTATTTCAGGGTCGCGTCGAAGACGGTGCGACTCGCCAAAGCAAAGGAAGGCACATGGCTGTTCACACTTGGACGAGCGACTCCCCCGGAGCCCCGTTTAAAAACCACGCTCTCTCGTCGCAGATTCGCATGGCTTCGATCAAAGAGACGAAGTTCATGCAGTTCGTGACCCCGGCTGAGGGCTACGGGAAGAAAAAGGGCGAATCGATCTCGATCACCCGCGTTTCGAACGTCGATGTCCCCTCGGACAACACGCTCTCGGAAACGAACCGCATCCCCGAAGATACGGTCTCTCTGTCGATTCAATCGATCACGGTCTCTGAGCGCGGACGTGCGATCCCGTACACGAAGCTCTCGGTCGACCTCGCTCACTTCGATCGCGCCAATGCGATTCAGAAGAAGCTCATGCAGCAGCTCAAACTGAGCATGGACATCGACGCTGCGACGGCCTTCAAAGCCGGGAAGATCAAAGCCATCCCGACGGGCGTCGCCGAGACGACCTTCGACACGGATGGAACTCCTTCGAGCGCCGCCGTCTCGAACCTCAACATGTTCCACGTCGAGTCGATCCGAGACTACATGTTCTCGACGCTGAATATCGCCCCCTACTCGGGCGACGACTACATCTGCATCCTCGCGACGAAGGCCAAACGCGGCCTGATGCGCGATCCGGCCTGGACGGACTGGAAGAAGTACACCGATCCCTCGGCCAAGTACAACGGCGAAGTCGGCCGCATCGAGAACATCCGTTTCATCGAGTGCAACCATACGTCGGCCCTCTCTGACTCGAAGGGCACCGGCTCGGTCCTCGGCGAATTCGTCGTCTTCGGTGAAGACCCGGTCGTCATGGCCGTCTCGGAAGATCCGCACCTGCTCGCCGAAGAAAACGTCGGCAACGACTTCGGTCGTCAGAAAGCGGTCGCCTGGTACGGTCAGTATGGCTTCGGCCAAATCTGGTACGACTCGGCCAACGCTGGTGAAGCCCGCGTCGTCCACGGAACCTCGAGCTAAGAACTGAAAAAACGGAGCCCTTCGGGGCTCCACCTTTTAAGGAGATTTGAAGATGGCCTACGCGAACAAAATGGGACTTGGTTACCTCGTCCGTAAGTCGAACGCGCACGACACGGCGGAAAACATCGCCGCTGCCGCTGCGGTCTACGGCGGATACCTCGTCACCAAGCCCTGCCAGATCACGGAATTCCTCTTCTACGTCACCCTCGCCGTCGATGCCGACAACGTCGCGCCCGTCGTCGAAGTGAATCAACGTCCGACCTACAACTCGGCTTCGGGTGAAGTGCTCATCGCGCAGATCACGATCCCGGACGGCACGGCCGCTGGCAAAGTCATGCGCAAAGTCTGCGATCCCCCGGTCCTGCTCAATGTCGGCGATGAGCTGAGCTTCGAGCATGTGACTCAGGCGACGGACTCGAGCACGGCTGCGGGCACGGGCTTCTACGATGTCGTCCTCGAACCGATGGCCGTTGGTACGCAATCCGACGAAGTCGCGTCGGCCTAAGGGAGGTCTCAGATGGCAGATATTGCTGCGGGTGATGTCACCTACACGATTCTCAACGCGCGAACGCTGGCGGATTCCCGGAAATTCAACCGGGTCCGCCTCGCCTTCGGTAACGGCTCTCTGACGGTCCCGGCCGGTGGAATTCCGATCACCAAGGGGAAGATGGGTCTTCCGGTTGTCATCGAATCGATGACGATCGTTGATCAGGGTACCTCGGGGTACAAGTTTCAGTACGACCAGAGCGCTGAGAAGCTCGTCGTCGTCGGAACCCACTCGCATGATCTCAACATCATCGGGTCAGTCACGGCGACCGGTGCTGTCGGGATCAACGGTTCGACCTTCGGGAAGAACACGGCGACGAACCTCACGATTGCGGGAGCCAACTCGGCTACCCTCGGTGGTGTGATGTCGGCGGGTCTCGAAGAGGCTGCGACCGTTGCTATTGCTGCTCAAACTATCGAAGTGGAAGTCGTCGGGTGGTAATTCGCCCGGCCGAACAAGGGAGACCGATTGGGTCGTTTTGACGTCGTAAAGCAAGAACGCAAGGTCGAAGGATTCGACCTCTTGGTCACTCACCGAGACGAGAAGACTGGTTTGGTCGCTCTCTCCGATCCCTACACCCTCCGTGTCTCCGGCATTGCCGGTGGCGAACGGGCGGAAATCTTCGAGCGCCCTCCGGGCTCGGGGAACTGTTTCAATAAGAAGGGCGAGGCGATTGGCCGTTGGGTCGTCGACCCGAAGACGAAGAAGGGTGCCCTCGTTGAGGGTGAGGCCCACATCAAGGTCGACCCGCCGATGAGCCCCGCTGCGAAGCAATCTCTCGAGAGTCAGCGGAAAGACAGCCGCATCGCCGAGTTGGAAAAAGAACTCGCTGCGATCCAGGCTGAAAAAGAAAACGCCGAAGGGGAGCTAAGCCTCCCCCTCGCCCCGAGGAGGAAACTTGGCAAACTTTCGAACGACCGCAGACCTCTGTGACTCCGCTCTCCGCACGGCGGGTGAAGTCACGAATGGGAACTCTCCGTATGAGAGTCAGGTCCTCGCGGCCCTCGATCGCGTTCATCGGACGATTGTCTCCGGTGGGACGATTCCCCTTTTGAAGGATTCGACGGTTACGGTTGATGAGGTGTGGCCGTGGGCCCGCTCACCGCGCCCGCTGATTCTCGAGCTTCAACCCAAGGTAGACACGGGAACTGTCGCACTCACTCAGGGCTCCGAAGTTGGGACCTTCTCCTCGGCTCCTGCTGCCTCTGTCGCAGGCTGGTATTTGCGCGTGACGGGCCGCTCTGAAGTCCTCCGCATCGCCTCGCACACCGCTGCTTCAACGGCCTTCGAACTCGACGGAGCCTATCCAGATGCGTCGGGCACCCTCAACTTCGAAGCTGCAAAGCTCGATTACGACCTCCTCCCGGATTACCTCGTCATCGACTCGACGAACAATAAGGTGCAGTTTCAGGAGACGGCCGGGACGACCCTGACTGCGACACTCACCTCGGGAACCTACACCCCGGCACAGCTTGCGACTGAAGTCCAAGCCCAGATGAACACAACCGGCGGAACTCCGGTTTATACGGTCACCTACTCCACGACGACTCGACTCTTCACCATGGCCTCGGATCGAGGCGGCTCTTCCGTCTTCGTCCTCGTCGGCACGGGCGATCAGGCCAGCTACTCCGCTCACAAACTCCTCGGCTTCGACGATGCGAACTCGACGAACGCTGCTTCGGTCACCGGGACCTACCCCCTCGGCGGAATCTCCCGGCTCATCGAACCGATGAAGATGCATAAAAATGCAAGCTCCGGTGGTTCGATCTCAGGAGTCGACTCGGAGACCTTTCAGCGCAGCTACCCGTTGCCTATGTGCAACGAGGGGAATCCGGATCGCTTCGCCGTCCTCAGAGAGTCGCCCGATGGAGTCCTCACCGTCCGATTCAATAAGTTTCCGAAGGAGAAGACTCGAGTCGAAGTTGAGTACGTCGCGACCCCCCGTGATCTGACCGACTCGTCCGCTTCCATTCCACTCCTCCCGAGGAAGTGGGTTGATGTGCTCGAGGATGCGGCCGTGTTTTACTTATTCTTGGCCAAGTCGGATGATCGGGCGCAAGTTTACGCCAACCTAGTACAGGGCAAGCTACTGGCTATGATTTCACAATTCCGGGGTGCTCAATCTCGTTTCGGGGAAAACTTCGGTCAAATTATCCCAAGACCCGAAATGACCAATCGATCCTCCCGTAAAATTATCGGGGGCTACACGTCATGATTCCAGCCCTCTCCGCGTCGTATCCGGTACACAATGCTCAGGCTAACTCCGAAACGAGCGGCAATTTTCTTTGCCGTTTGTTGCGATTTTCTGATTGTAGCAGCCTTCTTTTCCGTCAGTTTCGACATTGGGTTAGCCGATCCCCGGTTCTTACTGCTTCGGCCTTTTTTTATGGCGTCGTTGTGGTTGTCTTGAGCGGTCCCCAGGAAAAGATGATTGGGGTTTACGCAGGGCGGATTGTCGCACTTATGGCAGACCATGAGACCAGCCGGGATGTCTCCGTGCTTAATGATCCACATCAATCGATGAGCGTAGCGGGTTTTCGGGTGCGCAAATACTCCGTACCCTCTTGGAAGACGGGCCCCCATCCAAAGCCAGCAGGTCGAGGTCTTTTCAATGCGGCTAAAAAAACGACTGAGATCCTTTGCCATAACCGCAATCTAAACACTGAGCGGAGGGCTGCCTAGTGTATACGGGTCGCCATGCAGTAATTCCACTCGGTCAAATGGGCCTCCTGACCGATCTTCCAACCGGGGAGATCCCCGTCGGCGCGCTCATCCGTGCGAACAACATTAGCTTCGAGACGGGGTCGCTGACGAAGGCTCCGGGCTCCCTCAGGTACAACACACAGGTCCTTCCCTCCCCGATCGTCGGTCTCCACGATTGGTGGGCCGATACCACAACGCAGCAAATGATCGCAGTCTGCGCGAACGGATCGATCTACAGGGACATTGGAGATCGCCTCTTCTCCTCGGCCGTTGCTCTCAACTCGGGACTCATGTCCCTCACCCCTCGCTGCAAGTTCATTGAGGGCGGACAGGAGACGGCCCTCAGGGCGAAGAAACTCTTCCTCTTCACAGGGGCGAATCAGCTCAAAGTTCTCTCCGGTGACATCGCTGCGGACGGAGATGGATTTCAGGATGTCGACGATCCGGCTGCGGATTGGGTGACTCCGAACTTTCCGACCTGCGGAGTGACTCACAGGAATCGCCTGTGGGCTTTCATGAAGCAGCGTGCCTATGCGAGCGACAGCGGAAACCACGAAGACTTCGACACGAACAACCTCACCCAGGCGATCTTCCCCGGTGAGGGCGGCGATATCCAGGGGGCCTTCGTCTTCAAGGGCCGGCTCTTCGCATTCAAAGAGGGCGGCTTCGTCTATTATCTCGACGACGCAGATGCGGACTCCGACAACTGGGTCTGGCGGAAGCTCGCCTCGAACTTCGGTCTCTCCTCGCCGAATGGAATCCTCGAAATCATGAACGACATGATCGCGGTTTCTGAGTCGGGCTCGCCGACCTCTTACCGCGCGGTTGATTCGTTCGGTGACGTTGAGTCGGGTGACCTCCTGCGGATGCTCCAGATCGAAAACTACTACCGGAACAACGTCTCCCTCAGCGGAGTCGACGTCTGCCATGCGATCTACTATGAGGCGAAGAAACAGGCCTTCTTCACCGCCCGTAACTCTTACCGCACGACGAACAACGTCCTCTTGCATCTCGACTTCAACAAGCAGCAGCCCCGAGCGGCTCTGTGGTCGAAGGATCAGGCTGATTGCCTTGCTCTCCGTCGAGATCTCAACAAAATCCCCCGACCGATTTATGGAAGTGCCGACGGTTACGTCTACCTCATGGACCGCGAAGACAGACTCGTCGGAGGCTCCGCTTACACAGGTGAGTTCAAAATCGGCCACGTCGACTTCAGACACCTCGACCCGGCCGTCGCCCACAAGAACAAACTCTTCGACTTCCTCGCAGTCGAGTTCAAGCCGAAGGGCACCTGGAATCTCAGCGTCGACGTCTTTATCGACGGGACCTTCTCAGAGACAATCTCATTCTCAATGGACGTCAGGGACGACGGTCTGAATGCCTTCACACTCGGCTCCGGTGGGGGCACCGGGATCAAGACTCCCTCAGGGGGAGACGGCGATCCGCTGGGACGTGAGGAAAGTCAGACAATCCAGGCGCCGCTCCATGGATCGGGGCGGCAAATTTCTTTCTCCTGCCGACTGGCCGGAGCGAATCAGAACTTTGAAATCTCCTCGTTCACGGTAGGATTTCGTGTGAGCGAGACGCAAGCAAGCAGAGCATAGGGAGAACTAGACTATGGCCGGATCACTTCAACCGCGTGTTAAGACTTGGGTCGCCTCCGAGGATGTCGTCTACAGCGACCTCAATGCGGAGTTCGACAACCTCCTCACCGCGATGCAGCCCCTCCTCATCGACGACTACTCGACGAACGTCACGCAGATGCAGGTGACGACTGATCCGGGTGAGGTTGGGACGGAGTCCGTTGCGACGACTCTCGCCGGAGAGATCGCTCGGCTCCGCTTCATGCTCGCTGAGATCACCGGGGAGTCGGAGTGGTATGAGTCTCCGGTCTCCTCGCTGGCGGGCCTCGCCAACGCTGTCGGAACCGGGCTCACCGCGAACCGCCTCGTCTCCGGCCGCGTCCGCACGGGAAGCCAGATGCCAATCTTCCTCGTCCCGAACGGAGCGGCTCGGACGGTCAAGCTCGACGGGACTCCGACGAACTTCATCTATTACGTCGATGGGATTGAGTACAACATCGACGCCGATGTTACCCTGACGAACCTGACCGCCGCTCCGTCGTCACAGAATACCTGTCTCGTCAACGATACGGTCGCCAACGATCAGGACTGGACGAAGCACACCGGAGAGAATGGTACGGAGATCACGATCGATACGGTCGGGACGGAGATCACGGCACTCGTCGGGAAGCTCGCAGCCTTCTCCCTCAACAACGGCTCCTCGACGGAATACTTCATCGCCGAGGTCGGGACGAACAAGCTCATCCGGGCGAAGCGGGGGTATTTCTTCGACAGCTCCGACAACCCCGTCCCCCGCATCGTCTACAGCAACAACGACACGATCACCCTCCTGAAGCTGACTTGGATCTTCGCTAAGGCCGATGAAACGCTGACTGCGACCTACAATCCTCCGACATGGTCGAAGGACGAGCCCTCCTCTCCTTCGATCGGTGACTACTGGTACGACACGGATAATCTCACCTGGAAGCGCTACGACGTCTCGAGTTTTGTCGACGCCGATGCGACCCTCGTCGGTGTCTGTGCGCAAGATACAACGAACACAGTCTGCGCCCGGAGCTTCGAATTCTTCGCGAACTACGCTGAGGCCGGACAGGTTGAGGTCGTTTACGACTCTGCGACCACGGTGAAGTCGAATTGGTACGGAGCGGGGATCAACGTCTGGGGAACCTTCGTTAAGAACGATCAGGGCCTCTTTTCGTGGTCCATGTCTGCGCATCTCGACGCAGGAGTCACCGAAGCCGCTTCGACTTACTATTACTTCTACGTCACCGAAGAGGGAGATCGGGTCATCTCCAATGTCAGACCCTATGACCGCAGGGAAGACCTCTTCGGCTGGTATCACCCCCATCAGAGCTGGCGCTGCGTCGGTTCGGCATTCAACAATTCTTCGCAGGATCTCACCGCCGTCGAGAGCTTTTGGAACCGGGAACAAAGCCAGCTCATTCTCCCCAGCCAGACGGCGGCCTCGAACATTGAAATCGTCGAGAGGGTCATCCCACTTGATTCGTCCGGAGGTGCCTTCACAAAGACCCTCCCCCCGGCCGCCTACTGGCGCGGGCAGACGCTGACATTCATTAAGACGTCGTCCGATTACAGCGCGATCACCCTCGACGGATTCGCCTCGGAGACGATCAACGGAGCGACGACAACGACCTTAAACACACAGTATGAGATCGTTGAGTTACTGTCGGACGGGA
>OFRB01000086.1_pt1 | contig 24674 bp, 43 predicted proteins | sample 1543021 | NCBI WGS metagenome assembly OFRB01 (sample SAMN07774230, study PRJEB24372) | wastewater metagenome | isolation source: Exp Tend CN 0WW | collected 2016-02
TGACGTACATGGCGGGATTGCATTTGCACGGTCCGCATCGGCACGATGCCAAGTTCTGCACTACGTTCAGTGTTAACTCCCGCGGCGACGGACTCCCGTTCAGCGATGCGCAGATTCGTCTGATGGTTGCAGTTATAGCTGACGGTCATTTTTCAGGCGCTACTCACCGTTGCGTGGTCCGCCTCAAAAAAGTCCGCAAGATCGAACGTCTCCGTGAGTTACTGGCTATTAACCGAATTGTTCCGTCCGTCCGCCAATGCGGCGGTGACCCTGATTTCACTGTGTTTACTTTCGATGCTCCGCGCCGTGAAAAGGAGTTTGACGCTGGTTGGTGGGACGCGACTCAGCCACAGCTCGGAGTCATTGCGGATGAAGTCTGCTACTGGGATTCGGCCGACCGCAAAAAGAACGCTACATCGTTCAGCACTTTTTCCAAGCAATCTGCGGATTTCATTCAATACGCCTTCGCGGCTGCAAAGCGGCCCGCCTCTCTGACACTCTCTGTACGAGACCGTCGCGATGAGGGGCGTGGGGTGATGCTCGAGTACACAGTGCATGCCCAGGACAAAGACAAGTTTTCTGGACCGGGCAGAGCGAGTTCGGTTTACGAAGTGCCGAACCCCGAGGGTTTTAAGTATTGCTTTGAGGTTCCCTCTTCGTTTCTGCTACTCCGTCATAACGGACATATCTTTGCCACTGGCAATACGGGCAAGACGCGCCCTGAAGTCGAGGACTTTGCCGAACGTCGACGCAAGAATGGCAAGTGCATGTTGGTGCTCGCCACCAAGTCGCTGCTCGATGCCGCATGGTTTCAGGACTTTCGCAAGTTCGCACCTGACATGGATGTCAGTCTTGCCTTCGCCGCCAACCGCGAGAAGGCCTTTGCCGCACCGGCCGACGTTTATGTGACCAATCACGATGCGGCCAAATGGCTGGCAGCAAAACCCAAAGCTTTTTTCGCCAAGTTCGACACGATCGTCATCGACGAGTCGGTAGCGTTCAAGCATCATACGTCACAGCGTTCGCGCGCTGTAGCCAAGATCATGCCGTATTTCAAATATCGCCGGTTGCTGACCGGCACGCCGAACAGCAACGGCGTATGCGATATCTGGCATCAGGTTTATCTACTTGACGGCGGCAAGCGTCTCGGCGATTCGTTTTTCAAGTTCCGCTCTGCGGCATGCATACCGAAGCAAGTAGGCCCAAAAGCCGACATGATCGCCTGGGTCGACCGGCCGGGCATCGAAAACACGGTCGCTACACTGATTCGCGATATAACGGTGCGCCACCGATTCGAGGACTGCGTTGACATCCCGGTAAATCATCAGTACGCCCTGCCCTTCAAGCTCGGCAAGAAGCACATGGCCGCCTACGAGGACATGGCGAACTATCAGATCCTTCAGCTCAAGAAGTCTTCCATCACCGCCGTCAATGGCGCCGTGGTAGCTGGTAAGCTGCTGCAGATCGCGTCAGGCGCGGCTTACAACGATGACGGCGACTACTCGCTGCTGGCCTCCGAGCGGTACGAGTTGGTTCTCGATCTTGTCGAAGAGCGCGCACATTCGATTGTCTTTTTCCAATGGAAGCATCAACGTGAAGAACTTATCAAGGAAGCTACGCGGCGACGTTTGCGATTTACTGTTTTTGATGGGGCTACGGGGGATCGAGACCGAGCCAAAATCGTTAAAGATTACCAAGCGGGGGAATATCAAGTTCTCTTTGCTCATCCGCAATCAGCAGGTCACGGGCTTACTCTTACGAGAGGTACGGCAACTATTTGGGCAAGTCCTACCTACAACTTGGAGCATTTCCTTCAAGGTCTTAAACGGGTGCACCGCATTGGTCAAACTGAAAAGACCGAAACCATTGTTGTCGTTGCCGAAGGAACCCTCGACGAAGTAGTGTGGGACGCGCTCCAAAACAAGAGCGTCAAAATGACTGAACTTTTGGAAGGATTGATGTGAATGTTTTTACTCATTTCGCCGGATCAAAATGCGTTATCGAACTTAATCGTCCATGCCAAGACTGGCAGCTTGATTACATTGACGCAAGAATAGATACGCGTTATCCGAATTTCAGCTTTATCGAGGTCGTAAAAAACGGGCACGTATGCCATAGAGAAAACGTGCATGACTCTGACGCCCCGGGAAGAATTGTAGAAATAATGCGACATTATCAACAGACTCGAAGGAATTGATATGATCGAAGACACTGCAGCACATGAGCGACGCAAAGCAACCTTTGCGCGTTTCAATACCGTACTGAACGCCGAAAGCGTATTCGTCGACCTCCTCGAGCAACAGGCAGCAATGCACGACCAAATGGCCGAACACTTCCGTGAAGCTGCTCGACTCGTTCAAAACTCTGACGATTTCTGATCGATTTCGCCGCCCGCAGTCTGATACTTTTCGGAGCGTGCTGCGGGAAACAGCGCAAGCGGGCGGCATCTACTTAGGAAAGGGAACAAATGACTTATGAGACGAACCCACGCAACGCGTTGCCGAATTGCTGCGTACCAGCAAGGATGACGAAGAATGAACATCGTTGAAAAACTGCGTTTGATGCAAACGGATCACATCCCAGAACTCGGTGAGGCCATAGCCGAAATTGAGCACCTTCGCCGCGAAACGCATGCATGGAGCAAAACATGCGAAGACGCGACGACGAAGCTGTACAAACTGAGCACACACCACCCGCGACTGGAGGTCCGGTATTGGACTGGCAAATACTGGGAGCCATTGTACGGTGCGCGATTCCATGAGGTGCTGAATGCGCTGGATTTGACGCCGAACGCCGAAATTGATGAAACATACGATCAAGCGGCTGACATGGTGGTGAAGCACGGCACGAAGGTTCGTGCTGATTAATGATTCAAGGAACCCAATGAAATCTTTTATTGAAACCTCCCCCGGCATCATCACGTTTCGTGCTTTGCCATATCCACTGCCGGCGCATACCCAAGAGTTACTGAAAGACTCCAGTGCAGTGCTTGCCGCCCTGAATGATGCAATCGAAAAAGCAGCAACTAAGTCAGCCAAGAAGAAAGCCGTTGAAGAATACAACGCCGCTTTCCTCGACTTCGAACAGCAAGAAGAACTCTTGCGGACATATATCGGGGTAGAAGTGACTCGCCCGATCATCCGTTCGCTCCAAGTTGCATAACTGCGCCGAACCCGCGCCGCCTGAAACTTAATTATTCGCATAGCGGTGCGGGTATTGGTTTTCGAATACAGGAGGGCGCGGGCCATGAACGAGTTGCAACTTTTCCTCGAGATAGCCGAGGGCGCTATGTGCGTCGCCTTTTTGGGAAGTCTCGTATGGCTAATGACAATAGAGGTATGAAGTGAAATACAACTTCGATGAACTCGTCACGATCGACTACGAGACGTTTTACAGCAGCACGTATAGTTTGCGTGCCAAGGTCTACAACACCTCCTCGTATATCACTGATCCACAATTTCAAATCCATTGCTGCGCGATCAAGATCGGCAAGAAAAAATCCAAGTGCTATTGGGGCCAAGAAGCGGTTACGGCGGCACTGCAAGCTATCGACTGGTCGAAGCACGACCTGCTGGCCCACAACAATTTTTTCGACGGGTTCATCTCGTCCCACCACCTTGGCATCCGCCCTCGTCGCCGGTTCTGCACGGTGCAGATGACCCGCGGCCTGCATTCGGACATGTCCAAGGCCAGTCTGCAAGCCATCTGTGAGTTCTATGGAATCCCCGGCAAGACTGAGGGGTTGAACGATGTCAAGGGTCTGCGTACAGAGCAGATTACCGGCGACAAAAAGAAGAATCTCATGTCGTACTGCAACAACGACAACGAAAAGTGCTTCGAGGTGTTCAAGAAGCAGATTGAAGTGTTCCCCGAACGCGAGATCAAACTGATCGATATCACGCTATCGATGTTCTGTGACCCTGTGCTGCAGCTTGACGTTCCTCGTGCCGAGGCGTCGCTCAACTATGAGATGAATGAACGGCTTAAGTTCATCGCAATTTCCGGCGCTGACGAAAAAACGCTGACTAGCACACCGAAATTCGTTGCAGCCCTTGAAACCCTTGGCGTCGAAGCACCGAAAAAAGTCAGCAAGTACAACGGCGAGATTTCCTATGCACTGGCCGAGACGGACCCGGAATTTATTGCTCTGCAAGAACACGATGATCCGCGCGTCGTTCGTCTAGTGCAGGGCCGGCTCGCTGCCAAGTCAACCATGATGGAGACCCGAGCATGGCGCCTGATCCAGATGATGCAGTCATGCGGCTCGTTACCAGTCCTGTTGAACTATTACGGGGCGAAAACCGGGCGCTGGAGCGGCGGCAACAAGTGCCTAGCAGGGGAGACGACGATCGTTGTGAGCCGCGACGGGAAGGTTCTGTATATTCCGTTGTCTACTCTGATGGACTCTGATAGGGTGTGGGACGGAGAGGAGTTTGTCTCTCATTCCGGCCTTCTCTATCAGGGCGAAAAAGGAGTTATGACCTATGACGAAATTACAGGCACACCCGACCACGAAGTTAGTACCGCCTTCGGGCAGACCCGGTTGGACGCTGCCGAGGACGCCGGGGTCGCACTTACGGTTGGGAATCTCCCTCAAGGACTGGGTGCACCTTCGCAAGATTTGCCAAGTCGCTAAAGACCGGTGCGTTAATCCGAAGAACGTAATGTTCCCGCGTTATGGCGGGCGCGGTATCACTTTCGGGTTTTCTACCGGAGGTGATATGGCGGAGTGGATCATTACGAACCTCGGTCTTCGCCCGACTCCAGAACATACCCTCGATAGACGGGATAACGACGAGGGATACATAGCAGGAAACCTCCGATGGGCTACTCGTGACGAACAGGCGCAGAATAAAGGTCGCTATATTGCGTGGCGGCACGGAGAGCGGCTTCGTGAACTATGTCGTTTACGGCCTGACTTAAGTTACGAAACGATCCGTACGTGGATCAATCAAGGAATGAACAATGTTGAAATTCTCACCCGAACTAAAACCACCAGCGGTCGCCCGCGTGTACGACATCCTTGAATGCGGGCCGCGTAATCAATTCTGGGCAAACGGCAAAATCGTTTCAAATTGTAATTTCCAAAATATGCCGACCTCGACCAAGGATTATCCGATGGCCGGCGAATTGCGCAAGTCGATTCTCGCTCCTAAAGGCCACGTGATCATTGCGCCTGACTCGGCGCAGATTGAAGCCCGGGTACTAGCATGGATCGCTGGTCACGAAGAATTGCTCGATCGCTTCCGCAACAAGGAAGACGTCTACAAGTTCATGGCATCGTTGATCTACAACGTGGCAGTGGAAGACATCGACGATGAACAACGGTTCATCGGCAAGATCGCCGTGCTGGGTCTCGGCTACAGCATGGGCGCCAAGCGCTTTCAGACTACGCTGGCGCTGGGTGTCATGGGGCCGCCGATGATATTATCGATGCTTGAATGCACGAAAATCGTCAAGATGTACCGCAAAATCAACAAGGTCATCGTCGACTTCTGGAGCGAGTGCGAAGACGTCCTCGAAGCCATGTGCAACGGACAAGCCGGTTCCTTCGGCAACAACGGATTGCTCGAATACGACGGCACGGACATCTGGCTGCCGAACGGCATGGGTCTGCATTACCCGGGCCTGAAGATGACGTGGGATGCCGAACGCAATCGACGCTCTGGTTTCTCCTACATGTCAGCCGGCGTCAAGAAGCACATATACGGCGGGCTGCTTGCAGAAAACATTGTGCAGGCGCTGGCCGGCGTGGTGATCCGTGAGGAAATGACCGAGGTGCACGACTATTACGCAACCCTTAAGTTACGCAAGAACGAAGTCGCCAAGATCACTACCATGACGCACGACGAAATCGTCAGCGTAGTTCCAGAGCGCATTGCCAAGAAGTGTCTGGATGCCAACCTCAAGATCATGCGGACGCCGCCTGCATGGGCACCCGATATGCCGATTTGGGCAGCGGCTGAAGCCGGGTGGGCACCCAACTATTCTGTGTGAAACTCTGTTGTTATCTGGTGTCATCTGATATACTCTGGCAGAGTGTTCTAAAGGATAAACAAACGTGAGTCAAAAACTAAACGCGATGAAGCACGGGCAATCGAAAACCCCGCTTTATCGCGTGTGGAACGCGATGAAGAATCGTTGTGCAAATAAATCACACAAGGATTACGGCGGCCGAGGGATTTCAGTCTGCCCGCGATGGCTCGTGTGGGAAAACTTCCGAGACGATATGAGTCCGTCATTCAAAGAGGGACTCAGTCTCGATCGCATAGATAACGACGGCAATTACGAACCGACGAATTGCAGATGGGCTACTCGGATAGAGCAACGCGCAAACACACGACGTTCAGCTCCTCCGGAACTTGTACAAAAGTTAGCCGAAATTTGTCTGTCGTACTCGCATTACAAAAATCGACTTTTTCATGGCTGGACTCACGAACAAGCCAGCTCAATTCCTTTAGGAGGCAAAAGAAAATAATGGCAATTGCCAAATCAAAGTCTGCAGTAACCCTCGGCGCAATGATCGATCAGGCATACCAGCTGCGTGAACAACGCCGTCAGCTGGCAGCCGAGGACAAGCTGATCAAAGCTGACCTCGATGATCTGGAAATCAAGATCATCGCCAAGCTCGATGCCGAAGGCACCGATCGCGGGGCCAGCAAGATGGCCTCGGTCTCCATCTCCGAATCTGAAGAACCGCAAGTGGTCGACTGGGATGCGTTCTGTGCCTTTGCCAAGCGTACCGGCAATATGCACTTGTTCCAGCGACGTGTCTCTGCTCCAGCATGGCGCGAACTACGTGGTCTGAAGAAGTCTGAAGTACCCGGTTTGGAGGTCTTCAAGAAGCGCAGCCTCAATCTGCGTGTTGTTTCCAAATAATCTCGATCTCTGAAAGGAGAACAGTATGGCTGCTAAGCCCAAAGCAGGAACCGCAGTTGCCGTCGCCCGCGCGAAAGTGAACCTTCCGGCTCACCTTCAAACCGGCGGCGACGAAGTTGCGGCGTTTCAACAGCGTCTCTCTGCCCCGACGGGCAACAAGATCAGCGTCACGCAGGACAAGAAGTTCTCCATGCCGCCGACCGATGCTTTCCCCGCCGGCGCCAAGATGGAAGTCATTCATGGCGTAATCGTCGACTTCATTGCCAAGAAGACCTGGTATGAAGGGGCGTTCAACCGCGACAACATCGTGCCGCCGAACTGCTTCGCGATGGACTTCGTCCCGCATGACTCGCTGCTTCCGTCCGAGAATTCCCCGGATGTGCAAGGCGAGGCATGCAAGACCTGTGCGATGAACCAGTGGGAACCCGTCGCTCCCGGATCGCAGAAGAAAAAGAAGGCTTGTCAGGACAAGTACGTTCTGGCGCTTCTCGCTCCCGATGCAGCCGAAGGCGCCCCGCTGATCACTCTCGAGTTGTCGGCAACGGCAATCAAGGCCTTCGACAAGTACGTGCGCGATCTGGCCAACGACTACGGTCTGCCGCCTTACGCATTCGTTACCGAGTTCTCCTTCGATCCGAACCAGACATACGCCAGCATCCGCTGCGGAAATCCGGAGCCGGTGAACAAGAGCTTGTACGAGCTGGCTAAGGCAAAGCGCGAGGAAGCCATCACGGTCCTGCGTGTCGAGCCGCAAGTCGGCGAGTTCGAAGAAAAGGTGGTGGCGGCGCGTCTGCCGGCACCGAAGTCGCGTACTGCCGGTAAACCGGCGGCCAAACGCTGATGTTTTGCGGATCGTGGCGTACTAGCCGTGCGCTCGATTCGTTCCGTTCGCTCCTCGATGTTGTCGAGGAGCTGACGGAAGAAGAAGTGTACTACTGCCTCAAACTCGAGGTGCAATCCCAACGGCGGAAGACAGTCGTCGACCGCTTAATCGCCAGAGCTGCTGACATCAACAAACAGCAGTTCATCAACTCTCTGAAGGAGAAACTCAATGAGACTGTCGGCGGACATAATTAAGCAACAGCTTAGCTATTGTCCAGTGACAGAATTATTCAGCTGGAAAATCTCGAAGCCGCGTGCGGCCAAAGGATCAATAGCTGGTTTCACCTGCGGAAAAGGTTACACGCGAGTCAAGGTACTGGGAATCAGTCTCTCCGCGCATCGTTTAGCGTGGTTGTTCTCTGAAGGTGTCTGGCCGACGGAGCAAATCGACCACATGAATGGCGTCAGAGACGACAACCGACGCTGCAATTTACGTGAAGCCACAGCTTTTGAAAATGCTCGGAATCGACAAAGTCGCAAACCGACAAAGAGCGGTTTCAAAGGTGTAATTCGGATGGGCAAGAAGTTTCAAGCCCGCTGTCGCGTAGCAAATGTAGTTCACCATCTCGGGACTTTCCCGACCGCTGAAGAAGCAGCAACTGCGTATAACTTGTTTGCTTCCAAGCATCATCAATCGTTTCACAACGCCTCAACGAGGCAAGGAGAAATCACCATGGCAAGACCGAAATCGGTAATCCTCTCGAAGGATGAAAAGAAGTCCATCGTCGCCGAACTCAAGGCCAAGGTCAAGGCTGCGAAAGACAATGTCAAGCAGTTCGCCGGCATCGCTAAGGAAGCCGGCAAGACCTACGACGCTGCTGGCAAGGTTTATCTGGCTACGCTGAAGGCGAATGACAAGGCCGCGGCTGCTGCCGCCAAGGAACTGGCAGGACTGGAAGCTCAGCTGAATGCCCTGACTGCTCCGCCCGTCGCGGCCTGACCTTATTCGGAGTTTCCTCGTTCTCCCGTGTGGCAGCCCCGTGCAGCCTCTACACAAACAAAACGAGGACTAATTCTAAGGAGCAATAATGCGTCGTATCATGCTCGACACGGAAACGCTTGGTACGTCTTCGTCGTCAGTCATTCTTTCTATCGCTGCGGTCGAGTTCGACGACAAGAATCTCGGCCGACGCTTTCATCAGCGTATCAGCATCGACTCATGTCTCAAGCACGGGCTTACCGTGAGCGGCAACACTATCGAGTGGTGGATGGAGCAGTCCGCGGAAGCGCGTAATATTTTCAAGCGCGCTTCCCTGCCACTCGACCGCGTGTTGATCGATTTGGCTACGTGGCTCGACTGGGGCGCAGTTGATGAAGTCTGGGCCAACGGCTCTGACTTCGATTTCCCGATCATTGCCAATGCGTTCCGCGCCATCGGCGCCGGCAACCCGCCGTGGGCATATTTCAAGCTCCGCGATTACCGGACCATTCGCAAAATGTACCCGAAAGCGTTGGTCAAGAGCCTCGAGCATGCCCCGGCCGTCGAACACGACGCGCTGGAAGACGCCATTGCACAAGCTTTGACTTTGCAGGCGTTGATCGCCTACAAGGAACCTCTTCAGGAGCTTGCCGCATGAAAGCCCCGATGAAAAAAGAAGCAGTCAAATTCGACACCAACAAGTCGCCTCTCGGCCTGATCTCTCGCATTGCCATCGAAGAAGAAGAAGCCAAGGTCATGGAGTTCGGTCGGCAGAAATACGGCGCACATAACTGGCGACAGGGCATGGACTTCTCGCGTCTCGTGGATGCCATGCTTCGCCATACGTACGCCTTTGCCGATGGCGAAGACTTCGACAAGGAAACCGGCCTGTCCCATCTGGCACACGCCCGGTGCTGTGCGGCCTTCCTCCTTGAGTACCAAGGAGTGAAGGTCGGCACGGACGACCGCTTCAAGAGGTAACCATGAGCAACATGCACCAGTTCGACACTGGCGACGGCGGCTCGGTGCAGCTCAACAGCTTACAGTTGTATGCCCTGCTCAATCTGCCGGCGCAAAACGCAAGTTGGCCGACGTACTGGGCCTTGCGCCGGCGTGATTTGATCACCACGGCGTGCACTGGTACTCGCAGCGAGTTGACAGATCGCGGCCGCGCAGTACGCGATCATTATTTCGCCAAGAAAGAGAGCAATGGCAGTCAAGCCTGAAAATACTTTCATTTCCGGGGTCCACAAGCATCTTCCCTCCATTAAGGTACTCCACAGGGAGAAGATGAACAACCCGTATCGTGGTGGCACGGCGGATTGGTGGTACTCCGGTACGAAAAACGATTTGTGGATCGAGTACAAGTTCCTGCCGCGTATGCCACAACGCGGCGACATTACCCCCGAGCGGCTCGGCCTGACTGCATTGCAGTTGGACTGGTTGCAGGGGCGGTATGCGGAAGGTCGGAACGTCGGCGTAATTGTCGGCTGTCCAAAAGGTGGCGTCATCATGCGCGACCTAGCGTGGGAAGCGACGTGGTCGGTGGAAGGGTTTTCTCGCCAAGTCATCGACCGCAAAGCGCTCGCGTCGTGGATCGTGCAGCAAACTACGGGATAGGTCATGGCAGTAGCCCACTTGGTAGTTGCGACGAAAGTCGCAGGGTTGACCTACCGCTTGTTGTCGACGACAACGATGATTGGTTTCTTGGTGCTCGGGGTTGTGCAGATTGTGCGAGAATCCCGGCGCCAAAAACACGGCGGTTAAAAAACGGGAGTGAGCTACGTGCTCACTCCCGCTTTCTTTAGTGAGTAAATGATGAGTCTTTGTATTGTTGTAACCGGCAATCCCGCCGACGGGTTCGAACACATCGGCCCTTTTAAACAGGAACACCACGCCGCAGAGTGGGCCGACACATGGCTGCCCGATCTCGACTGGTGGGTAGTTCCCTTAATCCATGAAGAGGAGAAACAGCATGAGCCAAGCAAAACTGAATAGTTGGGAAGCGCAGAACATCGCTCGCAGTATCAGCGAAAAAGCTTTCGATCATGTTATCGGCCCGATCGACAACAAGATCAATGAGCTGTTGCGCGCAGGGTACGCGAACACCCTCTCGTCACTCGGTGTTTCGTCGTCCATTCTTGCTGAACATGGTATCGGCGAGCTGGCGGACAAAATCTCGGTCGAAATAAAAATCGACGGCCGGACATACAAAGAACAAATCAAGGGAGATACCAACGAATTTATTTCCGTCGGTCGATATTGTCGTGATTTCGTTTTCGTCGAGTCAGAAATTACGGCGGAATACATCGAGCTACGCCTCGAGCGTGCTCCTTTCCGCACACAACAAAATGCACTGGCCAATGAACTCAGCAAACAAATGACCGGGCGATCGGCGAAAGCGGTAATGAAGGCGTGGCCAGAAGCCGCGAATTTCATCGCTGCCTATTTCAATATTGTCAGCCCGATATCCGAGATGACAAGTCCGCTTGAAGTGTTACTGGCCAAGTATCTCCCGATGCTTGCCGCACCTCAAGGAGTCTGACTGAGGGTATCACTAGCAAAGAAGCATCGGTCGCCGAAAGCATGCTTCGTGACGCGATCCGAAAAATCGAGACGCTTCGAGCAGGCGCTGAAGAGTACAAAGAATCGCGCTCTGAGAAATGGGCCGAAAGCGCACTTGGCGAGGCCTATGAAAATCGAATCGAGCGCCTTGGCGAGGTTATCGCTACGTTGAATGATGCGTTTGATGATTTTGTTGATATTACCGAAGGAGTCTGATCATGGCTGCAGCAGTCGAAAGCATGGCCTATGTTGGTGCTGTACCTTGGCACGGACTTGGCACACTGGTCGATGAAAACATCGGTCTCGAAGAGTTCCAGAAGGAAGCAGGACTGGATTGGGAAGTTCAGAAAACACCGGCGTTGTTTGCGGGGCAGTGTATGCCCGGCGCGAACCACGGGCTTCATACCTTCAAGGACAAGTTCGTCCTGAACCGCACCACCGACAACCGTCCGTTTGCCGTGGTCTCGGGCCGGTATAAGCCGGTGCAGCCGAGGGAAATCTTCGAGTTCTTCCGCGACTTGCTCGCGATGCACAACATGAAGATGCACACCGCCGGCAGCCTCAAGGAAGGCGGGCGCATCTGGTGTCTGGCGGAGACCGGCGATGTTCACAAAGTGCGCGGCACTGATGGTGACGATCGTGTCGATGGCTACTTGCTCCTCAGCACGTCCTACGATCTGACGCTATCTACGCTGGCGCAATTTACCTCTGTCCGAGTCGTCTGCAACAACACCTTGCAGCAGGCGCTGGCGAACAACTCCGGCCGGGTCACGATCCCGCACGTCAAGGAATTCCGTGCGGCGGATATCAAGGATCAGCTGGGTATCGGCCGTGAGCAGTGGATGGCCTTCACGAGCGCTCTCGATCTGCTGGCCAAGATCAAGCTCGACGAGGAGCACGCTTCGAAGTTGGTCGATAAGATCTTCGCGATCCCGGAAGACCCGGAAAAGCGCATGGTCGATCCCAACCGGCTGCACGCGGTCAACGTGGCGGACATGTTCAAGTTCGACAACGCCAAGGGCGCCGAGATGGCCGGCCGTACGGCATGGGGCCTGCTCAACTGTGTGACCGAGTACGTGGATCACCACAAGCGGGCGCGCAGCCAAGGCAACCGCATCGACTCCGCGTGGTTCGGCCCGGGCGCCGCCCTCAAGGGCGCGGCGATGAACGAGCTGATGCTACTCGCTGCATAGGAACCTCTGACCCGGTGCAATTCCGGGCGTTCCCAGCCGCAGGTGGGATGTTCACGGAAAACAGCGGCAGTGGAAATCGGCGCCCTCTTATCGTTGATCGTTCCCACCGTGCGAAACGCTCGAGATGACGTTAGCCCCGATGAGCCGTTGTTCTTAATCCTGAGAACCAGTCTCGCGGGCACCAATTTAGGAGAAAGAACATGGGCTGGCTCTTTGGGTATTACGAGCGCCGCCCGTTGATCGAGCATCTGATCAACGGCAACGGCCTCAAGACGGTCAAGCACTTCTTGGCAGGTAATAACCTGTGGTGTGTGCACGAGCATGACGGACAGCGGTGGGCATGTCTCTACCTCTTGCGCGGGTCGCCAAAGGTTAAGAACGACCCGTACAACTGGGGGTACAAGGACATTGACGAGACGATGGGGCCGAATGAAATCTCGTTCCCCTACACATGGCTCGGCCTTCTTACCCCGATCGCCAGCGAGTACGCGAACGCGTGGCGGGCACGGGCTAAAGAGCGCGGAGAGAAAATTCGACGCATGGTTATCGGTAGCAAATGGAAAGGATACGGTCACGCTTTCGAAATTCGCGAGCGACGCGGTCCCTCTTCTTTTCTTGTTGTCGATGAGACCGGGATGTCATGGCGAGTAACAACCAGACAGCTTTTGACTACTGAGGAGATTCAATAATGGGCTACACCACGTATTTCACCGTGTCACGTGAAGATGACAAACCATTCACTCCAGAAGAACGTGAAGCGCTTCTCGCGTTCGACGTCTTTGAAGACGAAACAAGCGAGTCCGAACAGACCATCAGCATGTACGGCCCTGCAAAGTGGTACGACTGCTTCGAAGACATGAAGGCCTTCAGTCTGGAATTCCCGGGCGTAGTATTCAAGATGCACGGCGAAGGCGAAGAAACTGGCGACCTTTGGGACGCCTATTTCAAGGATGGCAAGGGTCAAGATTGCCCGGCCGACATTCTCTACCCAATCTACGACGAGACGAAACTGACATGACCACGAAAAACTGGAAGCCGGAAGTCCAGACCGGCAACGACAAAAACTGGTACGGAAATGCGCTGGTGTTCGCAACCCAGAAAGAAGCCGAGTATAGCGCGCGGGATCTGATGGCGCGTTGGCTGTTGGTGGTTGATTACCGTGCCGTCGAGTCTGACGATCCGGTGAATTATCGTATCGACTGGGACGCTATGGAAATGGTGGCCGTGAGCAATGAAACTGCAACAGCACCCGGATCGTGATGCCCGTCGCCTTCTTGCTCCGTTGTTCAAGCGTGGCTGGGTCTTCGTCGGTATCAACAAGCACTACAAAATCCGATCACCGCGTGGTCGGCTGGTTTCCGTGTCCATGACTCCAGCGAACTCTGAATCAATTGTGCGTATCGCGGCAGATATTGCCAGAATTGAAAAGGAAGAACAATGAACCGCGTCAAGGCAATGCAATACATGGAGATCGCTTATGCGACATCGCGTTTCAGCAAGGATGAAAGCACGCAGGTTGGCGCGGTCATTGTCGGCCCAACGAATGAAGTTCGTAGCCTTGGTTACAACGGTGCCCCGCGCGGTTGTAGGGCAGACGAGGACTCGCGTGGACTTACTCGTCCAGAGAAATACTTTTGGTACAGTCATGCGGAACTTAACGCCATCACCAACGCCGCGCGGGTGGGTGTCCCTCTCGACGGGAGCATTATTGTTGTTACTCATCCTCCTTGCATGGACTGTGCTCGCGCGATAGTCCAAGCAGGAATCAAGCAGGTGATCGCTGTGCGGCCCGCTGCCGAGTTTGCAGAGCGGTGGGCTGAGCACATCACAAGGACTCAAGCCCTCTTTCAAGAGTGCGGAGTTGGATATTTCGAAATCGAACCCAAGGAGTAAAACATGAAACTGTACAAGATCACCGCGACCGGCAGGCCGGATTCTGAAACCCCTGACTCGGAAACCCACTGGGTCGGTACACAAGCCGATGCGGCGAGCAAGCGCAAGCAACTCGTAGCTGACGGCTACAAGCGCGCCGAAGTCGATACCGACGAAGTCGATGTTCCGACCGACAAGGCCGGTCTGCTTGCGTTCTTGAACGCTGGCTGCAAGTGAGCATTGTTGCTTACGCACATCAGAAAGACGGCAAGTTGGCAGCTTTCGAAGTGCCAACGACGCTGTCTATTCCTGACGTCATTGCTGCCGTGAAAACGGAACTCGGCGTCGACCGGGCACTCGTGCTTGTGCACGACGCCGAGAATAACGAAAAGGAAGCAGCATGAGTTTCGACGGCGACAGCGACGCCGTGTACGCATGGGCAGCTGGAATTCTTGAAGGCGAAGGTTGTTTTTCAATCCATCGCCGAAAAGATCGTTCCAATACTTTGAACACTGCGATTCATTGCGAAATGACTGACGAAGATATTATTCGCCGTCTTCATGCAGTGTTCAAAGTCGGTACTGTTAATGCGCGAAAAAATATGTCTGGCCGCAAAGATACGCGCGCTCGCAAGGCCACTTGGATTTGGTCAGCACAAAAGAAAGCTGACGTTCTGGAAGTTATTTTGCGAGTCCTACCATATTTAGGAGAACGCCGTGCTGCCAAAGCCAAAGAACTAATGGTCTCTATTGAAGAAAGAGGATATGAAAACTAGCCAGATGGAGGTTAAGTATGTCGACCACATGGGGTCAGACGAACGTGTAGTCGATGCCGCACGGGTGTCTTTTGCAAAGGTAGCGACTAACTATAGCAACGAACAAAATGCGAAGTTAATTCAGTATTTAGCTGCACATAATCACTGGAGTCCGATGGCGCATCCGCAAATTACTTTGCATGTCAAGGCGCCGATTTTCGTGGCTCGCCAACTCGTCAAACACTGCGTCACTGGGGACACGGAGGTAACGTTCTGCAAGCCGGTTGCGGGTAAATCGAACGGGCGCATTAAGCGCACCATCGAAGAACTGCATCGCATGTGGACAGGAAAGGTCAAGTACCAAGGAGGAAAGAAGGGTAAGCGCAACGTATCTGGCGGTCACGTCAAAGTGTTCAATGGAGATACTCAGCAGTTCGAGTCATCGCACATTATCGACGTGATCTACAAAGGTGTTAAGCCTGTGTTCCTGCTTACAACGGAATCTGGTCAGTCAGTTCGCATTACGGGAAACCACAAGGTAATGACGCAGCGCGGGTGGGTAGCAGTAACAGAACTTACTCCGGGCGTCGATTACATGGTTACTGAAGAGCTTTCAGGCGTGCTTATCAACCCCGGAAACAAGCGTCGCGATTACGACGTGGCAGACGTTATCGCCCGTCGAGAGCATACCAAGACTGAGTGTGTTCGCTGTGGAGCTACTAAAAATCTTGAATGCGACCATATCGTTCCTGTTAATGCCGGTGGCACCCACGACGCTGAAAATCTTCAGACGCTGTGTTCTAAGTGTCATCGGGAAAAATCAGCGAAAGAGAAAAGCCCTTATCGCCCTAACGCTTTCCAACCACGCTGGACGCAAATAGTTTCAATCGAACCTGCCGGTTCAGAAGACGTGTACGACATCACTGTTGAAGGGTGGCACAACTTCCTTGCCAACGGTCTTGTTGTCCATAATTGCGTAGGTGGCGTGTGGAACGAAGTCTCCCGGCGTTACGTTGATAGCGAGCCTGAGTTCTGGTTTCCCGAAGTCTGGCGCGGCCGGCCGGTCAATGCTAAGCAGGGGAGCACGGGGGTACTCGATTCGAAACAGCCGGATATGGACATTGATATTTATACTCACGACATTGTTTGTAAAACCGTTCAGCTTTACAGCGATCTCTTAACAACCGGTGTCGCTCCCGAGCAAGCCCGCATGGTGCTGCCGCAGAACATGATGACCGAATGGTACTGGACCGGCAGCCTGATGTTCTTCTGTCGTGTCTGTCGTGAGCGGCTGGCCCCCGGTGCGCAGGCGGAAACTCGCGAAGTTGCCGAGCAGATCGCCGAGATCGTTGCTCCATTATTCCCGGTTGCGTGGGCGGCTCTGATGGGGTCTGAATAACCGCCCCGCCACCCAACAGAAAGGATAAGATGCACAAAATAATAGCCATCAAGTTGGTTGGCGGGCTGAGTGACACTAGCAAGATGCCGGGCCAATCATTTGGCCTGCCCACCGCCAACTGCATTACTGGCGAGAAGCTGGCCAAGATCCCGAACTCGATCTGTGGCAAGTGCTACGCAAAGAAGGGATTCTACAAAACCTTCGCGAACACTGTGCTGCCGGCACAGCAGCGACGATTAGCTGCGATCGACGATCCTGAGTGGATCACAGCGATGGTGAAGCTGCTCGCCCGTGAGAACTGGTTCCGCTGGTTCGACTCGGGCGATCTGCAGTCACTGCAGATGCTACACAACATCGCCGAGGTCGCTCGACGAACGCCGCACTGCCGGCATTGGTTGGCGACTCGCGAGCGTCTTTTCGTATCTCAGTTTTTGAAGATCTCTGTCGTACCTGACAATCTGTGTATCAGAGTGTCTGCGACTTTCGCGGACGTGCCGGTCAAGCCCATCAAGGGCGTGAATGCCGGCAACGTCCATCACAAGCAACCCCCTGTCGGCCAGCCCTGCCCTGCGCCACAACAAAACGGCAAATGTGAAACTTGCCGTGCGTGTTGGGATAAAGGGGTTATGACCGTGTCTTATAAGGAACACTGAAATGAGTACCCATTCTCTCACTTTCGTCAAAGACGATACCAACCGTGTTCTGCTGAACATGTATCAGCAGTACGACGGCTACCCTTCTGGCCTTGGCACCGAACTCTATGAGTTCTTGAAGGACATCACCATGGTCAACGGCCTTCATCCGGACTATGGTGGCAAAATCGCTAACGATGCCGGCTGCCTCGCAGCGCAAATCGTCTCCCACTTCAAAGACGGCCCGGGCGGTGTGTATTTGCACCATCCGTCGTCAAAAGACTGTGGCCAAGAGTACGAGTACCACATTACTGCCGATATTTCCGGCATCACCATCAAGGTGATGAAAACCAGCTGTACTGGTAAACGCGCCAAGCAGCTGTACCAAGGTGACTTGGAAGGCTTCGGCAAGTTCTGCGCGGAAGACTGACATGCACCCCGACGAAGACTATGCGTATGAGACGCAGCGTCAGCGTCGCCTCGACGAGAAAGATAATATGCCTTCTGTTAATTTTCGCCCTATGCTCGCATGCAGCGAAAGCTGCCACCACTTCTTCGACCAGCTGAAGTTTCCCCTGTTGGCCAGCGCCAAGATCGACGGCATTCGCGCGACGGTGCGTGACGGCGTCGTGTACGCCCGGAGTAACCAGCCGTTCCCGAACGCGAAACTGCAGGCCAAATTCAAACACCTCGACTACGTCGACGGCGAATTTGTGCTCGGCAGTCCGACACGGCACGACCTGTGCCGGGCCACCGGGGGCGTGACCAACAGCAAGGACAAAGACGTCGATGACTTGCAGCTGTATATGTTCGACCACATCTTGAAGCCGAACGATTCTTTCATCGACCGGCGCAATCGCTTGTTCTCTGACGCGCTGCGCACGAGCGGCGCGATCATTCACGAGCAACGAACAGTCGCAACGCTCGATGACCTGTTGGCCTACGAACAGGAATGCCTCGATGCCGGTTACGAAGGATTGATCGTCCGCAGCCCGAACGCCGCGTACAAGAACGGCCGCAGCACGGCGAAAGAGCAGGCGCTGCTCAAACTCAAACGCTTTACCGATGACGAGGCGACTATTGTAAACTGCTTCGAAAGAGAACATAATGGAAATGAAGCAACGGTAAGCGCCCTCGGGCGTACGAAGCGCAGTTCTGCTAAGGCCGGCAAAACAGGCCGTGGGGATCTTGGCGGGTTTGTTCTACGTACTTCTGACGGTATCGAGTTCTCGTGCGGCACAGGGTTTTCCGATGTCGAGCGGCTCGAATACTGGGGCAAACGTAACGAGTTGGTCGGGAAGATTGCCAAGTTCAAGTATTTTTCAATAGGTGTAAAAACCGCCCCGCGCCACCCTGTGTGGCTCGGCTTTCGTGATCCGATAGATATGTAGGAGCTATATGCCTGCCCCAGCTAAAGACTTTGCGGATGTTCTCCTGAGACTCCTTCGTAATGTCTCCCTCTCTACTACCGGTTGTTGGGAGTGGGAAGGGGCCAAGTCAGTCAAAGGATACGGACGGATTAAATTCGGCGGGTCTTACTGGGCCACTCACAGGATCATGGCACATATCAAAATAGGTGATGTCGGGGAGTCTGTAACCGTATGCCACAGGTGCGATAATCCGTGCTGCATAAACCCAGAGCATCTGTTTATCGGTACGCAAAAGCAGAACGTAGACGACCGAGATTCGAAGGGTCGCCGCAATCAGGCCCGTGGCGAACGCCAAGGGTCTGCAAAACTAACTGAAGAACAAGTTAAGGCCATCCGCCTCGACCCCCGCAAACAATCCGTTATCGCGGCAGAATTCGGTATCAGCCGAGCGCACGTCGGAAACCTGAAAGCGAACAGAGCATGGAAGCACACATAAGGAGTAATTTAAATGGCAATGAAGCCACACGCCGCCAAGCGTAACGGCAAAGCGGTGTTCCTTTCTTGGCGCGATCGGATCGACACATGAATTTCCAACGAATGTGCGCTTTACTTGCTGCGCGGCGCTGTCACGAAGCTGGACAGTCAGTCAAGCGGATAGCGGCAAGCGCCGGCAAGAGTGAAAGCACAATCCGTCGGTGGCTCAAGAAAGCAGGCACGCAATGAGCAAACTGTACAAGCTTGGTTGATGGGTTGAGCGCTAGAGGATCAGCGCTCCCCTTTTTACAAGGAGGTGAACCATCATCGGCACGATTTATCGTCACCGACGCGCATAGCCCAGAACTCTGGTACTTACGCTTTCACTACAGCTTTTGAAACAACTGTTGATGGAACGAACTGGTTTCCAGCGCTCGGTACGTTTACAAACGCTGTTACTACATCGGCAACTCACGCCACAGCTAATGCGACACAGGCTTATACAATAGACTGTCGTGGCGCAGCTAAGGTTCGTGCCAGATTGACAGCCTTCACTTCAGCTGGTGCTCACCGAGTCGGTATTTCTGCAAGCTAAAAATCTATGCTACAATCGAGGGGTAGTTCCTCTCGGACTCACAAACTAAAAAAGACCTTCCTCGCAGGGGTCTTTTTTAGTTTCATCTCACTGAAAGGCTCTCTACTTCCTTTTGCCACTTCTGGCGTATCTCATTATACCCTTTTTATCGACTGATTTGAATTGGTTAGTTTTCTCTTCAAACCACAGTTTGAATTTCTCCAATTCTGATTTGCGTTTACCCATAATGTTGACCGCCCAACCAGTCTGCCGCCCCCTCCTAGAGACGTGACATCATTATACCATCAGCGCTTCTTTTTTGTTGGGGGCTTGATGTCTTTGTTCCATGTTCGCTCACTCCTGATGGTGCTACCGATGAAGCCGTTTTTGCTACCGCAATCACAAATTTGTCCATCGGCTGCGAGCATACTGCTATTGCTTTCATCACGCTCAAAGTGAAACCAGCTTCTACAGGAGTCACACCAGATGACGAACTTGCTTTTATCAATCACATCTTGAGCTGTACGAAGCCCATCCGCCCAATCAGCCGAACCTGGCTGTGGTGGGAATATAAACTCTATCCCCTCAGCCATCGCTCAATCCGTTCTGCCGCTTCTTCGGGGGTATGACCGTCCCACTTGTCAGCTCGAATCCGCTCTTCGACATCGAACAAGTCCCAGTCTTTTTCTTCATAGTGGTTACTGATTTGTTTGCCATCCAAGTAGGCAATGACGATAAACCAACCACCGCCAAAACAAGGCTCGCCGTCACTGTGAAAGCGTGACTTATGGACACTCCAATCAGATATTTGATGCTTCAGCATATTGAAAAATGCAGCGTTATAAAGCATACGGTATCTGTAAAGCTCATCAAAAGTGTGATATCCGTCACTTACATCACCAGTTTTACCAACTCCAGGTGGGAAGGTCTGTTTGTAAGTCCTGATCTTGCCGTTCTCTTCCTCTTTGCTAATTTGAACCGTTGCCATTTTGCTTCTCCAATTCAGTTATTATGTCAGTTTGACCTGGCAATACCTTTGCTTTTCTCACACGCTTCGGGAACTCAAGCCCAGCACCGCTTTCGTTAATTGGTCGATTGCCACGCTGTAATAAGTCAATCTCACGACCAACATAAGCTCTCACGAATTGATCTTCAATCCTGCCTTGCAACCAACGCAAGACCTGAACCTGTGCAATAAGTAGTCATTTTTTACTCATTTCCATATCCACCATATCGCTAGTATGGCTGGGCTCATAAGCACCAACACTATAAACCAATAGATTACTGCAACAAGCACTAAGCCAAATACAACTGAAAAAACTTCTTTTATTAGGTCTATCATTCTACCGCCTCATAGGTAGCCTCAAAAATAGCTGGCTTACAAGGGTAGAGCCGATTATAGGTTCTTATTCTGTGGCAGTTAGCACATACTACTTCACACTTCTCAATCTCACTCTTAGCCTGGGCAATACTCTTTGCGAAACATACATTTAGTAATTTTTCACCTTTAACATGGTCAAAATCTAAAGCAGAATGATGTCCCTTAAAACCGCAATCAGTGCAACCAACTTCTAGTTTGTACTTCGCTAGAAAGTCTTTAACCCGTCTGTTCCGAGCAGTAGCCTTTGATTGTTTTTCAGCCTTACGTTCTGGTGATAAGTTCGCCCACCATGTCTTACGATAAGCGTTAATTTTTTCTCTAGTGTTATGCGGCATTTTCGACCTCTTCATAAGTTTGAGCGAATATATCCGCACGGCACGGATAAAACTCACCCTGAACCCCTTTGATGATGTAGTCGCCATGTGAAGCTCGCATAGTGCCTTCCAGCGTTTTAATATCTACAACCTTCTCGCCAGTATTGAGCTGAGTCACTTTGCCCTTGCACCATTCGGCGGCTCGATCTGCCGTCGGACTCGTCACTAATAAAGCCTCAATTACTACTGGCTTCTTTCGATATTGCTTTATATTCACCGCACCCCTCCTTTTTAATTACTTGTTCCTTGTGACCACATCCACTGCAATATAACCAACCACTGTAAAATAACACGGCACTTGAGCGACTATCTTCATGATATGGGCATCTGATTTGATACCCCCGAGTATTCTTACGAGCTCGCTCATCTAACTGTTGTGCTTTGAATTGAACCTCAGCACGATCTGGCGTAAATTCTTCGGCAACAAACGGCATCCGTGGTTCTGGCTTCTCTCGGCATAGTCTTTGAGCTGGCACAGCAAGCAGCCTAGCGATTGGAATGTCCCGAACGACCTTATACTCAAGTCCGTCATCAAAAACGCTTCCTGGGGCTGTTATGTTGCTATTATCGCCCTTTAATTCAAAGTTTTTGCAGTGTCGGTCATCGTTGATGTTTTGAGCTGGTATCGTTTTAGGAATCCAAAAGAAGATGTGATAGCCACCGCTCGGCGTTGCAACAGTCAAGCTTTCTGGCAAATTGAGCACCTTGTAGGTCTCAATCACCTGCTCCCAGTTGTCTTTATTATCAAGATCAACTGCAACCAATTTGAAAAAGTTTCGGAGTTTGAGTTGCTTGTTACCTGTGAGTAAAGCATTAGCTTTCGCTTTGCTCTCACCAAGGGGTCGGCAGTTTTTAACATCACTCCATTTATCAGATGTCCAGCGACCCTTTTTAGTGCCTTGCCATGCAAATGAGAGGAGGTTATTTAGCTCGTCCACTAGTTACCTTTTTCGATGTGCGTTCAATAATTTTCCACATTCTTCGCCATTTGTACCACTTAATTGGGTTACGATACCACTTATAGTTTGGCATCTCAGAGTATTCATCGTAATAAATACCAACGATACCATTTTTGCCCAATTTTGCATGAGCGACTACTGTTTTGTCCCCAGTTTTCTCACCAAAATCAATTCCAATATATGTTTTAGTCATTAAACCCCCCTTGTCCAATTAGCTGCTTTTTTTAATATCTTCATTCGCCAGTCGTTCACATTCTCAGGGTAAACAAAAAAGGCATCGTGACCTCTGTCGTTCAGCCACTTATGCCAATACGGTTGAAGTGGCTGCTTCTTCGCACTCCTCGATTGCTTCCACTCGGTATAGCAAACGTAGCCATTTGGTGAAAGTATCAATGTGTCAGGAAACCCTGTTGGCACACCGCCACCTGGGTCTAAGGTGATGAACTTCCAACCCAGTTTTTCAAATGCTTTACGCTGATCTGTTTTGAACTTACTTTCTAACATATTGATCTCCGTTAAGTGTAATACGGTAGAGAGGGTCGCCTAATTAGCTAGGTCAACATCCAGCACTCCCCTCAATCCGCTACTAGTAAATGTGGTGTGCGTTCCACCGTATTACACTCAACCACTACGCCCCAGTAAGGACGGCTCGACTGCGGAACTGGGCGCAAAGGCTACAAAGAAAGGGGGATGAGGTGTTAAAGCTCTTCCATCTAAGTAAAATTTCCCAACTCACACACACTGAGCCGTCCATAGTGAGGCATAGTGCCTCACATTATTAGAATGGTAATTTGTTAATGTCTGTACCTGCTGGAACAGTAATTTCTTCACCACCGCCCATTTGCTGGCTCACCTTTTCAGTTGTAGTCTGAGTTGGCTTGTAGCTTAACAGCTGACGTTCAAGTGATGGTTTTTCTTCACCATTTTTGTCAGTATATGTTCGATCTGGTGATTCTTTGATCTGAAGAAATGCAACGAATGGTGTTTTCTTCTTTGCTGCTTGCTCCAAAAATTCCTGTACAGCTACAACAAGTTCTTTCGCGCTCATGATATTTGCAAAGAAGTTCTTGGCTTCAGCTTTCTTATTTTCTGGTGCGTTATGCACAACAATTCGGCTCACGTTTTCAATAGTGTACGGAAGTGCTGCTTCGCTTAACCAGAATGTATCGTTGCCCTGACCGTCTTCGTTTTCAACATTGAATTTGAGTCCGAGTGTACCAGTTTTAGCTTCTGAAAGCTCAACAGATGTCACTTCAACTTCGTGGACACCGACACCGAGGTATCTGCCACCACGATCTTTTAGGATATTTTCCTTCATTGCTTCAGCTTTATCTTTTGGAACTGCAACATTAGTTTCTTCGAGCTTGCCGAATAAATCAGTTTGCTCTGCTGCTTTTTGCTTGTCGTCGTTAGTTTGTGCCATTATTTTGCTCCTGACTTAGTTTTAATATCAGTTGTAGCATAGCCAGCAACCGAAGTGTTGTTAAAATTAGCGTGTCGAACTTTGCTGGTGCTTGCGCCAACATAGTCGAACTCAAACCCTTGTGCGTAAAAACCGAAGTTTGTTACATTCTCGAACAGTAGTGTCCTACCCATATTTGTGTAAACTATTACTTCCATTATTTCTTCCCCACCTTGTTAGCCCACGGGTCAAGACTTATGTGATACGCTTCTGCAACACCGAGGCGCATACGAGCGTCCTCAAGATGACGTTGTGCCAAAACAAGCTCTTGTACCTCTGGTGGTTTACTATCCTTAATATCTTCTTTCAGTCGTTCGAGTTGACCTGAAATCTCTTCACGCAACTTTGTTGTTAATAGATCGTCCATCTACTTCTCCTTTTTAGTTACTTCTGGTTTATAAAACTCCACAATCGCCTTATCGAGCTCTTTGAGGTCGTTCGGAATCGTCTCAGTTTCAAACATACCCATTGGTGTTTTAATACCCGTGCCGTCTGTTTTAACTTTGAATACGAAATCCCGATCAACAACATCGGTCTCAACAACTTGATTAGTCAAACCCTCTGGTACGAACTTATCGCTCACCATTTTACCAGTAGTCTTGAGGCGCAACTGCCCGTCATCATTCTGCTCACTGTGAGCTAGGATATAGAATCGCTGGTCGCCCTCTTTTTTGCTGATTACGTCGATGACGTTCACCACATTTACAGCCATTTCTGTGAACTTTTCATAGCCTTTAATGCTGGCTTTGCTGAACTCCTCAAATGACATGAAGTAGTTGAAATCGTCGATCACTACAACTGGCACATCTGTCTGCTTGATTGCAGCGATTAGCTCGCTATAGTTTCGTGCGTGGTATTGCCCAATATCCGTTTTGAATGGAAGTGGCTTACCTGTAGCGGTAATATAACCGATACCATCTTTTTTAGTGAAATTGCGTAGGCTGGTACTTTTACCAGTTCCGCTTCGTCCTAATACAAATGTTAA
>OFRB01000088.1_pt1 | contig 24098 bp, 20 predicted proteins | sample 1543021 | NCBI WGS metagenome assembly OFRB01 (sample SAMN07774230, study PRJEB24372) | wastewater metagenome | isolation source: Exp Tend CN 0WW | collected 2016-02
TACGTGGTTGCGTGGGCTTCGACAGTCACCGCCTGCCCGGTATTGCCGGTGAACTCCACTTCAAGATACGCCACCTCAGGGCCGAACCGGTATACCCCACGAGTGGACGCACTGGCGATAATCCCACCGCCAATAGCGTACACCTGTTTCCAGTCCGTATCCGCCGTACCTTCAGCCGCCGCGGTCGGCATGGATGACCCCTTGTGCGCAACAAGAACGCGCCCTTCACACTGCACGGTCGGGCCGGTCCCCCCGTTGGTGATACGGAAAGTCACGATACCGCCATCGATCGCCGTACAGTCCAGCCGCCCTCGCGTCGTGCTTCCGGCAGTGTTGCTTGCGGAAGTTACGATCGCGGTGGCTGTCTGCGTCTTGGCCATAGCTTACCCCTGAGTCCAGATGTCGCCGTTGTCTTTGTACACCAGCCGCGTCGCATCCGTGATGTCCACCTCGCCCTCGAACGACGTGTCGGTAGCCGATACCGTGCCCGTCGTCTTGGCGCTACCACCCAGCGCGATCTGCGCGTTGGTCGCGTTCGCCGTAGCCGCCTGCAAGATCGCTTCGGAGTTGCTAGCAGCCGTCGCGTTGCCCCAAATATCCGTTACCCAATTACGCACCTTGTTGCGGCCGAAGTCGCGGGCGTTGCGCAGGAGCAGCACCCACGAATCGCGCTTGCCCTGCGTCAGGCTGTCGTACGACGTGTAACTCGGCGCCTCTTCGACCGACAGCGGGTCCGCAGCCGGCAGCCAGCGCTTGGACCCGCTGTTGGCGTTGCACCAGTTCTGCACGCCAATCACGTCGCCGGCCGCCAGCGCAGCGGCAGCGGTGGGGTTTGCGAAGACTGCTGCACGCAGCGTGGTGATTTGGTTGTTTGTCAGCGCCATGTCATCTCCTGTTCGCGCGCTTGCGCATTGCCCTCAGTGTCCGAATCGACTCGCCATAGCCCGCACGCACCCGTCCAAAGAAGACGATCGCATGCAACGGAAAAGTGCGAGCAATCCAAGAGTGTTTCATGCTCAGGTCGATCCACTCCTTCGGCTCGTACTCCTGTAGATAGTGCGTCTCCAAAGATGCTACCCACCACCATACCCCAGAGTGCCGACACAGATACCCCCCAGCCTTACTGTAGATACGGTACACCCCACGCCACAGCGTAATGCGCACCGCGTCTGCCCCCGGCCGAAACGCAGGCGCCCACATGGAGTGCGGCACCCACGTCTTGACACTCCGTCGGATGGGGATCGCTCCACCATACCGACGGTACTGCTGGACCGAAAACATGTAGCAGTTTCCGATCCACACAGCTTAGTCTTCCGTGACCGTGCTCGCCGTGGTCAGCCGAGGGATCACGCTGGTGGCCATCGTGATGTTCGGGGTCACCGTGCCGGCATACAGCAGCTTGCCCGTGCTGGACGCGGCCGTGCCCACTGCCCAGTGCGTGATGGCTGCGCCGGGCGACGCCGTACACGCGGCAAAGTCGATGTTGGCCACCGGACTCACCGAGTTGCCGGTGACTGTCCACCCGCCTGCGGTCCGCGCCACCGCGACCCGCACGTACCCCGTGTACGCGGTTTCACTCGTCGTCTGGTTGCCGGCGTCGCCCGGGTCCGCCGTATGCAAACTGACATACAGGTTCGTCAACGGACTGGACGCCGCGTTATCCGCCATGTTGGCGATGGCCGTCGCGTTGAAAATCAGCTTGAGAACATCGTTCTCGAAAGTATCGCCTTTACCCGCCATGATGCACTCCTTATGTGGTTACTTCTTCCGTCACCGCCACCGTCCCTCGCAGCAGCGTGGTCACGACCCCGTCGCCGGACTCCAGCTCCAGATCGTACACTCCGCTTGCCCACGAATACGCCGCAGTGAGTGCCGCGGCGATGGTCGCAGTGATTGTCTTGTTGGTGTTGTCGAGGACGATCTCCCCAGTGTCCGAAGTCAGGGTCGCCAGCACTGTCCCACCGACACGGTCCTTGATCGTCATGCGCGCCGTGTACCCGCTCAGGGATACCGGCGTGTAGTACACCAGATACCCACCGGAGGTGTACGCCGTGTACGCCGTCGAGTTGATGTCGTGAAGCGCGACCGAGTCTGCCGACAGCACGGTCACCGTCTTCAGGTCGGACCCCCGCACCGGGAAGTGCGTGGCGTTGATCTTGGTCATCCCGCCCGCCGACACAACCGCCGCCCGCCACCCGTCCGGAACGCCGTGCGCCGCCGCCGTGATGACCACAGGCGCCGAGCGCGAGATGTCGGTGATGGGCTTGAACACGAACGGCACCGTCTCCCAGCGCACGACCTGCGAGAAGGTGTTGCCCTGCACGACTGTGAGATTGAGCTTGGTTGCCATGGTTACCTGTAATCGTAGGGGCCAATCTTGCCGCGGGCAATGTCTTTCGGCATCGCGGGCAGGTTTCCCGGTCCAGTAAGGCCCGCCTTGAACTCCCGGTCGGACCTGTTCAGCCCCTGATACACCGACGACAGGGTGATGCGGTACGCCGGATTGGCCTCATTGAACGTGTCGATCGCCTCCTGCGCGGTCGCCTTGGCGCCCGTATCGTTCGCCCGGATGGCCTGCCGCATCTCCGTGCGCAACGCCATCTGCCGGCGCCCGAGCAGCTGCTCCTTGGTGTTCTGTGCGTACTGCTTCTCCCGCTGCGACTTGAGGTCGGCCGGCGTCATGCCGAGCGCCATCTGCGCCATGTCCCACGTGTCCAGCTGGAGCGGAATCTTGGTGCCCTTCGTGTCCGTCGCGAACCCGCCGGCGCTCCATGCCTCGTACGACTTGACGAGGCCCTTGACTGCGTTCGGCGCTGCGATCTCGACCACCTTGGAGGCCGGGAGCCCGGAGTCCGCCGCGTCAATCGTGCGTGCCATGATGCCCAGCAAGCCAAACGCCGGACCGGCCGAGTCCACGGCCAGCGCCGCCACGCGATCCTCCCAGCGGCGACGATCCGCCAAGAACTGACTGAAGGGAAGCAGGTCCTGAAGGCCAGAACGAGACAGGTCCACCCCAGCTGCCCGGGGCACGCCCTTGGCCAGAACCTCACCAACCCGATCGCCGAAGACGGAAGCCAACCACGTCTGGTACGCCACCTTTGCGTCATACGGCTCATCGTCGTCCCCTGCCAACGCCTCAATCGCGCGAGCGATGATCGTAGCAAACGGGAGCCCCATCGTGCCAGCCAGCAGCCCAGTAGTCGTCATGAGCCCGGCGAACTGCCGGCGGGCTTCGCGCTGCACCTCTTTCGTCCGCGCGGCGTACTCGGCATCTGTCTCGATCGGGTCGCGCGGAGGGACCACCCGCATGTTGTGTCCGGTACGGACCAGCATCTCCAACATCTGCGTGGAGTAGCTGGCGAACTGCGCCACCAGCGGGGTGACCGGGCCGAGGAAGCCGTGCGTGCCAAGCTGCCGCGCCTTGTTCGCGGTGGAGTAGTCAAACTGCGTCTGGTCGACCGTCTCCAGCGCGTACACCTCAGCGTTCTCCTGCGCCACGCCAATGCGGGCACGCTCCTTGGGGGTGCTCTGCCGCGCGATCTCCAGATTGTACGCAGCCAGCGTCGTCACCAGCCGATTGAAGATTTCGCCATAGTGCGCGCCCACACCCACGATCATGGACGCACGATGCAGCTTGCCCGTCTGGCCATCAGAGACGGCGTTGATGTGGGAGTAGTATGTGCCGTCGATACGCGCAGTGTCGAACGCACGACGTACCGCCTGCGCCTCACCGAGCGTCAGTCCGAGCTTGGCGTAGTTGGCCCCCGGACCCTCCGTCACGATCTCGACGTACGGACGCAGTCCGTTCTCCAGATGCATGGCCTGCATGATCGCGAACGCCTTCTTGGCGCCGTTCTTCATGGCGGCCATGGACTTCACAAACCCGTGCCGCGAGCCGAGCGCAGGGAGCGTGAGCTGGATCGGCTGGAGCAGGTTCATGAGCAGGTACGACGGGCTCATGCCGAGGTAGAAGTTGTGCGACAGCGCGTTGGCCGAAGACACCCACGGCAGTTCGTTGGTGTCGTACTCCTCCGCGTCCCGACGCTTCACTTCGTTGAAGATGTCCCGAGCACGCACCGCAGCCCGCACGTCCGTGCCCCGCTCCAGCTCCACGACCTGTGAGGCCATGTCACGCATGGCTTCTCCCAGCATCGGGCTGTACTTCAGCCGCGACAGCCGGTTGATGGCGATGACCGAGCGCTTGGCCCAGCTGCGCGGCAGGTCCTCGACGCTGTACCCCTTGACGTTCTTCCGCGCGACCATCACCCGCTTGGCCGACATCTCCGGCAGCATGCTGATGTACATGTCACGCAAGGACAGCTTCAGTCCAGCCTTCTGCGCTTCCGACAGATCGCTTCGCGCATCGATGCGTTCGTACAGCTTCTTGATGACCTCAAACGTGCCGCTGAATTCGCGCTCAAGCGCCTCAGCAATCCGACCCTGATAGAAAGTCGGCTCGCCGCTCTTGTTGACGCCCTCGTGCAGCGGCACGCCCTTCGCATCCTTCCGCGACTTCACGTCCGCCACTGCCTCTGCCAGCTCACCTTCGGTCTCGAACCGCTGGTACACGCGCTCGCCGGCCTCGTCCACGTACTTCAGGAAGAAGTCCCCATACCGGCCGATGTGGAAGTACGTGCCGTCCATGGCCGCCCGGCCGCGAGCCAGCGGCTTGTACAGCTGCGTCGCCTCAACACCCAGCCGCCCAGCGTCCAGCGCGGCCTCGATGTCCTTCAGCGACGACTGCGGACCGAGCCCCACCTGACTGGTCGCACCGAACAGATCGACGATGTTCCGCACCGCGGCCTCGTACTCCTGCTCCGCCAGCGCCTCAGTGAACTCCAGTTTGTCGCGCAAGATGCGCTGGCCGCCATTGCTGGCCAGTGCCTGCCACTTCGCCATCACTGCGTCGTAGTCTTTCCGCATCGCGGCGTTACCCGCAACGTTCTTGGCGGAGTAGCGAGGCTGCTTGTCGAACGCCACCCGCGGGTTGATGTGCAGCGAGGTGATGTCGTTGATGGTGCTGTTGAACAGCTCCAGCATGGTCAGCGCGCGACCGCCCTCCTGCACGCTGCTGAGCTGCTTGCCGTACTTGCGCGCCCACGTCTCATACTTGGCACGAATGTGGTCGGCATCGCGCTTCAGCCCGTTGGCAAAGCCAGCCGCAGCGTTCTTCAGCTCCGTGAACGCGCGCATCTGCGTGAACTCGTCGCCGAACACCCACGCCAGATTCTTCATGGACGACCAGCCCAGCGCGGTACGGAACGCCGAGCCCACCAGCGTACGCAGCGCCGAGTTGCCCTGCGTGTTCCACATCTTCACCGCGGCAGTTGCCACCGTAGCCATCTCCGGCAGCATCACGCTCGGCGGGGAGTTCGGGAAACGCTGGCGCAGCTCCGCGAGAACGCTGTAGTCCGCCGCGTCCTGCTCCATGGCCACCAGTGCCGCTTCGCCCGTCCGCAACACCTCATCCAGCAACGTCGTGGCCTTGGTACGCCCCTGCGGCATCCCCGTGGCGGCAAGCCCCGGGATATCTGCCGAAGTCATCCCGAGGAGCGAACGCACCCATGCAGCCAGCCGCGCCATCAGCGTCCGGGGCGTCGCGATCTCAATGTCGAGCTTCTGATGCGCAAGCCATGTCTGAAACAGCGGGGATGTCTGCGACCACGCCAAGAACTCGTCCAGATTGGAGACCGCCTCCTCCATCCAGTACGGAGCAGCCCCCTTGTCCACCCACGGCTGTACCCGCTCGCGTGCGATACCGAGGATGTTCTGAAGCTCCTTCAACGAGGCATCTGCTGCCTTGCTACCAAACCCGTTGGCCTTGTTCATATGCGCACGGAGCAGGAAGTACCGCGCCCCAACTACGGCGTGGATCATCTCGTGCAGGAACGTGCTCTCGCGGAGCCCGCTCATGTGCCCGTCGCCGAAGTCGCGCAGATACACCGTGATGGTGTCCGTGTCCTTGTCGACACGCACCAACCCACGCGCATGGGCCAGCATTTTCGGCGCCAGATCGCCCGTTACCGGCGTACGTAAGTAGATCGTGCGGCCCTTCGGAAGCAGCCGTGCGACCTGCTTAGCGAGCGCGCGATACATCGGGGACTGGCTATTGGCAGCGATGTACAGCAACGCCCCCTTGGCGTCACCAGCACGGAACAGCGCAGCCAGCTCCGGCACTGCGGCCCCAGTCGACTCCGTGGCCCGCTCGTACGACTCGCCGTTATCGACCTCGTTCTCCGACCGCAATCCGTCCATGCTCGTGCGGCCGGCAGTCATGCGCTCCCGCCAAGCGGAATGCGTAGCCGCCTCGTCGGCAAGCGCAGCGTCTTGCTCCTCAGACTCCGGCACCGCGCTGCTCGGCTTCGTGCGACGAAGCTCGCGTGCAGCCGCAGCCTTCGCGTTAGCATTCTCATCTGCCACCTGCTGAGCCTGCGCAGCCTTCAGCTTGTCCGCAGCGTACATACGCTTCATGGCAGACATCCGCTTGTCATACGCCGTCCGCGCAGCAGCGTACAGCGGCTGGTTCTTCACCTTCTCATGCGCAGCCTTGGCCTCAACTGAAGCCTCAGCGTGCGAAGCCTCCTCGATGAGCCACGCCAGCCCAGCGACCCGCTCGCCGTCGTTCGATTTCGGATCGGTCAGGAAACGCAACGCGCTCTTGATTAAGCCCAGCGTCTCCGTCCGCGCCGACTCCTTCGCTTCCACCTTCGGCTTAGGCGCGGCCTCTGCTTTCGGTGCAGCAGGGGCTTCAGCCTTGGGTGCGGCCTTCTTCCGGGCAGCCTTGGCCTTCGCTTCCTTCGTTTCTGTCTTCGGTGCAGCCGCAGCAGGAGTCTCCTCGTTCGACTCGTCATCATCGTCTTCATTCTGCGTTTCTGAGAGTTCTTTGTGCCGGGCGTCGCCTTCTGCATACAGCGGATGCGCCTTCGCCTTCACAAGCGCGGCTTGCAAGTCTTTGGATTCCGGGTCGCGAGCAGCCTCATCGATGATCCACGCGATATCTTCGATAGTGTCGGCGGCATTTGCCTTCGGGGCATCCAAATCGCGCACCGCTGCACGCAACAGCAGCGCGTCGATCTTGTCTGCTTTATGCCTACGCTTACGCGTAGGTGCATGCGAAGTCTCCACCAGCTTGGCTGCCGGCGGGGTCTCTACCTTTGGCACTGCCTCCGCTTTCGGTGCAGCAGGGACTTCAGCCTTGGGTGCGGCCTTCTTCCGGGCAGCCTTAGCCTTCGCTTCCTTCGTGGCCTTCGGAGCAGCAGGAGTCTCCACCGGCTTGGCTGCCGGCGGGGCCTCTACCTCTGCCTTTACCTCAGCCTTTACCTCAGCCTTTACCTCTGCCTTTACCTCTGCCTTTACTTCGGCGGGAACGGCAGCTTGCCCTGCACCGGCTTGCCCGCCGGCTTCTTCATTCCCATCTTTGCCCCGGGCTTCGGCGGGAACGGCAGTTTGCCCTGCACCGGCTTTTTCATTCCCAGCGGTTTGCTCTTCGACATCTTTGCCTCCATTGGCGAGTCGTGCTGCCCACAGTTTCAGCCCAGCGACGGTCTTGTCGTCGAGCTTCGTGTCCTTCAGATACCGGTCGACATCTGCCGCCATGGGCGATGCGACCTTACTCAGGATGTCCGTGACTGCTGCACGCAGCCCCTTCGAAATGGCCGGAGCCTTACCCGTCGGTGCAGTCATGTCGAGCGCTGCATTCAGCCGCTCGTCTGTCACGATCTTCGACTGGCGATCCGCCTCCAGCGCGTCCCACTTCGTACGTGCTTCCTGATGCTGTGCAGCAGGCAGGCCCACCGAACGGCGCAGCGCCTGATACCGGTGGTCAGGAATCACCACCGTCTCCACCGGCTTGCCGCCCACCGTCGTGGCATCCGCCACCGGCATGCGCCATCCCGCACTCGGGTCCGCCGGATCGACCATGGCGGCCAGCCCAAGACGCTTCGCCAGATCAGGCGCCGCGGCGCCCGTCCCAGTAGACAGCTCGGCCCCGGTCGGACTCGCCCCGGCCTTGGTCAGCGCGGCGTAGAACGCGTGTGCATCCTCCACGGTCTTGAACCCGATGCGCACGGGGCGCCCCGGAGCGTTGGTCATCTCGACCGGCACCGTGCTGCCCTTCACCAGCTTGTTGGCCACCGTCACCAGCTTGGCCCGCTGCGCATCGTCGGCCTTCAGCTCCAGCACGTGATCGGTGAGCCCACCAGATGCCTGCGTCAGCTCCGGAGTAGCCGCGGCGCGCGTGATGCGCGTGTTGCCCCCAATGCCCTTGGCCGTCTCGGACGCAGCAACCGGCGCAGCCGCAGGCGCTGCGTGCCGTACGGCAGAAGTTCCGTCCTGCACATGGGAGAACGCCACGTTGGCCTCGCCCAGCACCTCATCGGTGTCCGGAGCGCCGATCGTCTTGGCGTAGACGGACTTGAAGTTGGGGAAGTCGGCAGACGGCGCCGGGCCGGCGGGCGGCGCCACACCTGCCGGCGGGGTTCCCGCAGGAGGTACCGCAGCGTTGGCCGGCAAAGTGGGAGGGGCTGCGGGAGCCGGAGGCGTCGGCGGGCGGTTCGGCGACATGATCGCGCCAGCGACGCCACCCGTCAGACCGCCTGCAAGCCCTCCAAGCAGTGCGTCTTCGAACGCGCCGTCCAGCAGATTCGTGGCCGGGTCGATGAACCGCTGCGTGGTGTCATTCTGCGCAATCCGCTCGGCGCCAGACTGGATAGCTTCCTGCGCCATCTCGTTCCGGAACCCGGACGCGATGTTGGCGATCCGCGTCGCCCCGCGCGTCTCCGCACTGATGAGCTTGCCCAGCACGCCCGAGCCGGCGATGGCGCTGCCCAGCAGCGTACCTACGGACTGCGACAGGGACGACACCGCGGCATCGCCCTCCATCTGCTTGCGGGTCTTGGCCACATCCCCGCCGTTCTCCGCAAGGGCCTTCTGGAATGCGGGCGTCTGCGCAAGCTGCTCGGTAGACGTGTTCTCCACCCGAAGGCGGGCGTCTTCCGGCGCCGTGATGGCGGTGACTGCGGCCTCCGCCGGACCGGTGACGGCGAACTGTCCGAGCTTGCCCAGACCGTCGAATCCGTTCTTCACCAGCCCCGCGGCCTTACCGGCAGCAAGGGCGCCCTTGGCCAGCGCCGCAGCCGGCAGCATGGTCGGCAAGGACTCCGCAGCAACACCAGCGACCTTGCGGATGACGTTACCGCTATCCCACGCCTCGCCGAGAGTCTGCTGGTTGGCTTCCTGTTGCAGCGGCGAAGTCGCGCCGCGGATGTTGTCGGACACCTCCGCCCGGCCGCGGTTGATCGAGTCCGCTACGTTGGACAGCGTCTCGCTGCCCGTCACCGCTGCAACCCCGCGCGTGGCCAGTGACGCAGCCCCGCCCACCAGATCGACCGCCCCGGCCGTGGCCATGAGCGGAAGGTCGATGAAGGCGTTGCCCTTCTTCGGGGGCGGCGGGGTTACGCCACGCCACGCTGCGACATCTTCTGCGGTAATGGGGTTGGCCATTCCTACTCCACGTTCGCAGCAGACGCCGACACGCGGCTGGTGACCTTGCCACGAATGCGGTCAGGCACCTCTTCCACGCTGCCGTCTGCCATCTGAATGTACCTCCGGCCGTCCTGCACGATTACCTTGCCGATAACCGCCCCACTGCTGTCCTTCAGCTCAGCACCGTGAGGCAGCTGGCGTGCGGCCGCATGGACCTTCGTCTGCGCCGCCACCTGCTTCGGGTCCAGCACCTCGACTCCATTGGTGCCACCACGCACGATCATGCCCTCAGGCGTGGTCAGCAACGTGGGCAGCCCCTCGCTACTGGCCGCGGCCTGCGCCGCACGCGCTTCGGCGGCACGCTGCGCCGCACGCTCATGCGCATCCGCCGTGTAGATCGTGCCTTTGAGCCCGATGTCTGCCACGTCACGCGACGTTGCACCCTGCTTGTCCGCAATCGTCTGCGCCGAGCCCATCTTCATCTGCTCAAGCGGTATCTCCTGATTGGCCCGCTGGCGATTCGTCGATGCGTTCTCCAGCGATGCCGCAGCGCTAGCCTGCGCTACAGCGTTGGCCTGCGCGTTCTTCTTGGACGCAGCGTCCCACTGAGAAGCAAACATCTGGTTCCACGGGTTGCTCATATCGAACCTGTGGAACGGGTTGCTGTCCACCACAGGCGCCGGAGCCGGCCCCGCGGGCTGCGCATAGGCGCTGGGGCCGCCATACACGTAGTTCACCGCATTGGCACGGGTGTTGGCGTCCCGCAAGTGCGCCGCATAGCCCGCTGCGGCGTCACGGAGATCGGCGTCTGCCGCACGCGGAGCCGGAACTGACGACGGAATGCGCCCCGAGATGCCGCCGGACATCGGCCCGGACCCGCCCGGCGCCGCCGGAAGGGGCACCGCAGGCACCGCAGCGGGCTTGGCAGCAGGAGCAGCAGGCTTGGCCGCGGCCGGAGCTGCGGCCTCGTCCTTGCCGAGGGCGTACGGGTCCATCCCGAACAGCCCACGCATGAAGTCGCCCGCGCCGTTCACCACGGGCTTGATGGCGTTGTAGGGGGCCTTGACCAGATCGGCCACCGCGCCGGCGCCGATACCCACCGCACCAGCAACACCCGCCCCGAGCTTGCCGGGAACGGTCGTGCGAGCGGCCACGTTGCGCAGCCCACTCTCAGTCATCTCGCGGGTGTACTCGGCGTTGTTCGGCGCCATGATGCGCGTCAGCTCCGGCAGCGGGGGAAGCGCCGACGTACGGCCTTCGATGCCGGGGTAGTTCGGGCTGGGCACTGCACGAGATACGGGACCAGATGGCGCCCCTGCCAGCATCGTAGGCATGCCCTCTGCATCACGATCGACTGCACTGGGGACCACCCGCGGAACACCTGAAGTGGCGTCGACGACGCGCGGCGACGGGGCAGTCATGCCGGCGGGGCGACGAACGGGCTTGCCGTACTCCACCCCATTGTCAGGGGGCGGAAGCGTGCGAGGGCCAGACGATGCGCCGGGGTACAGCACCGGATCGCCCGTGCCGTACCGCTCCGCACTCGCCACAGGCGCGGCCGAAGACACGAGTCTCGGCAGCGACGGCGCACCCCCCGTCATTGTGGTGCTGCCATCCGCGTACTTGTCGGCGAACGGCACAGGCGGCACGGTGCCGGTTGCCCCCGCGCGACGCCGCGGGGCCGTGTACGCCTCCGACGCCCCGCCACCCCCAAACTGATTCGCCATCGTCACGCTCCTGAGCTTGCAACCGTGGACGAAACCGACGCCACCGCGTTGAAGCCATTGTATGCGGCAGCGGCCGTCCTTGCATAGGCGTCCGCTGCCGACTTGGCGGCGTCTACCTGTGACGTGACGATGTTGGCGATGAACGCCCCCGCCGCCTGAATGTACTTCAGGTCGTTGTCTGCGTTGGCCATGTCGGCCTTCAGCGTGATCTCGGCAGAGCCAAGCACGGTGCGGTAATACTCCGTGATGGCCGCATACGAAGCCCGCTTGGCCTCTGCAACTGCCGACGCATACTCCGCAGCAGCGCTCGGCAAGCGGGTGTACGCGGTCACCAAATTGGAGATGCCCGACAGCAGCCCGAGCTTCAACTTGACGCCGACATCCGCAGCGAATTTGACCGCCTCCACCTGAATGTCCAGCGCCTTGATTGCCTGCTGCGCAGCGATGTCCGCCGCCGTGAAGTGGCTGTCCTGCTGCTTCATCTGAATCTGGTTGTTCACCACACCGCCCGGCATGGAGAACCCGCGCGAGGCCCATGCGGTCACAACGGTGTCTTCGAACCTCGCGGCATCGCGCAGCGTCTGCGCCTTGGCCCGCTCCCACATGATTTCCTGTGTGGTCGCGTCCACCAGCACGCCATCGATGATGCTGGCAAGCAGCGGGTCAAGCCCGGACGGAAGCGACGCCGGGAAGTACGTCATGAGCCACGAGTTCTGGAGCCCGTTGACGAAGGATTCGACCGTATCCAGCGTGGCCGCAAAGTCCACTCCCAGCTCGCCCGTGGTGGGCATCGGGGGGAGGGGCGGCATGGTCGGTACGTCGACAACCCCGTATTGTGTTAGCGGCCTGTGGTACGCCCCATACTGCGTGGTAAGGGCAGCCAGCGGCAGGTTCCGGGCGTAATCTTCCACCTTGTTCAGCGCACGGTCTGCGGTCTCCAACAGGCTCGAAATTAGCTGTCCGGGGTCCGATACTGACTCTGCCATCGCTATACTCCATGCCGCTTCAGAATCTGCGGCTTGAATTCCATCCCATCCAGATCAAACGCCGCGCCATCCCTGTTCTCGATACGGAACTGCCAGTACCGAGACTGAAGACCGCGGCCCAATGTGGCCCGTGCACCGTGCACATAGTCAGGCGTGTACGTCAGCGCGTAGTATCGTCCAGACACCTCGTTGGACGTGACCTTGAGCAGCAGCTGCCCTGACGCTCGCGCCGACACGTAGACCGCCTGAATTTTCTTGTCGTGCGGCTCTTCGAAGTCCGTACGCGGGGTCGTCACTGCTGCCGGAATGTTCGCCCCATCGTCCGTATCACCACGATACGCATAGACCCCCGCACGGGTGGTCATGTACGTTACGCCATTGAACCTGCACATCGATGTGGCAGGAAGGCCGATGTACCGGCTAGGAGCCGACGTGTCGTAGTTGATCGCCCACGCTTCGAAGGGCGAGTTGTAGGGGTTCGAGTCGGTGGCCGTGAATCCTGCGGGCAGGAAGTACGAGAACGCCTCGCCCCCGACCGACACCCCACCCGTCGCGACGTGCGCCGGGAAATAGTCCTCGACCGTCGCGACACCCGACACCCGCATCCCACCGGACGCAACAACCGGCGTCGCGAACGAAATCGGCGCACTGCCCGCAACGGTCACCCCACCCGTGGGGGTGATCGGGAACGTCGACGACAGTACCATCGCGGCCGTGCCGCCAACCGTCACACCTCCCGACATGGCGAACGGAGACCCGTCAAACGCCGCGCCGCCCACCGCGATGCCGCCGCTCACGCCGATCGTGTACTGGTTGGGGATAGTGGCAGCGCCGCCTACCGCCATTCCGCCCGAAGGCACGAACGTGCTCCAGTTCGTTTCGACCGTGGCCGCGCCCGACACCCGCGTGCCACCGTAAGGCGGCCAGTTCAGGATCATGACGTAGGTCTCTGCCACCGTCGCGGCACCGCCTACCGACACCCCACCGGAGCCGACGAAGGGGTCTGCCGGCTGCACCCCAGCGGCTCCCGACACCGACACCCCGCCCGACCCTGCGAGCGAGAAGTTCAGGATCGGCGTCATGGTCAGCGTCGGCAGCCGCAGCGGCGACACCCCACCCGCCGCCATGGTCAGCACCGGCAAGCGGAGCAGCGTACTGGCTCCCGTGTAGAGGGTCAGCGCGGGAAGACGAAGCGGCGACACCCCGCCCGCCACCATCGTTACACTCGGGAGGTGTAGCGGACCGGCCGACCCTACCGTAGCTGTAACGACTGGCAGCGCAACGGACATTACGTGCTCACATGGTCATGGTGGCGTCGGTCAGCTGCACCGACGTAACGCCTGCCGAAAAACTTGTGGTGTTGAGGATGAAGTCAGTGCCCGACGTGCCGACCGAACCCTGAATCGTGTACACAACCGATCCGATCGTCTTCTTCCAACGAGCGTACGTGGCAGTGCCGTTGCCGCTGGCGGTGGCACTCTGCACGGCCGACAGCGAGGTCGACCCACCGGCCGCCGCGGAGAACACCTGCACCGCACCGATGGTGATGGTGCAGATTGCCGCCGAAGGCGGGGTATCGTCCGCCGTTGCAGGCGCCGTGCCGCCGTAGATTTCAAACAGCGACGTACCAGACGTGGAGATGCCGAAGTTCAGCACCCCGGAGTTGACCGCCGTCAGATTGTCGATCAGCCGGTTCACCAGCGACGGGCTGAGCAGCACCGTGCCCAGCGTCAGCGGGAGCCTGATGCTCATGGCCGAAATGCCGTACGACGACCCCGCGCTGCTGCCGCCAGCCGTGACCGTCACCGATGCGCCGGACGCCGCACAGTCGGTGTCGATGAATCCGACGTTGACGGACGAGTTACCCAGCCGCGCCAGCGTGACCGAGCCCACAGTGTTCGTGGCGCTCTGCACTCGCGTGGAGGACAGCTCAGACACCCCCTCCCCAGCCGCAGTCATGTACGTGCCGATCGGCAGCCCACCTGACATCGTGGCGCTCCACACCGGAGACCCCGCCGGGGCTGTCGCCGGATCGCCGGGAGACACGCCGCTGTAAAGCAGCACGTTCGTCAGCGTGGCGTTGCCCGGCGTGGCGGCGCCCGTGATCCAGTTCAGGATGTTGTTCTTACACGCGGTGGAGAGGTTGGTGGCCATGCGTACCCCCGATTACACCTTGGACAGCGTGATGGTCGGCGTGATGATGATCTGGTCGCCGGAGTTCTGCACGACCTTGGCCGAACCGAACTTTTCGAACCAGAGCAGCAAGCCCGTCGTCTTGTCCGTCACGTAGTAGCCGTACACCGTGACCGCCGTGCCGGCAGTGAACGTCCACGTCTGCGCCGCGTATGTCGCCGTCGCCACGCTACCCGACTGCGCCACAACCCACGAGGTCTTGGTCAGTTCCTTACCCGGGGACGAGTACCCCAGCGTGTTTCCGAACTCCGTGAAGTCCGCGACAACCAGCGAGTCGGTCGCCGTGTTCACGTCGGTCACGTACAGCTTGAGGTACTGATTGCCGGGGACCGTGACCCCCAGCGCAAAATTCAGCATGTTGTTTTCGCTGGCTGCCGGAAGAATGAGGGCCATGGTCTACTCCTACTGGAAAGGGTTTCGGGGGAGTGTAGCACTAAATCTGAAGCGTATACCCGGAGAGGTCACGAGAAGCAAGATCGGCCAGCATCTGCGTCTTGGCGGCGGAGTTCGGCAGCTCGTTGGCCAGTTCGGTCAAGCGCGCAAATAGCGCGTCCACGAACCCGTCTGTTGCATAGAACTGCTGCCCCGGAAGGAGTGCCGACGTTCTCCCTTCGGTGGCTTTTGTAGCCGCCGCAAATGCGTACACGGTCTGTCCATTTACCAACGCAGAGTCGCCATTCACATACGCAGACTGCGACGTGCGCCCTCGCCACCCGTACCCAAAACGCCTATTAGCTAAGTCGCCCACGTCTACCCTCGCATGCGACCCGTACGAGGAGTATTGCGGCGCGATCCCATTCGGCGATTGTAGCAGGGTAGTGGTTATCCCCAGATCCCGCGGAAAGTTACGCAGTTCCATCTCCGATCCGCCAGATGTCAGCGCGTAGTCATGTGACATCTTACGCACCTCGCCGTCTCCTACAGCGAACACTATGCGATGCTCATATCGGAGCCCCGGTACTGGCGATGCAGTATGCACTACTGCGACAAACGTGACCTGCGCCGGAGCCCCAACAAACCCAACAAGTACGGGCGGATCGCCGAATACCGCCGTGGGAGCCCCCGTCAAGGACTCCGCAGTTATTGCCGAGCTATGCCCTGATACGTGCATTGCCGCGGCCGATACGCCATCCCACACAAACCGCACCTCCAATAGCGAGTTGCGCGCGTACCCTACAAACAGCAACGCGTTGAGCGTCCAAAGCCCGTTATGGGCTGGTAGCGTCGCAGCGGCGCATGTGCCCGCCGTCCCGTCGGATACTAGCCTGCGACTTTCCTCTACAAACGCAGCAGGTGCCCCTTCGATACGCCCCCGCACCTCGTACACTTGGGCTATCACAAACACGTACATGCCGGCAGCAGCAGCAGCTCCAGCCATGGCCTCGTCTTCTGTCCACCCCACAACGCTCGGGTCATAGTCGTCCGGACTGCCTTCGCCGAAGTACAGCCACGCGCTCGCGTTATCGACCCCAAATTGGTGTAGCCCGGTAATCGGCCAATATGGCGTCGCTCCGAAGTCCCATATGTAGAACTTGTATACGAAGTGCAGGTACGCGGTGCCGTCTTCGCGGCACATGGTGCCGCGCAGCCCCTCTACCGCCGGCTGTGCTTCAGGCCATGTACGATATCCCACACCGGCCTGAGTCTCGCCGACCCTAAGTAGCGGCCGTGAAATCACCCCAAACTCGGCAACGGTGGGGCGGTATGAACTTGCGGCTTTAATTGCCTGTCCGGGCGCCCAAAGCTCGCCATACGCGTGAACTCGCGCCCCGCCCTTAGCCACTGATTGTTGCAAATTAAGCAAGAGAAAGAGCGCCCCTACACCAGACGCAATGTGCGCAAACCCCAGCTCGTCACTGACCCGACGCAGGGTGATGGTCACGTCGCCGATGGGGATGACGCGCCGCAACGCGCCTGTCTCGACCATCCGTTGCAGCTGCTTGCGGGCGAAGCCGAACCACGGCGCAGCCGTGGGGCCGTCGTCGTAGGAGAGCTTGACGTGCACGCTACAGGACTTCGGCTGCGCGGGAGGCTTCGCCCGCGGTGTAGTCAGGGCTCTGCGCCGCATCTTCCACCGGATCGGACAGCAGCGCGATGACGGACTGGTGGCCGTCCGTGATGTCGAAGCCCATGGCGCCGCGGCCGTACTTGCCCACCGCCAGCTGGTCTTCGGTGACGTTCTTGACCTGACCGCCAAGCGTGCCACGCACGAACCCGCGATCGGAGAACCACATCACGTCCTTCGTGTCGGGCAGTTCTGTCACAGCGCCCTCGACTGCCCGATAGGGCAGCACCGCGCGGCGGCGCACGTCTTCCGTGCCCACGTTGCTGTAGAAGTACGTCTGGTCAGACGAGATGTACAGTCCGTCCGGCACCGCAGCCAACAACGTGACCCGCTCGGGATGCATGAAGAAGTTGCCGACGTTGTCGTGCACTCCGTATCGCAGCGCTTCCGTGTACCACACGGTCGATCCCGACGCGATATAGATAGTGCCGTTCAGGTACGCCAGCAGCTGCCCCGGCGGAGGCGGGGAGTTGAACTGCGTACGCAACGGAGCGCCATTGGCAAAGAACCCGGACAGGGTTACCGCCGTCTGGCCTGCCGACACGTCCGTGTTGCGGTAGTAGACCTTGCCGTCCACGTTGGTCACGTAGACGCGCGTGGCTACTACGCGAGAGTCGCTGGACTGGGGGATGCCCGTGAGGCGAATGGTCGGTTCGTCGCCACAGAGTACCGACACGACCGGCCCCGCACCCGACTCTTCGCCGCTGGCGGTGACGAACGTGCACGTCACGTCGTAGAGTCGCGGAAGCGTGCCCACCGTTGTGCCAGTGGCCGCAGGGGCGGTGGTGGGGACTTCGATGCCCCACGGCTCGTACGCGCCGGCCGCGGTCACCTTGCCGTTGATGGCTTCGTTCGACCAGTAGATGTCGCCGTTCACTGCCACGTAGGAGATAGGGTCGGCGAGGCGCGAGTCGGTCAGCAGCAGCTCGGGCGCCAAGTCGGCGCCACACCGGTACAGCGCCGTGGCAGTGGCCCACAGCATCTGCGCCCCGTCCGAGAACACGCTGTGCGCGCCGGGCGACGCGATGGCCTGCTCCAGCCCGCTACGGGACTTGATCTTGCCGCTCGTGCGGATGTTGACGTTGACGGCGTCACGCAGAGCGTTCTCCGGCACTGCATGGTCCGGCGCCCGGTTGTCGACGCCCTTGGGCCACCCCCGGTAGACCGCCTTGCCGGTGTAGATGTCGAGCTTCATCAGCGCGACCAGCCGAACGGGCCGCGACCTACCGCGAAGCCCATCGTGGCAAACGTGCGGCGATGCGCGTCCCGCGTGGCTTCGAGGACACAGGCTTCGAACGCTTCCTTGTGCTTGGTCGCAGCGGTGGAGTCTCCGCCATCTGCGTCGTGGTTGGAGTACGCACGAAACGCTGCCCAGTGCAGCATGTCAAGGTGGTAGTCCTCAGGAATCTCCGGCAGCGCTTCGGTGTCGTCGAGCGACATGCTGTTGGCCGGCAGGCGCGACACGCGCAAGTACAGCACGTTCCCTGCTTCTGTTGCAGAGGGGGTCGGATAGACCCGAAGCGTGATGGATGTGTCAGGCCCTGCCCGCAACTCTTCGTCCGTCGTCCACGTCTGCGGGCGGCCCGGCGCCATGCTGCTCACCGTGTTCACGTCCCAGTAGGTGTCTTCGGTAGCCCGGGGAGACGTGTCGAGCCGTTGGTGCGACATACGCGGCAGGTCGCCGACATCCTCATGGTACTTGAGCGAGCGAACCGTCAGCACCACAGGGTTGAGCTGGTACAGCGTGACGCCGTCTTGCAGCGGCACCTGCGTGAACTCGGGGGTCGACCCGTCCCGAATCATCAGCGTGCGCTTGGCGAACCGCCGGTACCCTTCGTTGATGTACCGCATGAGCGTGTCATCGCTCCACAAGCGGTCATCGTCTCCGGCGACCAACGAGGAGTTGTCGCGGAGGATGTTCCTACGAAGTTCGTCCAGCAGCTCGCCAGCGTTCATCAGTTCAGTTCGCGCTCGATAACGGAGTAGGGGAAGCGCTTGCGATCCCGGAAGCCGACGATCTGGTCATTCTCCAGAATCGGCATGGACATCACCGCGCTGTCGAGTACCGTCAGCAGCTCCACCGGGACCCACGCCTCCTCACCTGCACGGAGCACGTACGCCCGACCGTTGATACTGATGAACTGGCCAGTCGGCGGAATTTCTGCGTTGTCCTCCAGTACGATCTTCACCTTGCGCTTGTCCGGCGCCTGCGACGCGGTGTCCAGTTTGGATGTGTCGAACACCGGGGCGGCTGGTACGGGGGCCTTCTGTTTGTCGATTTCCATGCCCATCACTTCTCCTTGACTGATGTCGCGAATGCTTCGTTGTACTCCTCGTCTTCATCCAGAGGATGAAGCGCCGGAATCTTCTCTTTGATGAACTTCAGCATCGAGTCCACATCCGTGAATGCGAACCCCTTCCACGGGTCTTCGTACGGCACGAACTTGCCCAGCTTCGAAGGCTTCGAATTGGCCTCACGAACGTCCGGATCGACAATCTCGACCTCGTACCCGTTCTCCAGCTTCTCAATCTTCAGAATACAGTTGTCCACGGTACCTCCGAAGCATGGGGCCGAAGCCCCATGCGGTCATGCAGCTGGCTGTTAGCCTTCCATCATGATGTACAGCGTGGACGAGGCCGGGACCATGCCGGTGCCGAACCGAACCGCGCCGGCACCCAGCGAGGTGCCAATCGGCGGGTTGCCCAGCGTGGTGGACGCTGCTGCGGCCGACACCACCGACGCGAGCGAGCCGTCGTTGGAGAAGCCCACGAGGTTGTCCGCGGCGGCGACCGTGATGCCCGTGCTGGGCGTGGCCACCGCGACACCAGCAGACGACGGCTGCGAGCGCGTGCCCGCCGTGATCGTCTTGATGTACGAATCGGCGGCCATCCCTTCGAACCACTCGTACTCTGCGAGGTTCGTCAGGTCGGCAACGACGATGTGCGTCGGCTGGAAGCCGACGTTGAAGATGGTCGCAGCAGCGGTCGCGGCCGTGGTGGTGAACGTGAACAGCGCGCGATTGGTGACGCCGTACTGCTGCGAAGATGCGGTCTTGGTACCTGCCATGATCTTTCTCCAGAAATGTGACTAGGGGGCGGGCTCACCCGCCCCCTATGTGGGGTTACGCCGTGGCGGCAACCTCAACCCGGGCCATCCACGCGTCGTTCAGGATGACCGTGGCCTGATAGGTCTTCCAGCCGACGGTACCGCGCTGCGCCAGCGGATCGCCGGGCGCGGGCTTCGGATTGACCACCATCGGGGTCAGCGACGACTTGCCCTTGAGCGGCACCAGACCGTACGCATCACGCGCGAAGATGAGGATGGGATACACGTCGGCCTTGACGCCGCTCGTGGAGCGCATCGTGCCCTTCGTGTCGCCAGCGTCCGTCCACGGCGTGGCCACCGTGGTGCTGATGTAGCGCACCTGCTCCACCGTGCCGATTTCGTTCTCCCACGGCGTGTGGTGGGGGCCGTAGTCGGCGACCTTGACGAAGCCGCTGATGCCCCGGATGTCGCTTTCCAGATCGGGGTGGACCACCGCCACGTAGCTCGCTTCCACCGACTTGGTGTTGTAGTCGGGGGTCGATGCGATGATGTTGGTGATCTTCTTGGCGTTCTGGCGGTTCAGCGCGGTGGTCACCTGACGCTGGAGAATCAGACCGGCCGCGCCCGTGTACGCAGTGTTGACCGAGCTGGTGATGATCCCGTTGGCGAAGAAGACGTTCGTGCCGGCCTTCAGGACGTTGTAGCGCAGCGTTTCCACGGTCAGCGCCGCGGATTCGCCGAGCGTTTCGGTGGCGGCCTGCAACACCTGATCTTCGTGGGTGTCGAGGATGACATCGGTGATGGTCGTGTAGTCGCCGTACTGCTGGATGGTCACCGTGTAGTCGGTGTTGGCCAGCTTGCGGCCGGACGGCGTGACGCCTTCCGTGAGCGGCGTGAGCGACAGCGGAACGGCCCACGCGGACGCGGCCGAGCCCGAACCAGCGGCACCCGTCGAACCCGACAGGTAGTAGCGGCGGAACTTGGCGACCTTGGTCGCGTTGCTGGGCAGCGGGTAGCTCTGGCCGAACTTCTCGAAGGCCAGATAGGGCATGCCACGCTTCAGCAGCTGGGTGACGGCGTATGCAGCGGTACGGGGAGAGATGTCCCCATAGGTGGTATTTGCGGCCATGGTGCTAAACTCCTTGTGTCATCGGTTACTTGGCAGCGAACTCCGCGAACGCCCCGTCGAAATCGTTGGGGTCGCCTGCTGTCGAAGTCGCCGCGCGTCGTGATGGCACCGCCGTGAGTCGCTGGACCGCTTTGTTGGTCGCGGGGGGTGCTGCGGGTGCTATTGCAGGGGACGATACCACAGTCGGCGCAGGTTTCAAGCCCTTCACCTCCTTGTAGACCGAAATCAGGTCGATGACCTCTTCCGCCGTGCCTTCTTCGGCCACCGCCTTGAATGCGCGCTGCCGGGCCGGAGACTGCTCCTTGATCCACGCCTGAACGTCATCGAACACCGCGTCGTAGTCCGAATGCGCGCTCGTGATGGCGGCAATGTGGGCATCTTCGTCGGACGTTACCGCCTGTTCGTTCAGCTGGTTCAGCGTCTTGATGTACGGGTTCAGGTACTTCTGCACCTCATTGAAGATGTGCGTCACCACCTTGAAGTTGTTCTCCCGCATGCGCAGGTTGCTGGCCGCGGAAATCTCCGGCCAGTCCGCCTCGAACGCCGTCAGCGCAGCCTGTTCGTCCGGCGAGAATGCGAACTCCTGCGGCTCCGGCGGGGTCTCGACAGCAGGTTCCGGCTCGGGCTCAGCCTTGGCCGTCGCAGCAGCGCGCATCTCCTCGCGCATCAGCCGCAGCTCTTCTGCCAGCGTGGTCGGCGCCTCCGGCTCCGGTTCGGGCGCGACTTCGGTTGCGCTTTCATTTTCAGTCGCGACTTCACCTTCCGCTGCGGGGGCGGGGACTGCCGGCGGCGCTTCGGGCGCGGGGGCTGTCGGCGCCACCTCAGTCGCTTCTGCGAACGCGTCCGCGAACGCGTCTTCGTCAGTCGGCAATACAACATTCTGCTCTTCCGGGGGCATTGCTCTCTCCTATCTTCTGGTTAGCTCTTAGGCAGCTTCATGTGTGGAACGGTAATGTCTTTGAGCAGCTCTGCATACGCTGCGGCCTGCCCTTGCTGGTACTCAAGGCTGTCCGGCAGTACGGTGAGCAGGCTGTGCTTTATCGCCTCGATCCGGTGCCTGAGCGCTTCGATGACCTTGATGGCCAGCGGATCGCCCTGCTGAAGCTGCACCTGTTCCAGCAGCTCGCGAGCTGCCCGATTGTGTTCGCGGTGGTCCATGATATCAGGCTCTTGGTAGTATGGCCCACGGGCCGATGTTGGGCGGGTTGAGGTAGCGACGGCCGAAGCGGTCCTTCGCGCCTTGGATGTAGGCGCCAGCGGACTGGCAGGGGGAGCCGGGCTTGAGGCCGAGCCACGGCTTCGAGGGGTCGACGAAGAGGGGGTCGGATGTCACTCCGCTGGCGTTCGTCACGCTCGCCGTCGCTCCGGATGCGTTGCCAAAGGTCAGGTTGTTCGCCGCCGTCACCCCGGCGACGCTGGAGATGAGCCCGTATCCACCGTTGCGATGCGCGATCGAGTTCCTGACCTGCACGCCAGAGTGCGGTTGGTCGTAGAAGAACCCGTGTTCGACATTGCTGGCCGAGATGCAGCGATCCACCACGAGGCCGTTGGTGTGGCCGGTGGTCCTGAAGCCGGACAACGCATTGCGGACCGCCGAGCAGTTGCGATGCGTGACGTTGTCGCTCCACTGGCACTGAAGCCCGGCGCCCTCGTTGTCGTAACCGTGGCAGTTTTCATAGGTGGCGTCGCTCGTCATGTCGTCCGCAGCGAAGCCATGCCCTTCGCCAGCCCCCGCCGCCGTCGAGTTCTCGTAGCTAACGCAGTCTTCGTAGTAGAACGGCCCGTGCGTAGCGCGCTTCCACGCCATTGTCTTGCCGTTCGGGTTCGTGCCGACGTTGATGTAGAGCGTCGTCCCGGACTGGTCCCACTGGTTCGCTGAGACGCCGGTCCCAGCGCCCACGTTCTTCGTCAGCGTGACGCCATCCGTGCGGTTGATGGCTTTCTGGACGGTCTCGCTGGCCGACAGCGTCCGGCTGTAACTGGTACCAACCCCGGTGGCCGTCCACCCGGATGTGATATTGTTGCTGAGGAACGGATGAATGCTGAACCCGTGGCCGAGCACTCGGGTTCCGTTTCGCGCCGCGATGCACCGCTTCCAACTGACCGTCTGCACGATTCCGAGGCAGTCGTAACCGTGCTCGCCGTTGTCGTAGGACTCGCAGTCCTCGAAGAGCACGTTGCTGAGGGTTGCCGTCAGCACCACGCCGTCGAGGAAGAACCCGTTGTTCGCGTTGTTCCGCGAGACGCAGCGCCGCACGTTGATCGTGGTAATGTTCGATCCGCTCGTCCGGATGTAAGCCCCGTGGCGCGTGTTGCCTGAGAGTTCAAGGTCTGCGACGTTGATGTACTGACGCGCCGCGAGGTATAGCCCGTCCTGCGCGCCAACCCCGACGATCGGCCGCGCGCCGTCGCCGTAGGCGCCGATCTCGATCGGATTACCCAATGTGCCGCTCGTCGACGGCGCGATCTGTCCAGCGAATGAAGTGCCGCGCTTCTGGAGGTAGGAGTTGCCGGCGGTCCAAGTGACCGAGGCCCACGACCTGTACGGGTCATTGAGCGTGCCGCTGCCCGTCCCTGAGACTTCGGGGTTGATGTAGATCGTCGCCATCTCAGTACCTCCCCACCTGATACGCCCCGATCGGCGTCATGCCCGGCTGCGTTCGTCCGTTGCGGAGCGTCACGCCTTGCACGTAGGTGCCGGCGTTGCGCAGGGGGTTGGGCATGGGGATGCCGCCGATGTCGATCGTGGTCTTGAGGGAGTAGTCGGTGTTGAGGTAGGGCGAGGGGTCGCTGGTCCCTGCGTTCGTGATCGCACCAGACGGCGGGGTCGCTGCGCTGTTGTCGCTGGCCTTGAGCGAGTCCGTCTCGAAGCCGTACACCCAGTTCCCCGACAGGTCGTAGGTGCTCGTCGCATAGACATCCGGCAGGCCGAACACGGCGCGGCCACGACTCGCTCCGGCTTTCAGGAACAGGTTGTTCTTCGCCGTGACGTTAAGCGTGGACGCCGTCTTGTACATCCAGTAGCCCGGATACTCCTGCCCCTGCGCAGAGCCGAACTCAGTCGGCGTCTGCCGCTCATCACCAACGATGAACGTGTTGTTGTAGCTGCGGTGGTCGGACTGGTTGTTACCGCTCTGGTCGCTCACGCGCACGCCAAGGCGGCAGTTGTAGACGAGGTTCCCGGTCAGGATGTTGCGCCGCCCGCTGTTGTCCTGGATCGCGCAGTATTGGTCGTGAATCGTATTGCCTGCGACCAGCACGCCATCTGCCCCGGTTTCGAGATAGATGCCGCTGCCGTCGAGCGACTTGCCCTGCGTGCCCCAACGACATCCAGAGATGTCGTTGTAGAGCACCTTGCAGATGCCATCCCGAGCGGCGTTTCGGACCTGAATGTAGATGCCGGCCTGCGCCCAGCTTCGCACGCCGTTCGCTACGCGGTTGCCGTTGATCTCCACGTAGGAGATGCCAG
>OFRB01000089.1_pt1 | contig 23834 bp, 44 predicted proteins | sample 1543021 | NCBI WGS metagenome assembly OFRB01 (sample SAMN07774230, study PRJEB24372) | wastewater metagenome | isolation source: Exp Tend CN 0WW | collected 2016-02
TCAACACGAGTTTTTTCTGAAACGCTGGGCAGTCGCGAAACAGATGCGCGCGGCTTTTAGCGTGATCAAAGTCTGTGCGCAAAAGCATCGCTACCATACCACCAGTCTTCTCGGTAAGGCGTAGCGCCTGCTCACAAAACTCTGTGGCGCGCTCATATGGAGGATTCGTTATAATTCCCTCGTAACCGTCCGGTGCTTCGCCGTCATCTCTCTCAAAATCAAGAAAATCTGCCTCGACGATTGGCCGATTGTTGGCGCATATGTCCCACTCGTACACCCTGTGGAAATGTCGGTTTAGAATTCGCGCCATCATCCCGGAACCTGCAGCCGGTTCCCACACAGCATCACATCTCCACTTGTCCAAGTGCGGCAGAATAGCCTCTGTAACCCACTCTGGGGTCTCGTAAAGGTCACGCTCTTTGCGAGCGTACCCTGATTCACGTTGACTCATGGCCAGTTCGGCAGCTCCGGTTTATTTGGATCGCACCACGACAGATCAATCAGGGAACAGTGGCGGGGCTCTTCACGGCGGCAGGCGGCTAACGCGAGTACGAGGATAACCGCCACGAGGGCGGGGCGCATGGGTCACTCCGTTGCTGAGAATTCCAGTGTCTTGACCTTCTCGTTTTCGTCTCTAGCCATCACTATCCGAATATCCTCGATGCAGTAAAAATCTGGACCGCGCTCTACTATGTCATGGAGTTCTTCCAGTTCGACAAGGTGGTGACGAACATCGACCGGGCCGCTCTCTGAACGGTAAGTGACATCGGCAATCCAGCGAATACCGTCTCTCACTCGCACACCTCCATCTTGACGCGCTTGCGTGTGGGCAGGGGGACGACGTTGGACTTCTCAGCCGCCTCTAGAAGCCTCTCAATGTCGGATATCGACATGGGAAGCACAGTGCGACCTTGGGCCTTGGCGTGCTGGATCCGGACCTTTAGCGTGGTCATGCTGCCACCCGTACTTTTGCTTGGTTGGCGGCGAATACTGCATATGCGAACCCTAGCGGCGTGGCCGATCGCAAATCTTCCCGATCATCGGACGGCGGCAAGCGGTGCATCATCGAGCCAAGCGTGGGTTCACCTGGTTTGCGGTCAGGCATGATAAATCCCCCCCCCGTCCAAAGGCAGGTTTTCTTGGTGTATTGGTCCGCATCAGGGTCAGGTGAGTACCCGGAATAGTGGACGGGATGGAATGAGTAGTCGGGTTCTCGCCAATACGTCGCTAGAGTGCCTACCGGGTTCTCGATTGCATATGGTGCGCCCGTTTCAGCGCATTGCGACCGACAAGCCTCAACGATCTGCAACGCATGGATCAACTTGAGCAGACCCTTGTCGCGGAACCACCTTGCTCCGCTGGACGCAAGGTGGGTGCATGGCGGGAACGCAAACATCATCGCGGGGCGACATAGCCCCCAGTTCTGCCACGTCCAAGTTGTCACATCGGCAATGATATGCCTGCGGTTCGGGTGCGGGTTCGCAGCCTCCTGCAAGTCCACAGTGACAGCATCAAATCCAGCCTCTAGCCATGGTCGGACCATCCCACCAGTTCTGTCACACAACGAAAGTACGTATGGCTTGCTCATGCTGCCACCCGCTGGCGTTCGACGAGGCCTTTGCGCTCGCGGAGCTTCACTTGATCGCGGAACATGTCTAGCTGAGCTTCGTCTTCCAGTTTCTTGGCGAGTCTCTCAGAGTCAGTTGCAAGTTCTTTAGCCACGCGTTTCAGGGCTTTAGTGTTGATTCCCTGTTCTTTCGCCGCTTCGATGATGCCGGCCATCTCGACATCAATGTCGCCCTTGCGCATAAGGCAGTCGGAAAGTTGTTCTGCGAATTCTTTCATATCGAAAGTTCCTCCTGCACTGGCTTGGTGGCTTGTGGAATGAACAGATCAGGCTGGCGCATCGCTGCCTCGATACGAAGGCAGGCGGTGGCGAAGTGGGTTGGGTCAATCTCAATGCCGATGAACTTCCGGCCAAGGCGATGGCAGGCTACGCCGGTCGTGCCGCTGCCCATGTAGGGGTCGAGGATGGTATCTGCCTTGGTGCGCCCAATGCACCACTGCATGAGGCCGATAGGTTTCTGCGTCGGGTGCTCCCGGTGCTTGGCTTCTGCCATCATGCTCATGTCGCGAAAGCAGTAAACGCCGTGCCCACCCTTCTGCCACGCCACTTCGGCGTCGGACAGGAACGAACCGAACGCGCCATCAAGTCGCTTCACCCACACCAGCGACGTTCCCACTGGCAGCCGCGCCGCGAAGTGGTTTGATCCCCACAAAATGCACTCACCAAAAGCCAGCCACGGCAACGGATTAAACGGCTTATCGTCGTTCGCAACCGCCCCCCAATCTGACCGACCTTGGCTGCGCCGCACCACGTTCTGGCGGTGACCGCCAGAGAACCTTGCAGAATTTGTGTTCCAGTTCATTCCATAGGGCGGGTCGGTCACGACTGCATCGACCTTACCGAGTGTCGGCAGGATTTCCCTACAGTCCCCCAGGTACAGGGTATGGGGTCCAATGCGCTCGACTCTGCTCATGCGATCACCCCGTTTCCCATGCGCTGGAGCCTGACGAAATCACGGACTGTTGCCGGTTGCGGCGGTCGGAACGCAACGCGTGCATGATCCGCGCAATACGGTATCCCTGGAACTCGCTTGCAACCGCAGTAGCGGTCTCCGTGCATCCACCGGCAATGGTCTGCTTCGAGTTCCTCGAATGTCACGAGCGGGGCACTAGCAAGCGGTTCACTTGGCGACGGCAGCGGCGCAGTTTCGAAAAACACCCGCGGCAATCTTGGCCTTTGGATTGATGGCGTGACGATAACAGGCCGGTGGTCGGAGCGCTTCGGGCGGTGTTTCTTCACGCGTGAGCATGTTGCCCGTCCAGCTAGGCGCAAGCGGTGCACCTTGCCGATCACCGCGTTGCGCGTGACGCCGCCAATGTGGTTTGCAATATAGCTAGCGCTCCTCCCTTCAGACCAGAGCTTTCTAACAATCTCAATTCGCTCATCGGTCCATGTCAGATGCGTGTATTGGTTCATGGTTACTCCCCCGTCATGCGCTTACTGCGCTCAGTCAACGATTTTGGCTCAATGTGCAGGTATTGGTTCGGGCTCTTGCGCTGCATTTCCTCGAACTCCGGGCGGGTGACGCCCAAGATTTTCTTAGGTCCATTCTGGGACTCGTCCCCGATCTGCTGGACCAAGCCAGAGACAAGGGCTTGGACGCGCTGGCGAGCCTCAGGGCTTGGGTTAGCGCGCGGGTTGGTGTGGAATGCCTCAGGAGCACGAGGCGGGCCGTTGACGCGGAGAGCGGCGCTGGCGATGGCTTTGCGAACGATTGCCGGCATAGGCCACGCCTTGAACTCATGCTCGTCGCGGATGATGCTAAATGCGACGTCTAGGACGCGTGGATGAGCCGTGCCGATAACATCAACGTAGTTTTGCAAGAACAAGTCCTCATCGGCCGTATCTGGCGGTCCAAATGTGACCGCTAGGCGCTGGATGAATTCATCACAGTTCATTGGCTGGCCTCCGTCGATTTGCGCGCCTTGAGGCGTTCAAGAAACGCCTTGTTGCGCTCGATTTTGGCTTGGCCGTAATCCATGCGGGCAGCGCTGGCGGTCGGCTTGGTGTCTCGGTTCTTCGCGGCGCGCTCATAGCGCTGGTCGCTCTCGCGCTTGCTGCCGGCAATGCGGGCAAGCTGGGAACCAACTTGGGCCTCCAATGGGCGGAAACTGTTCGGCTGGATGTACGCTGCGGCTTGGATCAGCGCGAGGTCTAGGCGAGCGTCGTCTCCGGAAAACTGATCGACCCAAAACGCCCTGAGTTTTCCGTTGAGGGTGATCGCCCTGCCATCGAATTCGATCTGCGTTGCATCGGCAGCATTCGCACGCGTATCACCTTTATTATTCTTCTCTGATTCTGGTTCTTTATTCGCGCGTAGAAAACATTGAGTTTTTTCCGCCTGTACTGGGGGGGTATCTATGGTGGCATCATGGGTGGCAACCACTACGGCATCCTCATGGGCTTCCCTGACTGATCCCGTATTAGCACGTCGTTCGACTTCGGTTTCCGACCTGGCGGCATCGACTTTGGCAAGCTCGACTTCGGCGCGCTCGACTGTCCACTCGCCTGAACGCGAGACGATCTTTCCGAGATTGGCAAGCTGGTCGCGAACTTTCCGATAGGCATTCGTATTGGCTCCGAGAATGCGCGCGGCGGCGCTGTCTGAGGCTGGGATACGCTTACGCGTTTCATAGATGTAGGCGCACATTCTGACATAGAGACCCTCCTGTTCGAAGCTCATGCCAATGCAGCCGGAACGCCAATCGGACGGGTAAAACCGCACGAACTTTACACCGCTAGCCATGGGCTCACGCCTCCGAATACGGCATTTGTGGATGGATCAAATGGCAGGTGCGGGAGATAATCGCGCCCGGAACCCAGCCGAATGTCAAAAGCTCGGTCAGGAACGCTCGGCCGTTGATATGATCGTCAGGCTGGAATTCCACCGTTTGTGCGCCGGCCGGATAGTGGATCACCAAGCGAATAATCCTGTCCGGTAGATCGGCCTTGATTTTTCCATTATCGGTGTGTAAGTTTTGCATCAGCTGGTTAGTCCTCGCACGGTTGGTCAGCACGGTTTGCGTATCGAAATTTAACGGCTCGCTGAGGTTTGCCCCTTAGCGGGCCGTAATTGTTTCAGGCTGTACGCGCGAAACTTCGGGCAAAGAAAATCCGGCGTCCGCGCCTGAAGCAGACGCCGGGAGTTAGTCCAGGGAGTGCATTGTTACGCAGCACACGCGCCGTATGGTGAGCGGCACGGCTAGGCAGGGGCTTACGCGGTGAGAGTCCGCGAACCGGGTCCGAATGTGCGGCGGCCCGATTACCTGCCTAGCGGTGACGCTGGATTACGCAATTTGAACTCGCGGGCGGGATGTCAAAGGACGTTCCCGAGGAACACAGAGGGGCTATGCCCCGACTCCCGCGATTACTTAGGCGGCGGCCCCCTCAGACCGGTCAGTCGCCGCCAGTTTTCGGTCCAATCCGAACATCGTCACATCGATCCGAAATCCGCGCTGTTTGGCGACGAGGTAAAGCTCTAGGTGGTGACCGCGGGGGATGTAGTCCTGCGCAATCCAGTTCGATACGGCGGAAGGAACAATTTCGAGCAGCTTTGCCGTCTCGAAAGTCCCACCCAGCACGTCCACCAGTTCTCGGACTGACCTGATCATCTGTTTCCTCATGGAATGGAGATTATTCATGATGCGTGAAGAACGCAAGCAAATTCTTGGGCTGTGAATATCTTCCCCGCAGACTGTGGCTGCGCTACGAAGGACGTATGAGTGATGGTCTGACAGGCAGGGACAGAAAATCGGTCGGCGCTAGGCTGCGGCTGACACGCGATGCGCTCGGCATGGACCAGGGTGAATTCGGCTCTCGCGCAGGCATCAAGTCCAGCACATACAACCAATATGAGATGGGCGTGAACATGCCATCGCTGGAGGCCGCGCATCGGCTTTGCGATACGTACCACCTCGCGCTTGATTGGATTTACCGAGGCGAAACGCATTCACTCAGACGCTCTACTGAACAGGCGATCATGGCGATCGTCCTGGCCCGCAAGAGTTAACAGCAAGCAGAACACATTGTGAATCTATCAAAAACGCACGGCAGCGTTTCCGTGGCGGCACAACCCACGATTTTTCATCCACAGTGAACTTTTTCCATTGACAGGTTCACGGGGCATGAATACTCTCTCCCTTGTGACCGGCGCTCTCGCCTCTCCCCAAGGCGGTCAGTCTCCCTCAGGTTCCCCAGCCTGAGAACGGGCGCCGGTCACAACGGATTTAGTCAGTCCGTCACTGATAGAGGGGCACCGGCGGTAGCGCTGGCAGTGGCGGACAAACGAGCGGCGGACCGCATTGGGGAATGATGGTCCGCCGCTCTCACCCAGCGAGGGCGTTATGGATTTCCCGTTCACATTTCCGCTTCTGCACACCGATGGATTTCAGATCGCAGAAATTGAAGGCGTGGCTGATATCGCGATCAATCCAGATGGCGACTGGTATGTCGCTGGTGTCCAGATCGAGGGCCGTAAGCGCAGCGGAAAAACGCTGATCTGTCGAATGATCCCGTGCGAAACGGGCGGGATGCACCAGAACAAATCGCTGCATATCGAAATCTGGCGCCACATCGAAAGCGATTGCGCCGTCGAAATAGAAACGGCGATTTATGAGCGTGGCCTAGCTGCTGACCGCGCTGACACGCTCGGATACGGCCACATGCAGCGGGAGCTAGTCTAATGGGTGACGAATTTCATTATTGGCGCGAAGCGCTGGCGGGCAACAAAATGGCGATCAGCGCCGACCACCCGCAATCTGGGTATTACCGCAAACGCGCCGGGAAGGGCGGGCCGTGGTTGCCTGTGGCTATCTGGACAAAAAAGGACAGCGGCGAGCAAGTTGCCCGCGTTGCGGGAGAGATGGTAGACCCGCTTGATGTCTGGACATGGGTAGCGGACGAGCCGGTTTCGAAAGCTGCTGCTCAGCAAGCGTTTAAGGATGGCTCTTGGCCTGGGGATGCGCCGCCGGTAACGGCGCCGCCGATGGGCGACAACAATCCGCCGTCAGAGCCGGTAGAACTTATCCCGCTTGAAGTGGCAGCGGCCGACGCCTTTTTGCAGAAGGCCGGCACCATCAAAACGCAAGTAGATGCTGACATAGCATCGAACAAGGTCGCGAATTTGCGTGACCTGAAAAAGAAGGCGGAAGCCACGCACAAGGCTGAGAAGGAACCGCACCTTGCGGCAGGCCGCGCGGTCGATGCTAAGTACAAGCCGAAAATTGATGATGCTGATAATGCGGTCAAGCGCCTGTTGTCGGCAATCACAGTATTCCAAAACGCCGAACGCGCACGGTTGCAGAAGATTGCTGATGAAAAGGCGGCCAAGGAACGGGCGGAGTGGGAAAAGCAGCAAGCGGCGTTGCGCGCCAAGGCCGAGGCCGAAGCTGTCACCAAACAGACCACGCTCGAAGAAATACTTGACGCAACGCCAGCCCCGCCACCGCCGAAGCCGGCCGAACAGGTAAAGGTGCAGGCTGGTGGTGCGCTCGGCAAAAGGGTGTCTCTGCGCACGGTGAAGGTCGCGACCGTGACCGATTTCGATAAGGCGCTGGTGGCGCTTAAGGATCACCCGGAATTGCGCGACCTCGTGCAGAAGCTAGCTGACCGGGCGTGCAAAGCAGGCGTGCCGCTGGCTGGAGTTGAATACTCAACGCAGCAGGTGGCGGCATGAGCAACATAACGACATTGCGCAGCGGCAGCCGCCCCATGGGGATCGTGCCGCAGAGCTTTGAAGATGTTCAGCGCCTTGCAAGTATGGTCGTTGCGAGTGGCCTATGGAAAGGCGATAGGAAGGACTCAGAGCAGCAGAAGCACGCCAAGGCGACGATGGCGATCATGCAGGGGCTTGAGTGCGGCGTTCCGCCCATCCAGGCTGTGCAAAGTATTGCTGTGATCAATGGCAAGTGCGTCATGTATGGCGACCTGTTAACGGCGCTGCTCTGGTCGAATGGGTTTGACATCGAGCAAACGATAACTGGCAGCGGTGATCAGATGGCAGCAACTTGCACGATCACGCGCCCGAACGGGAAGAAAATAACGCGGACGTTTTCTGTTGCTCAGGCGAAAAAGGCGCGGCTATGGGATGAAAAGCCGACTGTCAAAAAACAGTGGGATGGCAAATGGGAAGAAAAGCCTAACGATAGCCCATGGTTCAAATACCCAGATCGAATGCTGGCATGGCGTGCGCTAGGAAATGCTCAGAAAGACGGCGCTTCCGACGTGACGAAGGGGCTGGCGATCCGCGAAGACGTGGAAGCAGAATTGCCGATGCGCGACATCACGCCGGAACCGGCTGCGCTTGAACTTCCAGACATCCCTGAAACGGATGCCACCAAAATCCCAGACGACGAAACAGCAGAAGCCCGCCAGCATATAACCGGGGCGCTCAATCTAGAAATGCTTCAGCACTTGCGGACGTTTTACGCTGAAGCTGATTGGGAAGCTCTCGCGCCTCTATATGATGAGAAAGAGGCAGAGCTGAAGGCGGTGCATGGATGAGCGCTCATGCCCGTATCAAGCGCCTGCTCGAAACATGCCCCGACGCTAGTTCTGAGCTTGTTGCCAGCATTGTTCGCTGCCAGAAAAAGCTGGTGCAGTCGATCCGCTGGCGCATCACAAATGAGGAATTAGCTAGAGAGCGCAATAAAATTCTGATGCGGAAAAAGCGCGCTGAGAAGAAAGCGGAGGCGCGGCCATGACGACGATCGAGGATGCGCTAGCCGCGATCAATGCGCGCAAAGGCGAACTACAGCAGCGGATCGATCTCCTGGAACAGTCAGACGCCAATGCCGATCTTGTTATAACGATGCTTATGGCGGCTCTACGTGAAGTGATGGTTACCGGTGCCACCACGAAGGCAAGGCGGGACAAATGCAGGGGCGCGCTGCAATTCGCGGCTGCCCATCTCGGTGAGGAAGCAGCATGACATTTGCCGCACACACCCTTGCTCGCTGCCTAGCGCTACAGGGGCACGATTACAAATCGATTGTGGATAGCGTCCGCGCTGCTGGGTTTCGCATTGAGGTTTCTGAAGCCAGCGAGATGGCAGAGCGATTTAATCCGCCGCGTGTGATTGCTGAGTGCATCCCTGTCGATGGAGTTGTGAGGATCAAGGCATGACCGCATCAGTCACAGAGATGCCAGAACGAGAGCGGCCGATATCTGAGCAATACCGCGTCGTGGCAAAGACATGGGCCGATGCAGAGGCCGCGGCGCATGTCCTTGAAGAAACAAAGTCCGCTGTGTTTGCTCAGAAATGCGTGGCGCTAGGTGACATGCCGGTAAACCGGGCAGAGCAGACGGTAAAAGCTAGCTCAGAATGGTTTGAGCATCTTGAAAAGATCGTCGGTGCACGTCGCGAGGCGAACCTAAAGAAGGTTCAGCTTGAATACATCAGAATGAAGTTTTCGGAATGGCAGGCGACGGATGCTAACAGCCGAAGCGAACGGAGGATGAGCCGGTGAGCCCCTTCGCCCACCACAAGCGCGGCAGCATGAGGTGATGATAACAAATGACATGGATGGTGTTCAAATGTTTGATGTGCGGCGCCGACCTGCCTCGGCATAGCCAGTACAGGGCACGCAAACGAGGATATGGATACTGTAGCTACGCATGCGACGCTGCATCAAAAACGAAGGCTTCCGAAGAGGACGTTTTGATGCGCGTGTTAAGCCGCGTTGAAATGCGAGGTGACGACGAGTGTTGGCCTTTCAGCGGTAGACTTTCGAGCAATGGTTACGGTGTAATTGACTGGGGCGGACGGCCATACGCTGCGCATCGCCTTATGTATAAAATAGGCCATCTTGTGATGCCTCCGGATGGTCTGTTCGTGTGCCACAGCTGCGATAATCCAAGGTGCTGCAACCCAGGTCATCTATGGCTTGGAACCGCCGCAGATAATAACCGGGATCGGGATATGAAGGGGCGCACGCGAACTAGGTCACTGGTTGGCGCGCAGCACCATGCCGCCAAGCTGGCCGAAGAAGATATTATTGCTATTCGAGAAAGCGCTGAACAAAACGCGAGCATTGCTATGCGCTACGGCGTTACTGCCGCAAACATTTATCGAATCCGCAGCAGAAAGACATGGCGCCATGTCTAACCCATTTACTCATGAAAAGCGCAAGGTGTTCTCTCAGCAGGAGAGGGCAAAAATATTTGCCGCAACAGACGGTCAGTGCGCCGCGTGCACGCGCAAAATTAAAGCTGGAGATGACTGGGACTTAGACCATCGCATAGCTCTAGAGCTGGGAGGAGATAACTCCATAGGTAATATGCAGGTTCTTTGCAGCTGGTGCCACGTCGAAAAGACGGGCGCTGATCATGAGCAGGCTGGGCACGGGCGGCGGGTCTACACAAAGCACAACGTGCCAAAGCGTTTCAGGAAGTCGAGGGCATGGCGATGACAGAGCCGCTTGCAGTTTCCATTGCAGAAGCGCGGCGTCACTTGGGCGGCGTGAGCAATTCAACGATTTACCGCTGGCACAAGGCAGGACAGATTGAGATTGTTCACGTCTGCGGTCGGGCTCTCATCAGGATGTCTGAGATTCGGCGGCTGTTGAAAATCAATCAAAGCGAGTCCCACTCAGACCCATCGCGTGGCACCGAATTGCACGCACACGCTGGGGTAATTGCTAGGGTAGCGCCCTAGCCATATATAATTTACCAAGTAAATTCAGTATGTTGGTTTGTTTCCGTGGCGGAGAGGGGGGGATTTTTAGTGCTGTGCCAGATTGGTGCATGGCGTTCCGCTGGATGTTGCGTTCCATGGGTTTTTTATGGCTCAATCGTCCCATGGCGCACCGTGTAGACGCGGCAGTGGGCAGTTGCGTGTTAGGGTAATTGTTGGGGTAGGCATGGCGAGGGCGACGAACAGACTGACCGCGCGTCAGGTCACTGCACTGAAACGCCCCGGCCGGCATTCGGACGGGGCTGGTCTGTATCTCGTTGTTGATGCAGGCGGAGCCAGACGTTGGGTGTTCCTATACCGCTGGCGAGGTCGTCACCGGGAGATGGGCCTAGGCGGGGCTGTAGCGGTCACGCTGGCGGATGCTCGTGATGCAGCGGCAGCGGCGCGGGCTCTGATCGCGCGGGGGATAGACCCACTGGAGCGCAAGGCAGAGCGGCGGGCTGTGCCGACATTTGCGGCGGCGGCAAAGGCCTATATCGACTCCATCGCTCCTAGCCTGAGGAACGAGAAGCACGTCGCTCAATGGAGCTCAACGCTTGCCACTTACGCCGCCCCTATCTCAGCTAGGCTGGTGTCCGATGTGACCGTTGATGATGTTGTCGGGATACTCCGGCCGATCTGGTATTCGAAGGCAGAGACGGCAAGCCGCGTGCGGGGCAGGATTGAGCGCGTTCTTGACGCCGCTAAGGTCCAGGGGCACCGAGCGGGGGAAAACCCGGCCGCCTGGCGCGGGCAGCTTGAACACCTTCTCCCCGAGCGCCAGAGGATCACCAGAGGGCATCACAAAGCGCTGCCATGGATCGACGTTCCTGCATTCATGGAGCGGCTACGGGGACGGGACAGCATCAGCGCGCGGGCTCTGGAATTCGCGATCCTCACAGCGGCGCGCACTGGAGAAGTGACAGGGGCACTACGGTCTGAGGTCGCGGGTGATCTATGGACCGTACCCGCTTCCCGCATGAAATCTAACCGTGAACACAGAGTTCCGCTTGTGCCGCGGGCATTAGAGATCATCAACGAAGTATCAGCCATCCCCGGTGATCACCTGTTCATGGGGCATCGCAGGCCGCTCTCCAATATGGCAATGGCCGAACTGCTCAAGGGCATGGAGCCAGCCGCCACGGTCCACGGATTCAGGTCTGCATTTCGAGATTGGGTAGAGGAAGCCACAAGCTACCCCGGCACTCTGGCAGAGGCCGCCCTAGCTCACATCGTCGGAGACAAAACCGAGCGGGCCTATAGGAGAGGCGATGCACTGGCTAAGCGCCGTTCCCTCATGGAGGCTTGGGAACGGTATTGCATGACGGGAGGCGGAGAGGTCGTGGCGCTTGCCAGCAGGGCGTAACAAACTGTTACGCCCTTTGGTCTCCCTTCAGGTTTGCGTTATATGGCCGAGCACTTCTCCGGCCCGGCGATGGCTGGCGGCTGTCTCCAACAGGTAGGCGTTGGCACCATGCAACATTTCATCCATGGCGCGACCATTACCGCCGCAGACCATGGCGATCGTGAAGGCCAGCGCGGCTAGCTGTGCCTCGACCATTTCCGCGCCGTCTTCCCGCGATCTGTTGTCCGCCAGTGTTGACGCGCACAGCGCTTGAAGCTTCGGCTTGAAGTGTTCGATTTTCGCCTTGGGCTCACTGCCAAACTTCACCATTGAGAACTCCCTCTCTTACTCTGCTGCTTCTGCAATCAACTCTTGCTCAGCGATATGACAAAGGAAGTCACACGCTGGCGAGATCGGGTTTGTCGTCGGATGGTCTGCCGGTATCTCGTCGATGAACCGACGCTCGTCGTTGATCCTGCACAGTCTCACGTCCAGGTCGCGCGACAGCTTCGCCATGCGTGAGAACTGCTCCGGGAACTGCTGCCGCACCAGCGCCCAATATGCCGGGCTCGTCGCCTTGACGCACGGGATGCAGTTGTTGTTCTGGAAGCCAAGCGCGTACATCGGCGGCAGTGCGATGCCGGCCCGCTCTATCATCGCTAGACAGGCTTCCTTGTTCAGCCCGCGATCAATCAGCGGCGTTCTGATCTGCATCTCGAAATAGGTATCGCGGAGGCGCTTTGCGCGCGCCACGTCTGGACCGTCTGCGGTATAGCCGAACACATGAACATCGGTCGGCATCTGCCACGCCAGCCGGGGCATCACCTTCAGCTCCACCGTGCATAGCGCGCCGTCGATGCCGGCAAGATAGCGGCGCTTTTCGAAAACGTCCCAAGTGTCGGCGTATCGATCAGACCGGATGCGCTCGACTGGACGACCAAACCACGCTTCGCAGTCGGCAATGAACCTGCTGTTGTCGGGATGCTCCGCACCGGTCTCGCAATAGACAGGGACAGCGGTCGGATCAGCGCGCAGCACAAGCTGCGTCGCTACGGCCGAAGCCGCGCCAGCGCTGAACCAACACACCGTTCGAGGCATCTCGTAGAACTCCCTATTTCACTGGCCGCAGATGCGGCTTGCCTTCGTATGCACTGAGTATCCGGTTGCTGATCGCCGCATGGCGGTCATCACCAGAATGCCCAACTGGATCGTCACGCAACGCAGCATCGACGGCGGCACGACTGACCATATGGCTCTCTGTCAGGCGGTACACCCGATCATTCGGCGTGTGGTCGCTGACTATGAAAACTTCGCACGGTTCGTCAGTGATTACCTCCATGCAGCCGTCTAGGTTCATGTTGATCACGACACGCATCTTTGGTCTCCCTACTTGTTTCTCAGTACGTCGCAAACGGTGCGATAGACACGCGACGACAGCTTCATGTTCTCATCGGAATTGTGCGGGTCTGTAGCCTCAATCATATTTCTCACATGCTTTAGCGCTGCATCTAGCTCTGCTATGCGGGCGTCCGCGCACCTTGCACAACCCTGATCCATCGAACTAATGTGTACACAGTCAGTTTCCCACTCCCGCAGCGGCATCGTCGGCTCCCTACTGTTCATCATCTGGCAGCAATAGTTCAGTCGTAACTCGTATTCTCGTGCCAGGAGGGAAATCCTTGGCGAATGCTCTAAACCCAGGCCCGGATGCAAAGCCAGAGAACGGCCTTTCATACCCCCAGAATTTCCCGTGGTCCGTTTCGAAGTTCGTCATCACATCTACCCGCACACGGTTAGAAGCAGAGAGAACGTCATCCGGTCGCGAGTGCCGAATGCACTTGTGTGTGTGCTGTGGCTCGCGTTCGAAGTGGCGTGCCATGTCGGCTCGCGTGTCAAAATGATACCGATCACGCTCGGTGCAGCCTTCGGCTGTGCACTTTACGGATGTGTCGTACCCTCGCCTCGCCATCCGCTAGAACTCCCATCTGTAAATTCACCACCGGATCACGTAGCCGGTGAAGCTGTTGGTTTCGTATCGCTCACTGAACCACTTCCACATTGCCGCATAGTCGTCGAACCCGTCGGCCCTAGCGAAGTCGTCGATGTCGCTCGGGAACTTCGATTTGTCGCCCAACGTCACGCCGCGCGCAGTCAGCCCGACATATGTGACATCGCGGCAGACCGCATCCATCAGCTTGCGGCACGCCTTGGTGCGCTGCCCCGTGTATAGCTGCAGGGCAACGCCCGGTTCACACTTCCGCCCGCGCCTGATCGTCTGCCGCTTCTCGCCACGCTGCACCCGGTCAGCAAACTGAGCGCTGAAGTTGATCGCGACCACGAGAACTCCCATCTCTATTTGCGAGGACCAGCGGCGCGGCCAGAACTGCCGTTGCCAGTCCACTGTTTCATGGCGCGCCAAACGATGTTTTCATTCACGGTGCTCGGCACGCCACGCGCCAACATTGCCGCCACCGCTTGCCGGTTCGTCGCGTGCTTCCGGCTGTGCCATTCAGCCTGGATCACGCTGCGGTATTTTTCGAGCGCTTCGCCCGCCGTCGGTCGGCCTGCCTTGCGGCCAGTAGGCTCGCGACTGCCCTGCGAGAGTGAGATCGATGCAGCCTCTAGCATAGCATGTAGGTCGCGTTTGCGGGTGCTCAGCCAGCCACGGTCCACATCCATGACGCTGCCGCCCTTTGCCTCGACGGCATCAATCCTGCGGATCAGATCGGCGTATTTTCCGCCCGGCTTGCGCAGTGCGGCGGGATTGGCGAGCAGGTGCAATCGCTGCACCTTGACGACCGTGCCAGGGCGGACGAGCCGCAACACGGTCGCCCACCACGACTTGCCCTTGGCCTCCACCACCGAGCGGCATCCCTCCTCGCGCATGATGCGGTGCTGGCCATCCGCGCGCAGCCGATTGGTCGGCACGACGACGCAGATGACGTCAGTGGGTGTGGACAAATCAATCATTTGGGAAATGTTGCACGAACGCTTGCATTTTGCAATAGATGCGTTTACATTATCCTCATGACTGCTGCGGTTGGCGGTGTAGCTTAAGTGGTAAAGCCGGGGCGGAAGCTCTTGATGGTGGTTCAAGTCCACCCGTGCGGAACTGATCACCCGCCCGCCATCACAGCAGTCTGGAATTTAGCTAGAAAGGCCCACCAGATGGAGACGCCAGAGCCTCTTGATCGCGATGCAGTGCTAGAGTACGCGGCGCAGCTGATCGAAGAACTGTCGTTTGTCGATCTGGCCGGAACGATGGCGAAGCGGAAGCGCACCCGTGAAGACGCGCAACTCCGAGTTCATACCATTGGTGAGACGCGGAAGGAATGTGCGCGTCACATTAGGGCGTTCAAGTCCCGTTCTGATTTGGACGCCACCGCCGTGCTGCGCCGCATTGCCAATCTAAAGCCGAACCAACGGCACGACATAGAATTGGTCGACGCGTGGCCGCTCGCTTGGAAGGGATGGCTTCGCATCGATGTCACGATATGCGCGACGACGAACCAGATCCCGCCACCAACGGAATACAAAATCACGCTCACTGACAAAGGCCGTGCGGCGCTTGCAGAAAAAGCTACCGTTTAGAATAATCAGGAAGGGCCACGAAATGGATGATCTTGAGAACACAGCGTTGCTAGGTCTGCGGGCCGCGCAAGCGCTGGCACACAAGACGGCAACTGATGCTGGCTGGTATATCGACCCTGCAACAGGGCAGCCGGTCGAGCGCAACGTTGGCGAGGTCATTGCGCTGATGCACTCCGAGCTTTCGGAGGCATTGGAAGCTCACCGAAAAACGCTGATGGACGACAAACTGCCGGATCGCAGCGGCATCGAAGTCGAGTTTGCAGATTGCATTATCCGGATTCTCGATACTGCTGCGGCGCTCGGCTTGGACGTCCCTGGTGCCGTCATCGCCAAGAACAGGTACAACAAGACCCGCGCTGATCATTCGCTTGCCGCCCGTGCGGCTGGCGGCAAGAAATACTGACCGTCAGGAAAGGCCGCGAAGATGACCGACGTGCCAAAGGGCGTCACCGCAGTGCTGATCGACCCGCAAGGACGTGTCGCCGCCGACGCTACCGATTTCAACGCGGGTGGTTCTGCTGGCATATCGCAGCAGGAAGCGCAGACATGGCGCGCAAAAAAAGCGGTTGCTGTCGACTACGTGGAAGGGTGCTGCAACAGCTATCTAAGTCGCGTCATTCGCGACGGATATCCGGGGGCCGAGGGCATCATGAGTAAACTGATCTCTGATCACGGTTTCCGACTGCACATCATATCGCACGGCTACGAAAAGCCGCTCGATTGAACTCTGTCAAGAAAGGCCACCATGCCAACAGGATACACCGCCGACGTTCAGAGCGGCAAAGTCACAGATTTCAGCGAGTTTGCCATGCAGTGCGCGCGATCATCCGGCGCACTGGGGATGATGCGTGGCGAGCCGTCTGGCGCGGAAATACCAGAGACGTTCAAGCCCAGCACGTACAATGCGGAGCGGCTGGTAGAGGCCCGTGCCCAGCTGGCAAAGATCAATGCCATGACGACCGACCAGCGCGAGGCGGCAGCCCGCAGCGAATACGAGGCGGCGTGCGCAAGTCAGGAGCGCTACGAAACGGAGCGCGGCGAGCAGCGTGCACGCTACCAAGCCATGATCGACAAGGTGACTGTGTGGACGCCGCCGACGCCAGATCATGTAGGCATGAAGGATTTCATGCTGAACCAGCTAGCCGAAAGCATCGACTTCGACTGTAGCCCTAGCTTCGATCGGCGGCCGACGATGAAGAAGCGCGATGACTGGTTTTCAGAAGCTGTATCCAAGGCGGAACGCGACATCGAGTATCACACCAAGGAACACGCCAAAGAAGTCGAGCGCGCAGCGTCGCGAACCGCATGGATTGCGGCGCTGCGGCAGTCGCTGAAAACAGCCTAGAAGGGCCGCCAAGTGAGCATTCAGCAAGTCATGGATGCGCTGTTTTCCAGCCTCGACAAAGGCGGGAAGATGCACGAGATTATGCGCGCGAATGAAGTGGCTGCTGGCTACCGCGTCGTGCTTCCTGGCACCGTCGATTGGCTGTCTGCTGCCGACTGGCACCCAACTATCACAGTTTCGACCGATGGTAAAACAGTGCGCCTCGTGGCGATTTTGGCGCTCAACCCAGGCAAAGGCGCGCTGCGCCGGACTGTAGCAGGGATCATGGGGGCGGGGCTGGTGCCGTGCATCGTCGAGCCAACGCGGGAAATGAGATCGACGATGCAGCGCTGGAACTGGAAGTGCAAGCGCGTCGGTTATGGCATGGACTGCGAAGAGCAGTGGCGGCCTCGCAAGTCATTCAAGGCGAGCCCGTGAATGACCGATTTGTCAAAGCTGATGCCGGGCAACGAGTACATCGTCGAGTGGAATGATGGTGATCGCCAGCGCTACCGCGTCGAACAAGTCCGGGGCGACTACATCGTGCGAAAGCGGTGGATTGCCCACCTCAACAAGTGGACGGAATGGGACGGCGTGCAGAAGATTTCCGAGGTCGCGCGCCACACAGTCGAAATTCTCTAGAAGGGCCACGAAGTTGGCGCAGCCAGTCCCATACGAGAGTGCGACCAGCGGCGCATCCGCCCGCGAGGAAATCACGCGCCTGCTGCGGCGGATGGGCTGTGAAAGCGTCGGCTTCATGGACGACTTCGACGCCAACGAAGTGCTGCTTGCGTTCAAGCATCGCGGCCGGTCGGTGCAACTTCGTGCGTCGGCGAAGGGATGGGCGACAATGTACCTCAAGGCGCATCCGTACACCACGCGGATGCGTGGCACTCGCGCCGATCACGAGGCCAAGGCACTGCGGCAAGGGCTGGTAGCCGTCAACTCGATCCTGCGCGATTGGGTAAAAGGGCAAGTCGTCGCCGTCGAGTGCGGGATCATGTCATTCGAGGCGGTGTTCGTGCCGCATATGCTGACGGCGGATGGTCGGCCTGTGCTGGAGCGGCTGATCGAGGCCAAGATGCTACCAGCGCCACAGTGACAACGAGGGCCGCCTAAAGCAGCTGATATATTGCTCGCGCAATCAGGTGGACGGCTACGAAAAACAGCAGCACCTTTCCGACCGTTCGAACCTGTCCCCACGTCACGGCCTGAATACTTTCCAAAGCCCCTGCAGCAGGTCCACGATCTCTCCTGCCTTGGCGTGAGCTAGGCCGCTGCCGAGCCCCAACAGAGCTAGCGTGAATGCTTTGTTCCAAACGTCCTGCGCTTCGTGCTTGTTCGCGTGGTCGTCCACCGTCTCGGTAAGCTGCTCCTGCTCTACCTGCAGGCGCGTCAGTTTCTCGACCATCATCAAATCGTGCTGCGAGTGCTGCGGCCACAACGGCGAGTTTCGTGCTGATCTCTGCATCCATGGCGCCTAACCGGGTTTTGCGTTGGACGCGACGACGGCGGGTGACGGCTTATCAACCTTGCAGGGCGCCTTGTACGCGACGTCCTTCTGGGACTTTATCGTATCGACGTAGCTGTTCTGTGCCGCGATCTGCTCCTGCTGCCAACACGGCGATTTTGGGCTGTTCTGCACGCGCGGGAGTTCGTCCAACACCTTAGTCGTCGCGGGTAGACGGGTCGCGCTGTCCGCGCACGCTGGGAGAAGCAGAAGCAGCAGCAGCGCGCTTGCCTTTGTCAATTGCATTGTTGGTCGCCTTCTCGATCTTGGCGACGGCTTTTGCCGCCCCGATGTTCCTTTCACGCATGACGAACCCAGACAATAACGCAACGGCACCAAGGCCAGCCGCGATGTAGCGGCCAAGCGGGGATAGGAAGAATGCGAGCATTTCACTTCGCCTTTTGAGGCAGATACGCTTGCACATAGGGTAGAGCCAGAGGAAGAACGACCAGCAGGAAGCCAGGAACCGCGAACTTCGGATTGGCCGCGGCCCACGTCATGAACTCCTGCAGCGCCCCGCCGATATGCTTCGCGCCGGCCATGATGTCCACGGCTTCGGCGCCACTCTTTGAAATCGACGGCAGCACTGGCACCGCTTGGTTTACGACAGTAGCGCCAGTGCCGACCGACGCGGCTAGCTGCATTGGCGTCCAAGGTTCTTTGGGAACGTCTACTTTCTGAGGCATCGGGGCGGGGTCTTCGCGCGTGGCGAACATTGCGGCTTCCATCGCCCGGCGGATGGTCAGGCCGCGCAACGCCACCCGCTTGCCGTTGACAGTGGCCTTATCCCATTTGCCGAACTCTGCGCAGGCGCCAGCATTGTCGCCAGCATTTAGCTTTTTCAACAGCGTGGAGCCACCAAGCGCACCGCTTCCTACATTGTATGAGAACGATACTAACGCGTCGAATTGGCCTTGCTTCAGATCCACGGTCACAAGCCGGGTGACGGCGGCCTCGTGCTTGGCGAGTTCGCGGCGAAGTGCTTCCTCAGCCTGCGCGCGGGTCCACACGTCGCCTATTTTAACACCTTCGGTCGCTCCCCACCCCAGCGTCGGGACACCAGCGGGGCACAAATACGCAGCGCACCCGCCATCCGGGAGCGCTGCGTGATAGCCTTCACATGACTTGATAAGGTCAAGTCCTGCATCGGACAAATTCATTGCAACACCTCGTCTAATGTCATACGCTTGCCCGGCATGTGTTTCTATATCTGGAGGTCGTATGGAATGGAAGGCTGTTGACTGGATCGATGGATACAAGGGTGTCTTAGAGATTTCCAACACGGGAGCAGTCCGTAGGCACTCGTACAAATACGAAACAGGTGGACGGTGGGGGACGACGCACACAACCACCAAGCCGGACAAGGTGCTTGCGCCATACACAGACCGACGCGGATACGTAGAGATAGCCGTTCAAGTTGCTGGCGTCAGACGGAAGTTCTCAGTTCACCACCTTGTGGCTCGCGGTTTCTGTCCTGGGTACGCATCAAGTTTAGTGGTGAACCACATCAACGGCGTCAAAAACGACAACCGCGCCGAAAACCTTGAGTGGGTTACACGGGCACGAAACACGCAGCTTGCTTGGGAGGATGGGCTAGTTAACGTGCGAGGCAACTTCCATCCCAGCCGCAAGCTGCATTCTGGTCAGGTTCGCATAATCCGGCGGCTTCTTTCTATTGGTGCGACATCAAACGAGCTTGCTGTGTTGCTAAATTTGTCGGCCTCGACAATCAGGCTGATCAAGGACGGAGAGCGGTGGGCAAGCGTCACGTAACTGCCCTCGCGCTCGCATATCATTGCAAGCCCTGCATCAGATAGTTTCATGGTAGCCTCACAGCGCTGTGACTGTATCAACGTAGGTCTTAAAAGCGGCCTGGATCGCGTTCCATTCACCGGCCGAATGGTTTCCGCGTCCGGCATGCACGATCGAATACCGATTAGTGTTCGAGATGGGATTTCCTGGCCTGCGTGAAATCAAGAACTCCTGGCTGACGAGCCCCGTGCTTGTCCTCGTCTGGCTGGCGAGCGCGGTCATGGTCGAACTCGATGTCAAACCCTGGTAGCGCTGATAGTTAGCCGAACCGGCCCGGTCGGTCACATAGTGACCAGCACCGAGGGTTCCGGGGATGACGTTATCGCTCGTGGCCGACGAATTGCGGCTGTAAAAGGCGTTTGGCCCGAGAGCGGCACGGGCGACAATGCAGTGATTGTCGTTGCCGAAATCGTAACCGCCGCTCGCAACCTGGATGTTGGTGGAGGCCCAAAAGCCCATAGCGGCGCTGTTTTGAACGAGGTTATAAGTTCCTCCGTCCCCTGGGTTGTATCGCGTGTTGAGATACGACGATATACCAGTGCCCTGCCAACCATCTTTCGCCAGCCAGTTGGGCGACCCGACCAACACAGCGGGGTGGTTCGGATTCGGCGCCCGCGCATTGACGAGTGAGCCGGCGCGCTCGGTGCTGTTGAGAAGGAAGATCATGTCTAGGCCAGACCAGAAATTGCCGGTCGGAGTGTCTTTCAGCGCCCGGATCAGCGTGTCTACCGCATTGATATAGCCATCTACCGGAACGACAGGATAGCGGGAGATATACGCCTTGGTTTCGGCCGTCCACGATGCGTTAGATTGAACGGCCAGCTGGCTGGCGAGGAAATCGACAACTTCCGTCCCCGTCATTATCGTGTCGCCGCCAGCGAGCGCGAAAACGGGATTGCCTCTTGCCCATAGAGTGACGCCGCCGATGGCGTTGAGCGCTAGGCCGTCCTGCGTGAAACCAGCAAGCACCGGGGCACCGTTGCGGCGCACAATCGGGTGCATGAACTGTGCATCGCACGACAGGCTGTCACTGGCGTAGGTGCCGACTGCAATAGTGACCAAGCCTGGATCATATTTGGTCGGCACAACCACTTGCAATGAATATGGTATCCACTGATCAGATCGAACGTCGCGATCAGCAAGCACAGTGCCGGCGATGGTAGCCACATTACAAAAAAGATGTGCCTTGCCAGTCGTAACTTTGGCCTCAACATAGAAGTCTATGACGTCGCCCGGCATCGCGGCGACGTTAAGATACCGCTGTGCCCGAAGGCCAGAGCCGCTAACGCACGACAACACGCCATCTGTAATCGTATTGGTCACACTGGCAGAATCGTAGCTATCCCAGCCGTTCCATGCGTCGTCTGCGATGATGGCCATCAGGCGGTCCTTGAAAAGGTGTTGTCGGCAACAAGTCTGGCAACGCCCAAGTCAATGAACATTTGCACTTTGTCGCCGCCCTCATTTCCGAGCAGCGTCCAGGCCGCCACCTCCACGCCCTCTGCCCGACATTCCGCGACGATCGCTGGATTGCTGACGATGCTCGTATCCGGAACACCGAGCACAGCGCGGCCAAGCAGCGCTAGAGAGCGCATGGTGGTCGCGCTGTAGCTGCTCACATACTGGCCGACCTCAACGACCTGGTTGCGAGCGCGCACATAGTCGAGATCTGTCCGATCAAAAGACATGATCGTGGTTCGCCTCTCAAGGCCCCGGTCTCGCAGCGCCGTCAGATAGAGGTCGATGTCGGCTTGGGTGCGATATCCTTTGATCTCCATTTGCAGGTACTCAAAACGATTGGCGGAAAAATCCAGCACTTCCGCCAGCGTCGGCACGCGTGCGCCGGCATAGCGCGGAGACCATGGCGTGCCGATGTCGATTGCCTGCAGTTGCGCAAGCGTGAGAGTGCGCAGCAGCGCCGTCGATGCGCCGCCTGACATGCGCGTTAGATCATCGTCATGGAATATGACGGGGACACCGTCTGATGTGGTGTGCATGTCGGTCTCTATGCCGTCTGCACCGAGTTGGCAGGCGATGCCAAATGCTCCTAGCGTGTTTTCTACCGCCAGGTCAGCATAGCCGCGGTGCGCGAGTAGAAGCGGCTTTTTCGGCCACGGCTGCCACCAATAGTCGGTGGACGTGACCCGCTGGCCCCGGCTGTCGTCCACCACGAGCTTGCCTTGAGGAATCGTGACCTGAGAGCGTTTGTAGTGGCATCCGGCCGGGATGTAGGCAGCTGGCGCGGTGGTCAGAACGCTGTTGATCGCCGCTGTATTTGCGACCAGCACAGCGTCTAACGTGCTTCCCGTAGCGACGGCTCCGGCTGTGGTGACGTTGACGATGCCGCTGTTGCTCGTCGCTGCATAGGCGTACAATTCCGTGAAATTGGCGTTTATCTTGCCGCCCGCAACGCGCGGCCTATCGCCTGTCCGGTCGTTTTCGACTGTGCCGATATTGATCGTCTGCTGTGCCATCAGTTCGCATCCATGGTCGGCTCTGACATATCGAAGCTCCATGACGTAGCGTCGAAGCTGGTTGATTTCGTCCGTGTGTCGAGCTTGATCTTGAGCGCGACAGGCTGACCGACGGCAGAAGTGCTGACTTTGACGGCGTAGCCCCGTGGCGCGGTAGAGATCGGTATGCGCATCAAGCCGCCCCCGCTTTGCGCGCGTATGGGCTGTTCTCGTACAACTCCATAACAGCCAAAGCCCTAGCGATGAGAGCATCTGTATTGCTGCTGTCCGGTTGCTCCCGACCGTCAATCACTACTAGATTATCGGTCACCGGCTTAAGCGGGATTGGCGCGCGTGCTTCAGCGGGTCCAGGCAGAGCGGGAGCGGTAAAGGTAAAATCTGCCGTCCCGTTTGATGCCATGTGATCGCGGCCGTGAACCGTGCCGATGTAATGTGAAAAACCGCAAATCACGACCATCAGCGCAATCGTCGTCAGCAGCATGACGGCGTTTGTTCCCCAGCTGGTGTTATCCTCTGACAGATTGCGTGTCAGGAGTGCCCAGCTCACGAAAGCGCGCGTTGCCGCTTCGCTTGCGTTGGCGTGTGTCGTGATTCCGGCCGTCGCCGCTTTGGCCGCAACTAGCGCCTCGTCCAGCTTCTTCAGTTCGGCGTTTAGCTTGATCCGCTCTTCCGCCTGTCCAAGCCCTTCCTTCGCGTCCTGCAATCGTTTGCAGTGGTCTCGGGTATCGTCGCGGGTCTGGTTCTGGCAATTGCCAGACCGCTTCATGATCGTCGCATCACCCTCTAGGTTCTGAATGCGCGCCTTGTAGGCATCTGGCGATTCCAAGAACGCGCTCATCACCGGCCTAGCGAGGATTGCCGATTGCCTGCCCTCGATGCGCTTGATCTCGCCTATTTTGTCCGATGACACCCGGTTAACGTCGCCAATCTTGGTGGCGACGATGTTGCGCACAGCAGCGGCCGAACTGTAGTCGGCGATAGTGTTGAGCACGAGTAGCGGCACGATGACCACTGTCATCACCCGCACCATCAACCGATCGCCGGTCTGTTCGGAATAGGCGCGAAATGCAACCGCCCATGCGAGCCCGAACGCGAAGGACGCGAACAGCGCCGCCAACAGGATATTGAGCCCCATGACGCCCTCGGCCAGCAGATAGCCAAATAGGCCGGACAGCGAGGCGGATACGACCGTGAACACCGTCTTTAGGCGCACGGCATTGACCATATAGGCTGACTGCATTTGTTACCTCCTAGCAATCGCCGCCAGCGCCGGCATGACCGTCGCAATGGTGGCGTGTGTGGCTTTTGCTTCGTCTTCTAGGAGCTTGGTTCTGGCCTCGCTCTCCCGCGCCATTTGCAGGCACATCGTCAGAGCGTCTGATAACTCCGTGTGCGCCGACGCCTGGCTTTCCAGCGCCTCAATTCTGGCGCCATGATCTGCGATCTGTACGGGGACAAGCGGCGTCGTATCGCGTGCCGC
>OFRB01000090.1_pt1 | contig 23831 bp, 38 predicted proteins | sample 1543021 | NCBI WGS metagenome assembly OFRB01 (sample SAMN07774230, study PRJEB24372) | wastewater metagenome | isolation source: Exp Tend CN 0WW | collected 2016-02
TCAATGGATTAACTGCCGGTGCCACGCTTGGGCTGTTCCTCAACGGCACTTATGGAGGAGCCAACACAGCGGGCGGAGTCGGCGCTGGCGGTGGAGGCAATGCCAATAACGCTGGAGCGGCCTGCGTAGGTTATGGCGGCCTGTTCGGCGGCGGCGGCGGTGTCAACGGCGGCGGCGGATTTGCTACCGCAGCATATGGCGGGGTTGGTGGAGGTGGTGGAGGTGGGGCGTCTGGAACTGTCGGCGCAGGGACTAGCGGAAAAGGTGGAGATGCATTTGCCGCAGTCGCTATTTACCGAAAGGTCAAGTAAATGAAATACACAATCAACTCAACCGGCGCGGTCATCGTGGCCGATTTGGACTTCGTCACAGCGCACCATCCGAACGACTTTACCGAAGTCATCGAACCAGCGCCAGTAGTCGTAGACCCCTGCGAATGGCTTGTCGACACCGGCCCATGGAAAGATCGGTTTGACACGTTCGGTTACCCCGGCTTGCGCGGCATCGTTCTGGCACTGGGGCGCACCAACGACACCTGCTACGCCGCAAATGCCGACTTGGTGGGCCGTAAATATGTCGACCTCAAAAACCGCCGCGCGGAGCTGCTGGCGGTGCTTGCGTCCATTGCCGCCGTGGTAGTGGCTGCAGGCTTCCCGGAATTTACCCTGGCCATGCGCACGGCCATGGTCGATACCCCCTCCGAGCCCGAAGAAAATGCCGCGCTGCGCAAGGACTATTTCGCATGACCGGCGTCATCCTCATCGTCTGGCTCTGGTGCTTTTACGCCCTCTACGCCCTGGTCATGGGCGTGTACCGCGCCCACCTCGCGCAGCGACTATCCCGCGTGGCCTACGCGCTGCTGGCCCCCTTTGTGGCGCTGGGCTTTGTGGTCGACGTGCTGACCAACATCACCATCGCCACCGTGCTGTTTGCAGAGCCCCCGCGTGAGCTGCTGCTCACCACCCGCCTGCAGCGCTACGTGGGCGGCAGCGGTTGGCGCAAGGCCGTGGCAGCCTGGGTGTGCGACACCTTGCTGGACCCACTCGACCCGCGCGGCGAGCACTGCTAACACACACCACCCCATTACAACGGAGGCTCCCACGTGCCCGAACCCACATCCAGCACCGCCGCAGCCGTGGCAACCCTCACTGCGGCCGGCATATCCATCCCCATGATCACGTTGTTCGGCGTGCCACTGGGTTTGCGCGTCGATTTGATGATTGCCGGTTTTTGCGGCTCACTCGTCGCAATCATCCTGCTCAACAGTGTGCCGGGCGATGCAGACACCTGGCCCAAGCTGCTGCGCACCACGCTGCGGCGCATGTCTGTTGCCTTTGCAAGCAGCATCACAGCGGGCTACCTCACGCCCCTGGCGCTGCTCATTGCCAACTTGCCCGACGCGCTTTTGCTCAGCGCCGCATTTGCCGTGGGAGGTGGTGCCCAGCGTGTGCTAATTGGCGCCATTGCCCGCCTATCCGGTGGGCCATCTGCGCCATCGTCGCAAGGGGGTGCGTAATGGCCGCCACGCTGCAGGTAGTGCACTGGCTGGCCGCCGTCATCGTGCTGGCCGAAGCCCTCAACAAACTGGAGCGCACTGCACCCTGCGCCCCGGGCCTCACAGCGCATGCGCGCGTGGTCGACTCTCTTAAGGCTCTGGCCTGGCTGCTGCTGGCACTGGGCGCAGCGGGTGCCGTCATCACCCCGGTATTGCTTGCCATGGGCGTGCCGCCCAACCCGTGGCAACACGTTAACCACACATCCCCCAGCATGGCCGAAACATTGGTGCTGCTGGGCTTTGCCGTGCTCATCATCCGCACCCGCGTTAAAGAGGGCTGAGTTCATGACGCCCGATCCACCACCAGGCCCACTGCAGTGCGCACAGGCCTTGGAGGTGGACGCGCAGATAGAGCACGACAAACACAACCACGTATTCGCGCAAGAGCTGGCCCGCCGCGCGCACCACCTGCGCATGCAGCACCAGCAAGACCAGTCAGCAAAGGACAAACCCCAATGACCCCCAAGCAACTCGCCCAGGCAACCGGCGCGCGCATCGACCGCGCGGTTGAATTCCTGCCCCACATCGAGGCCGCCATGCATGCCTACGCCATCGACCAAACGCCCCAGCGCAAAGCCATGTTTTTGGCCAACATCGGCCACGAGTCCGGTGGCTTACATTGGCTGGTCGAAATTTGGGGCCCCACCGAAGCGCAGCGCCGCTACGAAGGCCGCGCCGACCTGGGTAACGTGCAAACCGGCGACGGCATCCTATACCGTGGCCGTGGCCTGCTGCAAACCACCGGCCGCACCAACTATGCCAGCGCCCGCGACCGCCTGCGAGCGCGTTTCTCCGGCCTGGCCGTGCCCGACTTTGTGGCTGCGCCAGAGCTGCTTGCGATGCCCCAGTGGGCCAGCCTGTCCGCGGCTGATTTTGTGGGCCGCGAAAGCCTCAACGCCGTGGCTGACAGCGGCGATTTTGATGGCTATTGCGACCGCATCAACCGGGGCCACAAAACGCGCACCGTGGGCGACTCCAACGGCTACGCCCAACGCTTTGCGCTGTACCAGGAAGGGCAGGGGGTGTTTGCATGATTGCCTCCCTGTACCTGCGTCTTGCCGCAGCCCTAGCCGTGGCCGTGATTTTGTTTGGCGCGTGGCAATACGTGGATGGCCGTGGCTACAGCCGCGCCGCCGCCGAATACACCGCAGCCATCAACGACCAAAAATCCCAAGCCGCCGCGCTGCTGGCCAGCGAGACCGCCAAAACCCGCAGCGCCGAGCAGGCCCTGCAATCCATCACCCAAACCCAAAACCTCAAGGATGCCAACAATGTCCAAACTCTTGCTGATCTGTCTGATCGTCTTCGCCGCGCTGCTGGGCCTGCTGGGCGGCTGCGCGACCCACACGCCGCCGGATGTGGGCCAAGTAGTAGTAGCGCCGGCAGTGACGCTGCCGCCGCCCCCGGTGATCGTGCAACTGACCCCGCCCAAACCGGTGGGTTACTTTCAGCAGCAGCTTCTGAATTTCTTCTCACAATCGCCCGAGACGCAGACAACATCAATGCCGCCTACCAGAGCTGCAGGACAGATGCATACGCAGTGAGAGGTAAGCCTTGATCTGGTAGAGTTGATACATTCCATGTCGTGGCATTCATGCTCCGGATTTCCCCTCTGGCCTCACGGCTGGAGGGGATTTTTTCGTTTGTATGGCTACAATCCCCACCGGATGCAAGTCCCCTCGCTTTTCCTCCCTGAGCGGGGCCGCCCCAAGGCGGTTCAGCCCGGCATTGCCGGGCTTTTTTCTTTGGGTGTGGATAAATACATTGGCTCTGTGGATTTTTGCCCTCCATCCATCACGGCGTGGGGGGCTTTTTTGCGTTTGTTGGGTCTATACCTAACTTCGCCATCCAGGGCCAATCCTTGTATTTGTCACCCACCTGGCGCAGATGCGTGTACCGCTTCAGGCTAGTCCACGACCGGTGGCCAGAGACGCAGGCCACGCGGGGGATATTCCAGCCCAGCTCAAACAGGCGGCTGATGCCCTCATGGCGCAAGTCATGGAAGTGCAAATCTTCTATGCCCAGGAAGTCGCAGGCACGCCTGAATGATGTGCTGACTGATTCGGCGTTGTAGGGCCATATGACTCCTTTGGTCTCTGGCTGCAGCTCGATCAGCTGCAGGGCCTCGGGCGTTAGCATGGTGGTCACGTCGTTGCCGATCTTCTCGCCGGGGTTTTTCATATCCCGCACGATGATCTCCAGATTGACTTTGTCCAGGTCTTTACCTTCCATACGACAAATTTCCTCTTGGCGGCGTGTGCTGAAGATGGCGAATGGGATCACCCTAGTCATGGGGATGATGTCCTTGCGCTTGATCTCGGCCACGGTGTAGTACTTCATGAGCTTGTCCAGCTCCTCCAGGGTTGGTCGGCGTGTGCGTTGCTTGGACTTGCCAATGAGCCCGAGTTTGTCCAACACTATGCGGGCATCGTCAATGGCCTGTTTGTCCAAAGGGTAGCCCCACGCGGGCCTGGCCACGCTGAAGACCGACGCCAGGTGCGACATGTAGTTTCCCCTGGTGGATGGCTGTGCGTCGATGGTCTGGGCGAACTTCACCAGCTCCTGGCTGGTTATCTCCGAGCAGCGCATATCGCCAATTTCGGCATTCTTGATAGAGCGCAGCACCTGGTCTTTGGTCTTGCCGTGCGGCCGCAGCTTGTCCTGGTTGTACTGGTCGATCACATCCTTGAGCAGTGGATCGCTCGGCTTGGTCAATGCACCAGGCACGGCTAGTTCTGTTTCCCGTTTCTTCAGCCAGGCCTGCGCAGCGGGCTTTCGGTCGAATGTTTGCGATTCGGTGAAAATGACCTTGCCGCCATCCTTCAGCCGGATCTGCGCGGTGTGGCCGATAGTGCCGTCTTTACGCTTGCGTGAGACAATTGAACCCATTGCAGTGCTACATGAAGTTTTTGTAGCACTGAATGTAGCACTGACAGACCGAAATCAACGAAAAAGCGGGTAAATCAAGGTGAATCTAACAAGCGAGCAAGGCCCCGCTGCCATTGGGAAAACTGATCTTGAGAGGCGTTGGCGTTTAAGTGTCGCGCCGATGATGGATTGGAACGATCCTAAAAAATATCGTTATAGATCAATTGCTTGGCGTTGATCGGTTATTTTTGTAGCACTTTCGTAGCATTCATCTTGCATTACAGGGTACGGCTTGAAGCCTGGATTCATTGCAATATTCAGTGATGGATTGAATAAAGTGATGTAGTACGCCTCTACGGCATCAAGGCTCTGCGGGGGAACCTCGATATACGAAAAACTGTCAAATTCCTTCTTGCCGCTGCGAGGCAACTGGTGGTCACGCATCCGCACAAAGATGTTATTTGACTGACCAACGTAAACGCAGTTCCTGCCCAAAAATAGGAAATAGACGCCGCATAGTGCATGTGTTGCGGGGTGCCGCTTCAGACGAAGAATGTCGAGTCTTGAAACTATGTAGGCATCGTGTCGTTCAACACGATTCTCAATACCTTCCCAGTTGTTTGCCCATTCTTGTGCTTCTTCAAGGCTGGAAAAGGTTTTTGAAACACTGCGTTTTTTACCGTCAGGCAATGCCTTACGAATTTGCGCAGTGATTCTGCCTTTGCGAGTTATATAGGTAGCCATGCCAAAATATTAAATCTGTCTTCGTTCTGCGCAATGTGCTGAAGTCCAATCATTTTGTCTCTCCTTGTGACTTGTCGAAATACCCCGGCTTTTCCGCCTCCACATAGGTGGGCTCGCTGCTCATGTGCTGGTAGCGGTTGGTGATGGCGGCAACTTCACCTTGCAGCCAGCTTGGCAACTTGGCCCTGTCGTCGGCAATATCGGCGGCGCGCTCAGTGGCCAGGCGGCGCAGGTCCGCCAGCACCACATCGGCATCCTCGGCCTTTCGAAAGATGCGCTTGATGGCCTGGGTCTCCACCTCGCGGATGATGTCTTGCACCTGCTCGGTAATGGCGGCAATGCGGTGCAACTCGCTGGCCAGGCGCGGCAGGTGGTCCACGCTGAACGGGTAGGGCGTCGGCACCCCCAGTACCTTGCGCAGGTAAAACCAGATGCCCTGCACCCAGGCGCTTTCGTGGTGGAACACGCGGGTGCAAAACCAGATCATGCGCTTGATGTTCTGCAGGTCTTTGCTGTTGATGTGCTCAGATACCTTGGCCGGTGGCTGGGCCTGCGGGGCCACGTAGCGCCCGGTTTTGCGAATGGCGGGCAGCACCTCGCTGGTGACCCACTTCTTGAACTTCTTGGCCTCGGGCTTGCGGCTGGTCAGGATCAGGCTGTACAGGCCGGATTCGTTGATGATGGTCATTTCCTGATCGCCGCCAGGGGTGCGGATTGTATCCGTACCCTTTTCGTCGTCATCTAGGCGAGCGACTGCATCGTCGGTGCGCCCGATGGTCAATGCGCTTGCAACGTCAGCGGCGACAAACCAAGGCTCGCCGTCGCGCAGGATGACGCGCAGGGCTTGGGTGGAAAAGGAGAAGGTGAGCGCGGGTGCGCCCGAAGTGGGGTTTGCCATGGTGGCTCCTTGCGACAGGTCATAAACCTGCCTCCCACAACGCCAATCATAGGAGGCAGACCGTACGGGGTTGGCGTACCGGGCAAGGACCGGCGCACTCTTGCGAGTGCCCCCGCACGGCCCGCCAAAAGGGGTGCCATGCGTTGCGCATGAAAAAAGCCGCTGACCAAATGGTGGGCGCGGCTTTGTGCGCCTTGCTACCGGGACGCCAATCCCGTGTTCTTTCGAACAGTCGGGAGTGTAGCCGAATCCGTTGGGCTGGGTCAACTTCAAGCAAAAACAGGTGTTTGCGCACGCTGGATGTGCTTAGTTAGCTATTGAATTGATAGCGTTTCAATGTGAACCCGCCAACTGTTTTGCTTCCTTGACGGCCGCGGCGCGGCGTTCATCAAGATACTGAGCCAAATCCGTCAGGTGCACGCCTCTGGCGCCCTTCTGTGATCCAGGCTCTACCCGTACCAATGGGATCTTGATATCGCCCAGTGCGACCTTGCGCAGAAAGTTGTCGGTCGTCAGGTGCGGAAAGTAATCCTTCACCACAGACGCAACCGGTATGACTGCTTGTGCGTTGTATTGCGCCATGAGTAAAAATGCAGTGTTCATATCGCAATCACCTCCACGTCGTGTTGTTGGCGAACCCCGTACATGATCTTCAGCATGCGCCGCTCCGTCATTCGGTGGCAACGCACCACCACGCGGTGGGGTAACACCTCCAGCAGATCGGCGTAGTTCTCCAGCACTGCGCGCACGGCTTGTATGCCGGGTCCATCCAGGCGCAGGGCACCACCCGCCCATTTGCGCTGGCCTGCAAGCGCCAGAGCTTTGACGGCATCAGGCAGCAAGCCCGTAGAGTCTTCGCAGATAGCCATTTCTTTGACCAGCGTTTCCATCAGGTTGACGGCATCGCTGACCACGCGCCAGTCGTTGTTGGTGGGCGCGTCACCGGCCTCCATGGATGCCAGGCCTTGCCACATCACCGTGAGCTGGTGAAGGCGCGAACGATCAGGCAATGGCGTTTTTGGGCTGGCCATCATTTCGTCGACCAGCGTGTATGTTTTGGGGGCGAAGCGGTTGCGGGTCATGCTGCCACCCGCTCAATCTGATCTTCTGCAAACAGCTGTAGCCCGCCCGCGCGCACCATGACGTGCCAGTGGTTGCTGCCAGGTTCTTTCTTTGTGATGGTCCCTGCTTTGCCAGCATGGCGTTTTACCAGTACCCCAAGCTTGTCCAGGTCGGTGACCACCTTCACCTTTTGCCCCACGTCGAACCCAGTTGCTGGCACATCGGGCGGCGCCACTGCGCCTTCAGGCGCAGAAGCCGACCCCTCCAAGCCCTGCATCGCGGCAGCGATGCCCGATAAGGCTTCCCCCTCACTCAACTTACTCGCCGGCGCAGCGGGGGTTTTACTTTTCCCCTTTGACCCCTTGGAATCTTTCCCGACCGCATTCTTTGGCTGCGCCAGCGGGGGTTGGGGTAGATCGGGTTTTTGCGCATCAATTTTGGCCTGTACTTCCTTGATGCGGTCGGCATATTCGCCTTTCACCTTGGCCTGTGCCGACTTGGCCACCGCCTTGCCGTCCACATCCAGCAGCTTGGCCAGCGCGGTCGTCACCGGGTTGTTGGGTTCATCGGATGTGAAGCCCGCGCGACCCAGCAGAAAGTGCGCTGTGGTGCGCAGCAGGTCGGTGTCACCCATGCGCTGCAGGTGCATGGTGATGGCGTCCATTTCGTCCACACCATCGGCAAACTCATAGTTGGCGTAGCGGGCAACCGCTTCTGGGCCATCGTAGTCATCCAGCTCACAGAGCAGGAAGGCCCGTAGCACATCGCCGGTGAGTAGGGTTTTGGCCTGCGCGGTGGTGGACTGGTGGATGGCGGTAGTAACGGCGTCGTCCATGGCGTTCTGGACGGCCCGTTCCGTATCGCGCTTGGCGCGCTCCTGCAGGCGCTGGAGTTCTTTGTCCAAGTCATCACGCTGTTCTTCACGTTGCTCTACAGCCTGGATCAGGCCCTTTGCCAACAGCACCGCCTCGGCTTCATCCTCCGGCACCAGTTCGCTCACCTCTTGGGTTTTGGGGTGAATGAACAGAATGGGAGAGGGGGCATCCTTGCCCAGTGCCTGGCCCAGCGTGATGGGGCGTTCGCCCTCTTTGCTGAGGTCGATCCGCTGGTTGCTCAAGGCTGTGTAGCCGAGCGGCGTGGTGCGGTAGGTATTGCCATTGAGCAGCTCCAGGGCTTCCTTGTCCTGCACGATGCGCAGGCCGCGGCTCTCGGCCTTCTTTACCAGCTGGGCGCGGTGGGCTTCTTCCTTGCCGTGGAAACACTCAGGGTCGGTGCAGATGTCTGCACCGTCTACATCGGCGAACAGGTCGGGGTTGGCGCCAGTGCGCTTGGGGCAGTCGGTGCAGCTGCCTGCGGCCTCCACCAGGCGCACGTCGGTGAGTTTGAAGATGGCGCCTTCCAGCCGCAGCATGACGTTGGCTTTGAGCCAATCCTGCACCTTGCGCACGCTGGGTGGCTCGGCCGGGTAGCCGGTGGGATCGGTCGAAAATTTCAGCGCCTTGAGCTGCAGTTTGCTGTCGGGGATGCGCGCAATCAGCAGTGCCCGGCTGGCGTCTATCTTGCCTTCGCGCAGGGCCTGCTTGCACTCCATGGAAAGGTCCAGCAACTTGAGGCGGCCATACACATAGCTGCGGCTTTTGCCGATCTTGGCGCCAACCTGGTCAGCGGTGATGCTGGCGTGTTGCATCAGCTGCTCGTACCCTTCGGCCTCTTCCAGTTCAGTCAGGTCGTCGCGTTGCAGGTTCTCAACAATTTGGATCTCCAGCACCTGCTCGTCGGTCAGCCCGCGGATCATGGCCGGAATGGTGTGCACGCCCGCCTGCTGGCTGGCCCGCAGGCGGCGTTCGCCACACACCAGTTCAAACTCCACCTTGCGATCGGTATCGCCCAGGCGGCTACCTGGCAGGGGGCGTACCAGGATGGGCTGGTGCACACCGCTGGTCTTGATGGATTCAGCCAGCTCGGTCAACTTGGCCGGGTTGAAGTGCTTGCGTGGGTTGGTCAGGCTGCTGGCGATCAGGGTCAGCTCAATGGTTGCAAATTCGGTCATGATTGAGCTCCGTAGTTAAGCAATGCGCCACACGCGTGCAGAATCACTGCCGGTCATGGCCACGCGGAAAGTGCCCTCGGTCTTGAGCTTGTTCACCTTGCCCACAGCTGCGCCCACGGCGCCGCGCATGTCGCCAGGGATGGCAATGCTTTGGCCTGGCTTTGTGAGCTTGTCAAACAGCGGTTGCCATTTGGACGCACCTTTGTGCGCTGCGTTCAGCAGGTAGGGCACGCCCTCTTCAACTATCAGGTTCGACAGATCCAGCGCCTTACGTGGGGACTGGTAGCCTGACGTGGCTTTCTTCTCTGACGTGGATGGCGCCGTGGCATGCCCACGGTGCACGCGGTCAATGTCAATCTGCCGTGGAATGGCTTTGCCAGCTTTGTAGACGTATTCACCATCGTCATTGCGGGCGCGCACCAGCAATCCGGCATCCACCGCCAAAGACAGATTGGTGTGGATGTTGTTGCGTGGGGTTTCAAACTTGGCAGTAATGTCTTCCAGCGTCAACTCTTCACCTGGGTTGTTGGTGAAGTAACCAATGACGATGCTGGGCAATGAATCGGGGCGAGGGGTATAGGTGGCGGTAGATTTGGACATGGTGACTCAGTTGGTTATTCGTAGTGGTGGGCTGTAGCAGCCATGCGCAGGGCGGCCGCGTGGATGCGGGCGTTGAACCATCGGCGGATGGTGTAAGAGCGGGTCACGCTGATCACGGTGTAGAGCAGCCCAATGAACAGGTTTTGGCTCAGCGTGATGTGAAAGCCCACCAGGGGCAGGATCACAAAGTTCGCCACCATGTTGATGACGAACCCAATCAGGACGTTGATGCAGGCTTCGATGAAGCTGGATAGGCGGGTTTGCATCACGGCACCACCGAGTAACGTCGATCGGTAGGCACCGCATTCACGTCGCCGCTCAAATGGACCATGTTCCAGTCGCGGTTGGTGCGGCTGAGAATGTCCAGAGCCGCAGACTGTGCGTTGCTGCATGGTGCCCCTATGGCTGGTTTGAAGTTGGTGTGGATAGCGACGCCGCCTGTGGGCGTGTCCTCCAGGACGATGGTTACGATTGGCATGGCTTAGGTTGGTTTTGATGGTTACAGGGAGGGTGTGCAGACGTGTGCACGGCTATCGGACCCACAGCAAAATGACCACGCATAAAGCGATGGTGATCACCGATGTCCAGCGCACCAGCCGGTGCTGCCAATCTGGTGTGGGGCGGTACACGGGGTTGCCAAAGCGGTCGAATTGGTAGGGTGGCTTCATCACATCGCCCTCGCACTGATGCGCACACGCTGACCCCATGTCGATTCAATGGCGTCGCTGATGGCTGAAATGCTGTCGGGGTAAATGCCCGTGTAGCTGTAGGCAGGGCCGCTAGCGGGTTGGATGCGCACGGTGTAGGCCTTCATGCTGCACCGCCATGGATGTTGGTGAGTCTCCACGGATGCGATAGAGTGCGGGTTCCAACAACGCAAACATCACGCTTCCGGGAGACCCGTAAACATGGAAACAATTTATGACGTGCCCGAGAAACGAAATCAGGTGCCGCCTCGGCCCAGACCAGACCCTCGGCCCCGTTCACAAGGAGAGTGAAATGCGAGATGACCGGATTTACGAAATCAACTACGGCTACTGGTTCAACATGGCGAATGAGCGGGCCTACCACCATTTGGATGTGCTGCTCAACCTGGTCCAATTGGTGGGCGGTTCTGCTGCTGCCTTGGCGGCGCTGCAAGAAAGGCCCACACTGGTCGTGGCAAGTGGTTTGGCATTGGCCGTGTGCGCCGCGCTGTCGCTGCTTGTGCAGGCCGGTGTCAAGGCCGAGCAGCACAAGGTTTGCAAAGCGCAGTGGATTGCCTTGCGCGGCAAAGCCAGTGGGTTGACCGATGACCAACTCTTGTTGGCTGTTACCGAAATACAAGCATCCGGCCCCAATGGTTTGGGGGTTCTGCAGGACGTTGCCTACAACGCTACTGTGCGTGCCATTGGCAGTGAGCATGCGGCGGTCAAACTCTCGCCTTGGCAGCGCATTGCTGCGGCAATTGCGTAGCTGGTCGAATTTCTGGTGGTAACTCACGCCGCCACCTGCTGATTAAAGTAGGTGGTGTGGGCGTGGGCGAAGGGCAGCAAACCTGCTTTAACCACCTCGTATATGGCTCTGGAGGCCTCAGCACGCTTAATTCCAATAGCGCCACACAGAGCCATTTGCAAAATATTGTTGCTGCGGCGACTGGGGGCGTAACTCGCGGTCAGGAGCTTTTGAAGTTCCTCTTGCTCCGCTGCTTCGCAAAGAAACCAAGCGAGCCGAAATTCACCCGATTTGCCTGGGCCGGGTTCGGGAAGATCAGGGTAGGCCGGTATAAATAGCGCTGCGGGCTTGTGTGCCCTGGATGGGCGGGGTGTGGTAGTGATCATGCTTCACCGCCTTCCAGCACAACTGTATAGCGGCCAGACTCAGTTCCGTCCTGGTTCCACTTTGTGCCACCGTCGTCACTAATGTTGTCGATCCACTTGGGCCCACTGATGGACTTCACTGCAATGATCACGGCGCCGTCTTCTTCCAGCGGGCTGTAAAAACTGGCCTTATTGACACACACAGGCTTTCTCCCGTGGCCTGCGGTGACCAGATCACCGAGCTTTTTGTGCAACGCTTGGACGGTCATGCTCATGCTGCCCCCACATACGAAACGCGCATGCTGTCTGCATTGGCCGGCAGGAACTTGCGCAGCGAAGCGGCCAGCTGCATGCAGTGGGCTTTGCACAGTTGGTAAATATCCTTGTAGTGCATGCCAGCGTCCATGCCTTGCTGCAGCGAGCGCTGCGCCGCCATTTCCACCACGGTCAGCTGCCCGTGCTGAAAGCAGTCCAGGCTGTCACGGAAATGCTTGTCTGAGGCCTGTTTCACCAGCTCCAGAGCGGCGTACTCCATCTTGGTGATGGCCATGTAGTACTTGTCGGCGTGCTTGCTGCCCTGCGCCCGGGCGTAGGCCACAAACTCCTGCACGCAGCCACCCCATGCCAGGCGAACCTGCTTGCCTTCCTGGCGGATCTGGCGCCACTCAGCGCCGCGGTGTGCAGCGGCCTGGGCCAGCAGGGCGCGCTCCATGCGGTTGAAGGCGTCGATGTAGTCCAGCTTGAACTGCAGGGCTTTCTTGCCGGTGAAACCCATTGCCAGCAAGGTGAAGCCGTCGCGGGTGATGCGAAAAGCAGGTGCCTGTTGCGTTCCGCCTTTGCCGTTTTCAAAGGTGCTGATTACCTCCTCAAAATTGGGGAGGTAATCCACGGGCAGTTGTGACGCCAGTTTGCGAATGTCGCGCACAACATTGTCATGTCGCTTTCCGAACTTCTGTGCCACCGCCAGCGACGTGGTGGTTGGCACGCCGCTGCTGATTTCGACCAAGCTGACCAGGCCGTTGTTCTTGGTTTGGAGCGGCTGTCCGCTCAGTGGGGTTGATCGCATGCATTTCTCCGGTTTCTTGTGAAGATGGAGAGAATGTAAAGCATAACTTGTCCAAGGACAAGCGTTACTTCATTATTTTTTGTTGTTTGAACATTCCAATGCCCTTATTTCTGGATTAAATTGGTGCAGATTGGCAGTGGCTGGTCCACAATCGAAGCCTTGACTTGATAGATGTATGTCGTACGCCGCCCCACAAACCATTGCCAATGAACTGTTTGGACGTATTGAGCTGCTCTTTGGATCAGACGATGCGCCTACCGAGTTCACCAAGCGCCAGCTTCTGCGCGATGCAGAGGCTTTGGCGCATGCCGACCCATCGGCATCCAGCATGGTCAAGGCCGCCATTGCGGCGTTTTCTTGGGACTTGCCGCAGGCGCAGCATTGGATAGACAACGCCATGCGCCTGAGTAGCGCGATTGATACGCAGGTCAATGCGGCGCTGACCTACAAATTTCTGAACCGGTTTGACCTTGCTGCTGGCCTCAGCCTGGAGACCCTGAAGCAGGGTCCGCGTAACGCAGAAGTGGTGAACAGAACCTTGAGCTATTTAATCTGGTCTGGCCAGTTGGACAAGGCTGTACCCGTTTACCAGGCGGCTGTGGAAAATAAGGTAGAGCTCGCGGAGGAGGTCCTTGATCCTGCGTTTTACCTACAGGCCATGGGGCGCATAGGTGTTGCGCAAGAAAGGCTGGTGTATGAACTTGCTGCGGCCTACGATGTGCTGACCCAAAACCGCAAGCGTGCCCGGTTTTTGACCAATGCGCTGGAAGTTGACCCCGAGAGCGGGGATGAGTCCATTCTCTTTGGGCTTGGATTTTGGGGAACCCTGCCAGATGAAATGCGACTTGAGTCGCAATTGGCGCAGGTCTTTTCCGATCAGCCCGACTGGAATCCAGCGGCGCTGTCTGTCGAGCTGCAATACGAGCAGCCACAGCATGTCGGCCAGCCCGCTTGATTTATTGATCCTGGCCAAGAACCTTCAGGCCAGTGCGAACAATGAAGCAGCCTTGCGCTGCGCTGTGTCACGGGCCTACTATGCAGCGCTGCACCGTGTGGCAGAGGTTTTTGAGCCGCGCGATACCAGTGACCAGCGTGTGCGCGAATCCAGCCATGTCGAAATTGTCAGCCGTGCGGAAATCTACGCAAAAGGCCCGCACCTAGGGCGCCTGTGTGCGGGTGAAATTGCCAAAATGTGGCCCAAGTTCAAGCGCTTGCGGGTAGCGGCAGACTACGAACTCAAGCAGGATATGTTGACAACGGATTGCACGGATGCCATTAGCCGTTGCGAGCGGGTCATGGCGCTGTGTGATGACGTGCTGAACAAGCGCTCAGGCGGAGGCGCACAGTAGCCATTGCTTCCGGTTCACGGTCGCTACAGACTCGCTGGGGCCTATTAAGCCGCCAATCGCTCACGGGCACTCACATGCTCTGCCGCCGCCCTGGCGCTTGGCAGCACGCGCAGGCGGGTACTCTTCTTGTCGGCAAGTGCCTCCACCAGGTAGATGGCCCGGCGCTGGGTGGCGTCGTTGTGGTCGCCCACCATCACCAGCTCAAATTGACCGGGCCTTTCCTCGTCCAGCAGGCCCAGCGTCTTTTTTGGCTTTTTCACAAAGCGTTGCAGCGCCTCCAGCTCAAACAATTTCCCGTAAGCGTGCTGGGTGTTCCTGTCGACCCCGCGGGCATTGCGCGTGATCTGCATGAAGTAGCACGCATAGTGCTGGCCCAAAAAATCCACGCGCATCACCCCGGCCTCGTCGCCAAGGTTCAATTCCCGGTTGAAGCGCTTGGCCAGATGCTTGGTGTTAGTGTCATTGTTTATGGCGCTGCGCACGCGCCCAACGATTCCGCTCATACTCTTGCTCTCGGCAATCTCGTAAGCCGCCATCAGCGTATGCAGGCTGCTGGTGCGCTCCAGCATGCTCACCTGTGCATCTGCGGCGTTGCGGCTGGTAAAGCGGCTCAGGTCGGCAATGCGGGCGCCACCAAAAGGCGGCGTCCAGTCGGCGGCATTGGGGTGTGCCTGCCAGTGCTGGGCCAAAGAGGCGCAGAGCCTCTCAGCAATAGCCACCAGCGCAGCACCGTCGTCGCCAAAGGCGTGCTCCATCTTGCGTTGGTCTATGGCGCACAGGTAGCTCACCTGGCCATCGTCCAGCCGGGTCACCACGCCAGCTACCAGCCGCTCGGTAGAGGTGGGCTGTGGTGCAAAGTCTATAACCGCCCGCTCACCCCTAGCGCCCCAGGCCATGGCTGGGATGCTGTTCAGGTCGAAAGGTTGAGCTGCGGGTGGCCTAGTCGGCTGCATAGTAGGTGGTGCGTAATGGTTAGCCGGGTGGTAATGAAGTTTACCAACTCGGCCTCATCCGCGCTGCTCTGCCAGCGGGAAATTCCGGTGCTGGCCACCAAATCGGGTATATCCAGTTGCCCTGTGGTAAAGGCTATCCACTCCCGCGCCTGGTTCAGGCACTCTTGCCGTGCGCTGGCCGTTGCTTTGGGCAGAAATGTAGCCAGCTTGTTGGTCAGTGCATCGTGGGTCAGATCGCCCAGGTCAAGAAAGCGCCGGTGGGTTCCGCCAAATGACTCGGCATGGTCAATGATGTGCAGTGTTTGCGCCACGAACAAGATGTTGCCCAGGTTGCGGTCCAGGTTGGCCAGCCATTCATCGGCAATGGCTACCGGCAGCAAGTGTTGCCACTGTGCCAGCATCTGTTTGGCGTAGGCACTCTTTTCGTTGATCAATTGGGAGAATGTGCGCCCACCTACGTCGCGCGTGCCCACCAGCAAGTGGCGCACTGTGGGGTCGGCCATCTTGGAGTGGGGCAGGGTGCCCTTGTCCACCAGCACCACAAACACCTCGGGCGCTGGCAGACCCAGGTGGCGGGCTATGGTTCCATACACCAATTCAGCAACCAAGGGCACGGCTTTGCAAATGCGCAGATAGATGGCAATAGGTGCCGCATGGGGGGCTGCACCGTCGTAGGCATTGCCCCGCCACAGTTCGTCGCGCTTGTGGTCTTCACCGTCGCGCATCACCCTGGAGGCGCCGTCTGCCAGCGTCAGCAGCCGCACGGGTGCGGCCTTGGTGCTGAAAAGGGCCTCGTTGGCCGGTTGGAGTAAGGCGTCTACCGGTCCATGAACCGCAGCACCATCGTGTCTATCGCTTGCCAATCTTCGTCCCTGAGTTTGTTTTTCTTGGCCAGCAGGATGAGTGAATCAATCACCTCCTGTGACTTGGAGCTGGCTTGTAGGCGCCAGTCTTGTAGTGCGTTGAGGAGGTCATCTGATGGAGTATCGGTATCGGCGTCAAGCCACCATGCAAGCGGCCTTCCGGTGACCTTGGCCAGTGTCGGGAGGTGCTTCTTGTCAAACCGTCCGGTCTTTAGCCATCCTTGTACGGCTTGCTTGGTTACTCCGCATGCCACCGCAACCTCTGCTTGCTTTAGCGGAGGTTTAGACATGGCCTCACCCAATTTTTGGGCCATTCGTGAAGCGGTTGTCGTTGTTGCAAGCATTGCTTTATTTTCAGCTACTTAAATAGTTCGTGCCAATACTTGTCTAAAGACAAGTTATGCTTTACATTTAGAGCATGCAAACAATTCAAGTCCAAGCCATCCAGACTGCGGCCCGCATTCTTGGAAACCAGGCTGCACTCGCTCGGGCCTTGGGTGTTACTGCTCCTGTCATTGGTCAATGGCTGAACCATGATGCCGCTATTCGCCGAGGTGTACCGCCCAAGCAATGTGTACGCATCGAGCGCCTGACGGATGGAAAAGTCACCCGCCGCGACCTGCGCCCCGATGACTATTGGGAAATCTGGCCGGATTTGACTCCATCCCCCGTCAATACTGCACAGGCAGCTACTGAAACTGTGGCGGGAGGGCTCAATGCGTAGCATTACCTCAACCCGTTTGTCCCAGTGCTTGTCCGTCAGCGCCAAGCCCATTGCTGCCGATGGACCTGGGGATTCAGCGACAACAGTAAAACTCAATTTAATTGAGTTGAACCACAGTGTTTTTACTTCCGTTGAGCTGCGTCCAAATGGCCTTGGAGCAGCGCAATCGCCCGCTTTATTGCCTGCTGTGTGGTCGCTGGAAGGCTCTGGTCGCTGCGAGGTACAAGCACCGTGAAGTCGACAGTTTCTAAACCATCTACGCCAGACAGCAATCCCGAGGCAGAAACCAACCACTGGCTGCCATCGGTGTTTTGGATTGTTATTTTGGGGTCGATTATTTTCATGGGGAGTCTTTTCGGGTTTGGGTTGTGGAGCCTGAATGGTAGCCCGGCTGGACTCCCCACCACTGTGCATGTCGCTACTGAAGCCGTTGCGCAATCCACAACTTAATTTACTTATCAGGGAGATCACATGTACGCAGACCCCAAGAACATCCGAAAAAAGCGCATCAACCTGTCGCTGACTGACACAGAAAGTCGCTTGATTGAAGCGCTTGCTGAGATCAATGGCACACAGCCAAGTGTCTTCATCCGCGAATTTGTTTTGGAGGCTTTTGCCAAGTTTGAGCAGGTTGGTCATGCTTCAAATTCTGGCCCATACCCGCGGGAAAGGCGAGCCACACATTAGTTCCGCAGCCGTGACTTTCGGGTCACAAATCAGTAACTTATGCGGAACTTATTTCCATGCCCGCCAAAAAAAAATACGAGATTGAGTTGACAGACGCGCAATGGGCAGACGTACAAAAGTCTGCCGCCGCGCGGGGTATTTCAGAAGATGAAGCTGCGTCGCTTGCGTTTCAGGCATTGCTGGTTGCCCGTTTCATCAAGCAACGTGTGCGCGGGGTAGTGCATCCATTCAAAAGGAAAAAAGCATGAGACCAGCCGGCGAAATTCGTCAGGCCTTGATGAAGGCCGCCCGCGATGTGGTTGCTGAGCTGGGCCAGCCCAACCGTGGCGCAACCCTGGCAGAACTGGCTGACAGGTCATGCGTTGGCCGTGATGCGGCCCGCCGCTATGTGGACAACATGCGTCGCGCAGGGGCCTTGCATATCGTTGCAGAGCGGCGGGTGGGTTACCGCAACCGCCCGGTAGCGGAATATGTACCTGCGGACCCGGGCTTGCTTCTTGTAGAGCAAGGCTGGGTGGATCTGGGCCAGTGCCTGGCAGGTTGGGGCAGGTAACCGGCCCTTATGACATTCACACAGACCCCGGTGGTGGTGCCTCCGGTTTGGACAAACTCCCCCCGAAATTTTGAGGTGCGCAATGGCTGAGCGCGAACCGCTTCCCCCTATCAAGTTTGCTGAGCTAGCCGACGAGCTACTCAGCCGGGCCGATAGCCTGGTGGCAGCGTGGTTACCAGGCGGCGTGCAACGGGGGCATGAATACGCATGTGGGTCGCTCTCTGGCGGCTCGGGCACCAGCTGCTCGGTGAACCTGACCAATGGCCGCTGGGGCGACTTTGCCACCGATGAAAAGGGCAATGACCTGATCAGCCTGTACGCCGCCATTCATGGATTGACCATGGGAAAAGCTGCGGTGCAGGTGGCACGGGAAGAAGGCCTGGAAGATGTGGCAGGGGTGCAGCCCGCACGCGCAGGCTCATCCAGTGAGCCTGTGGCGCCCAAACCGGTGCGCCCAGAGCAACCTCCAAAACCCCAGAAGTCAGACGAAGGCTGGCAAACAGTTACGCCAGTGCCAGAAATGGCTCCCGCTGCCACATTCAAGCACCAGTTCCGCACACCACAGGATATTCAGCACACTGCCACCTACATGATCGACGGTGCGCTGTACGGCTACGTGGTGCGCTTTGGCACCAGCGAAGGCGGCAAAGAGACCTTGCCCTATACCTGGTGCACATCGGCCCGCGACGGTGCCAGCCGCTGGCACTGGAAGCAGTGGGACGAGCCGCGGCCGCTGTACTTTCCCGGCGGGGTGTCGCCACTGGTGGCCGGCATGCCCACGGTGGTGTTGGTGGAGGGAGAAAAGAAGGCTGGCATCTTGCAGCAGCTGCTGGATGCCACGGCACCCGGTGTCTACCTGGTAGCCAGTTGGGCCGGTGGTTGCAAAGCCTGGAAGAAGGCCGATTGGTCTTGGCTGAATGGCACCACGGTGCTGTTGTGGCCTGATTGCGATGGCAAACGGGAGCCCCTTGCTAAGAAGCTGCGCGACTCGATCAAAGAGCAGGTGCTGCAACAGCTTGACGGAATTGGCGGGCAGGTTACCGAAAACGACCGCACGCGCGCCATTGACGTGGCGTGTGAGCTGGCATCCAACCAGTTGCCATTGTTGCCCGCAGCCAAGCAGCCCGGCATGGCTGCCATGTTGGGCATTGGTGCGTTGCTGCGTGCATCACATGCCTGCACGGTCCAGCTGCTACCCATCCCCGAGCCGCTAGCGGTGCCTGATGGCTGGGACTGTGCCGACGCCATTACCACCGACGGATGGGATGGTGCACGGGTGTTGCAGTTATTCGGCAGGGCACAACCGCTGCCCGCCATGGATGCCCCGGCTGCTGAGAAACCATCGGCAAAAAAAATCGATGCTCCCGTTGGCACTGGAGACGGTGGTATTGACGAAGACGGTTTCACCGAGATCAGTGGTCGGCGCATCCCTGGCTGGCTGGTGCCGTACTACGACAAGGCCAACAAGCGCTGGCTGGCCAGCCGCAAGATGGTCATCCTCATACTTGAGCGCGATCCAGCTCTTGAGCCGGTGCTGGCCTACAACGAGCTGAGCAACAACGTGCAAAGCCGGGTGCTTTGGCCCTGGCCCCACAGCAAGGTGGGCGATGTGACCGACGCGGTGGACTTGCTGCTGGGCAAGTACCTGACCGACACCTACGGCCTGCCCAGCATTGCTCGGGCAGCGCTCACTGAGGCCATTCAGACCGTGGCGCACACCCGGCGCTTTCACCCCATACGTGAGCAGCTGGAGGCTTTGGTGTGGGATTGTGTGCCGCGCATCGACAAGTGGCTGATTCACATTCTGGGCGAAAAACCTGCCCAGTGGGTAGACAAGGATGGCGTGAGCCGTGACCCCACCATATTGCCTGCCATGGCCGAGTACCTGCAGATTGTTGGCCGGTGCTGGTTGCTGGGCATGGTCAACCGCGTCATGCGGCCCGGCTGCAAGTTTGATTACTGCCCGGTGCTGGAAGGCGTTGGCGGCCTGCGCAAATCCACCATGGTGGAGATACTGGCCGGCACCGAGTTTTTCAGCGATACCCCTTTTGAGGTTGGCCGTGGCAAAGAGGCCCAAGAGCAGGTGCAGGGCCTGTGGCTGTATGAGATTGCAGAGATGACCCACTTCAGCAAATCCGAAGTGGGTGCCATCAAGGCCTTTATCACCAGCAAGGTAGACCGGTACCGGGTGGCGTATGGCAGCACCGTGGGCAGCTTTGCCCGTCAGTGTGTGCTGGTGGGTACCACCAATGAGAACACCTACCTGCGCGACCGCACTGGCAACCGGCGCTTCTGGCCCATACCGGTGCGCAATGTCATCAATACCGAGTGGCTGGTTAAGTACCGCGACCAGTTGCTGGCAGAGGCCTTTGCCCTGTTTCAGCAAGGTGTTCCCTACACACCAACGCCAGCAGCGGAAGCGAGGCTCTTTGTACCTATGCAAGAGAGCCGCCTGGTAGAGACCGCCGTGCTGTCCGAGCTGCTGCATGTACTGACCCGCGCGCCCGAGTCCACGGGCATTCGGGCGGTGGTCAACACCCTGACCGACTTTGTAACCATTGCACAGCTAACTTTGGCGCTGGGCGTGGATGCTGCCAAGTCATCACCGGCACTGGAAGCCCAGATCCGCGGCTGGCTGGATCACGAGGGCTGGGAGCGGGTCAAGAAACAAATCAACGGTGCCAGGGCATGGGGCTATGTTCGCCCCCGCAACTGGCCGCCCGTGGATGACGAAACCGATATGACTGCCACGCCTGATAGGGCTGGCGATGTATCGACTGAACAGGATGCTGACGATGCGCCGTTTTGACCCATCCGCTATGAGTTCGATAGCTGCTTGCGCCCGTCCAGCGAGCGGGAATGCCTGTTTTGGCTTGAAGTTTCACCAGCCCAACGGATTCGGCTACACTCCCGCCGTCAGCGCAAAAAAAGCGCTGATCGGGTTTTGCAGCCCGTTGCACCCCTACGACGAAAGCCGTAGGACTCCCGCAGTCTCTGCGGCTTCGTTGTCTTTGCCTCCAGTTTTGGTGGCTCGGATGGGAGGCCTTAGGGCCTGCCGTTTCCCGCAAGGGGTGCGCGGTCTGCAAACCCGTCCGAGCTACCTCCTGAGTTTTGCAGCAAGGGAGGTGGTTTTTGCAAACCGCACCCCTTGGAGACCTATCATGGCTCAACTTCTTTCTACGGGCGCACCCGCCCATGCACCCAACATTTTCACAACCAGCGAGGCCGCGCTTATCAATTGCGCACTTGATCTCATTGAGGCCAAACGCCTCAAGCAGGCCCCGGTGCTGCATTACATGCAGGACTTTGAACGGTACCTGCGCCTGCGCTTTGCAGGGCTGACCAATGAACAGGGCCACACTTTGTATCTGAACGGCAACCGAGAACTACTCAGCGCTGAAACAGAGTTCTTTGGGGATCAGAAATCAGTGTCATGGGACATTCGCAAGACTGTAGCTCGTGCGATACAGCTTGGTGCCGAGTTTGTCGTGGTGGCTCACAACCACCCTAACAACAACGCATCCCCTTCCGATGCAGACTTTAGCCACTTGGCCTGGCTTGAACGGACGCTGGAGCCCATCAAGATCACGCTCCTGGACAGCTTTGTGGTGACGGCCAGAGAAGTGACCAGCATCAAGACCGTTCGCCAGCAAAACAAAGACCGTGAAGACCGCGAGCGTTCTGAGCGCTGGGAGCGCGAGCGATCCGAGAAACGCGCCCGTATGGCCGCCAACCGTGCCGCCAAATTTGCCGCCCAACAACTCCAAACAGGAGCAAGCGCATGAATGAAATTGCCCAAATTAAGGCAGCATCGGCGATACCTGATCGACGCTTGAACAGCATCATCAATCGTCGTGCGTGGGAATTGGCACATCAGCTATTGCCTGGGATCAAGGCCTATTTGTTAGAGCGAATTATTTTCGAGCAGCAATCGGCCGGGGCTACCACAGAGATCAACGAACGTTTTTATGCAGATGTGTTGCGAGATACATCTCTGGATGAAGCGCTTTTGGACGTTCGCTCAAACCTCTGAGATGAATCGAAGTAACACAAGGACGGTGACGATGCCCTTGGCGCGAATAGAAACGCGCCTGGGGCAACAAACGCGCCGTGCTGCAAGCACTACCAGACGCAAGATTGGCAGTAGTGCGCCCGAAGGGCTGGGAGGTGCGCTGCGCCCCCATTGCGGCGCGGTTGCGGGGAAGTCATCGCATCCCCCTATGACCTAGTTCAAAAGTGTCCAGTGTCCACGCATTTGCATGGAGCACACCAATGGCTACTAATTCCCTTTTATAGGGGTTGAAGCTGCTGCATTGCCCATCGTGAATTGAATCTGTGTCCTATGCCGTGTTTCAAGGCGGGCGGGCAGGGATAGGCACATCCGTCGGGCGCGGCGGGCGCATCGCACTTCATTTATTTACTCTATAGAAAAGGTTGGACAGTGGACACTTCAGACAAACACATTGAAAAGTTGAGGGACCTGCATGAAAGGGAAATCCGAACGCTTCGGGGATTTGCTCCAATGGCCTTCCAATTTTTGACCCAAGATGAGCGTGAGTTTGCGCTTGATCGCAAGGTTGGCATCACAGAGTTGGCAATGGACCGTGCATTGACGCATATGCTGAACCGCCCTGCCGAATCAAGCGGCCCGTCGTCGATCTTGAATGCCGAAACGCAATTTGTCACTGCTGACAAATTGGTGCAGGCGTTTGATATGCCGACATCGGGCATGCTGTCTGATTTTCGTCATCATCTGATCCAAAACCTGATTCGTAGAGGATGGGTGCGGCAAAAACGCCAAGTTAACCAGGTGCGTGCCTGGGGCTATGTGAGGCCAATGAAATGACATCGCACGCCAACATCGATGTAACTGAGAAGATCAACGAGATCAAGGCACACATGCCAGAGACTTATGCCTCAATTCGGGCCAAGGCCAGAGACGTTGGAAATGTTGCCTATGAGTGGGTGCGCCGTGGCTTGCGTGGTGAACCCAACTGCTTCTATGCGTTCGAGCGCGGGCGTGTTGTTGGCACCCCATTCACGCTCGTGGAGGTATCGCGTGACATTGCGCAGTACATGGTGACATTCGGTTGTACATACGTCTGCATTTGGGCGTGCCCCGCAGAGAAGACGTTGGGAGCTGCGAATGGCACGGATTGATTACATCAGGGCTCGCTTGGAGAATTGGGCGCGCTGGTCGCAGCAAAGCGAGTCGGGCGCATTGGGCTACCCCAAACAAAGCGCCTTCGCGCGCATGACTCCATCAGGTGGTCGCAATGAGGGAATGGTGCCAATCTCTGACCTGGAAGCCAGTGAGACTGACGATGCAGTCAAGTCGCTGCAGTTCACCCAGTCGCACCTGTACCTGGTGTTGACACTGACTTACGCCAAAGGGCTGCCATGTAATCAGGTCGCCAAGCGCATGGGGCGCGCAGAGAGCACAGTCAAGCGCAACCTGGAAGATGGTGACCGCGCTATTGCCCGCTGGCTGGATGACAAACAAATTGCGCGTGAGCTGTCAAAAAGTAGTTTTACGTCATAGACCTTTTAGGTACATTTCAGGCAAGCTGTGCAATTCGTGTCACCACCCGCAATTACATAGCCCCAAACCCCTGCAGGCCACTACTTGCAGGGGTTTTTCTTTTGTGGACCCACGTATGGCAACAGCAGCACCAAAACCTTGCGGCCATCCTGGCTGCGGTGTGCTGGTTCGTGATGGCACAAGCCGTTGCCCCAAGCATCCGAAAGCCAACAGCTTTGCAGACAAGCGCCGTGGCAATCGTCATGAGCGTGGGTATGGCACAGCGTGGGACAAACTCAGAGCATTGATCCTAGCGCGTGACTGTGGGCTGTGCCAAGTCTGTGCTGCAGCGGGTCTTGTCACGCTGGCCCACGCGGTCGACCACGTGAAGCCGAAGGCTGAAGGCGGGACGGATGATGAATCCAACCTGCAGGCCATCTGCAAGGCGTGCCATCTGGACAAGACTGCAGAGGAGGCCAAGCGAGGCATTGACCGGGGGTGGGGGGCATCAAAAGTCTAGAGTCTTTCCGCCCGGGACA
>OFRB01000091.1_pt1 | contig 23532 bp, 12 predicted proteins | sample 1543021 | NCBI WGS metagenome assembly OFRB01 (sample SAMN07774230, study PRJEB24372) | wastewater metagenome | isolation source: Exp Tend CN 0WW | collected 2016-02
TGTTGATCCGCAAGGCGCTGGAATTGTGAAAAAACAATGGGCATAAAAAACACTATCGTTGAGCGAATAATAAACGCCCCAGCAGCAGGGAAAGCCATGTTGTCAGCGGCCAGTGCGGCTGCGCAGAAAGTGCTGCTTAGTCTTGGCAATGTGGATAACACCAGCGACGCCGGAAAGCCTGTCAGCACAGCACAGCAGACGGCATTGAATCTCAAAGCAAACATCGCAGGTCCGACACTCACAGGCACGACGACCGTCACAACGCTGTCCCTCAGCGGGACAGCTACAGTCACGTCGCCACAATCCAATTTTGTGAATATCGATAATCGCTACCGAGTGCATCGCGATGGAAAACTTGACGGCGGATTTGGCGACCAGTATTTGTTTGGCGACTTTTCAGCAGGTGGAGCATGGTCTACTGACAACGGCAGTTTGCCAATTGGTAATGCGAATAATTTTCACGCGTATTGGCCAACGGGTGACATTCGCTGTGAGTTTGAATCGGGCGGGGGCGAACTACAATTTTACCTGGAGGGCGGCACCGGGAAAGATGCGTGGTTTGGGTTTCAAGAAGCGGCGAATCACAAGTGGAGTTGTGGGAACGATTTTTCGCAAAGCAATTCGTTTGTCATCTGTTCCGGGTTTGGTTTAACGGACGCAACAACTTATCTCGGAATCAATAACACGACAGGGCTGATTCGCGTCCCGAAAGGATTCGGTGTCAACGTTTTGACGGGTCTGCATAAGCCAATCGTGGCCCACCAGACGTTTTTAATTCAGGAGGGCGATTTAGGGTCCGATGGTGTGATTCAATTGGCCGCATGGAATGCCGGAAGTGTCGGAACCGCGATCATAATGACGGGGCAGGAATCTGCAGGTGATGGGCGGCATTGGGTGATTCAGCATCGTGGGACCGGAGACACTAACGCATTTAAGATTGGCTACGCTACTACTACAGCCGATGGCCAAAATATCGCTACGTTGGCGACAACGTTTTTCACAATCTCCAAAACTGGTACAGTCACGCTGGCTGGTGTGTTTTTTCTGGCCGCATACACAGTTGCGACTCTGCCAAGCGCTGCGGCTAACGATGGTGGAACCGTGCGGGTAACAGATTCCAACGTGGCGGCTTCGGGTAATTATGGTGCGACGGTCGCTGGTGGCGGCGCGAACAAAGTTCGAGTATTTTCTGACGGCATAAACTGGATAATCGCATGACAATTTACACTGATCGCATCGTACTTGTCTTTCCGATCGAATCAAAAAAAAGACCGGCAGCAGCGGCGCTGCAAACGCTCGAAATCACAGAGTCGGGGCGCGAGATTGAGGAAGTGATTCCGCTCGATCCGGATCAGGTCAAGGACTACGCAGACGCTTTCAATCTGCCGCTGGTTTCGGAGTTAGCGTCAGTGAAGACGGACAATGAGTCATTAAGATCGGCACTGAAAGAACTGAACGAAAAATACGACGCACTGCAATCCGAAAACATAAAACTTACCTCAGATGTCGTGTCTGGAGCAGAGCGTGTCACGGCAACTAACGAAGTGATTCGATCACTCACGGAAGAACTGAAGGCGGCAATCGCGGCACGCGAGGAATTGCATTGCAAGGTCTGCGAAATGCAAGCACACCCGGACGTGATTGAAGCAGAGCGGGCTAAGGCAATCATCGAAGCCAGAGAGCAAATAGCATCCGCAGCCGCTGTACTGGCTGAGTTTGGCGAACCAATAGAGGTGATGAAATAATGCCAATCACGCAAACAATTCAATTCGACACAGACTCACCATCCGAAATCGGCAGCGGAACAATCACAGCGTTTTTGTTTTCTGGTGCAACGCTGGTGGCAACGCTAACCAGCATCACGGAAAACGCAACACGAAAAGGGCGACACACAGGGACCGTTACGGATGTTGCGGCGGGGGCGTATGAGCTTGTCGTGAAATTCAACGGCTTCACAAACAACGACGCGGGTGAAGTAGTTGAATTGTTGCTGGCCGATGGGACGTACGTCTCGTACCGAACAGCGGTACTGGATCCCGGTACTCTCCGAAGATTTGTCATAGAAGACACAGGCGAAACGGAGGCTGTAGAAGGTTCGGTTGCCCATCTGTCAAAGGACGGAGCAACAGTTCGATACATCGGTCGGTTACACTGGGTGAACAACTGATGTGTTCTTAGCTTGACAGTTTTTTTGGTTTGGAATACTGTTTGATTTGATTGTTTGATTCGGGGCCGGTTTTTTGACCGGCAACAGACAAGGCATACGGCGGATTGATCCCCGCCCAGATGCGTCAACATTGCGACCTTTGACGGGGCCGTGCAGAAAGCACGCGCCCCGTTTTTCTTTTAAGGTTGCAAGCGATGAGTCTGGAAACCGATAGCGGTTCAGCAGAAGTGTCTGGGAGCGTTTCTGGCGAATCCGCAGCGGAGTCATCAGAGTCATCTTCAAGTTCAAAGAGCAATAGTGGATATTCCGTCACGGACCCCGGCTATGACTCCGGTCTTAGTGGATCAGACGATGAAGGCTCTGATCTTGAATCGCTGATCGCTGAAAACAAATCAAAGGCTGAGAAGCCAGCGAAGGCTGAGAAACCAACAAAACAACCGTCTGAGAAATCGGACGATGCCAGTGACGCTGAGAACGAAGGCGAAACTGAAGAGGAGGCCGAAACCGAGTCGCCTGCTGAAGCCGCTACCCCGAATGGGATCAGCGATGAACTGTTAGACCGAGCAGTTGAGCTTGGGTACACGATTGCCGAAATCAAAGGTTTCCGCAGCGAAAAGTCGCTGGAAAAGGAAGTCGCGAGAGTAGAGCAACTTCAAAAACGGATGCAGGCACGACAGGCAGGCAAAACGCCAGCCAATGATGAATCAAAGGCTGAAGACAGCGAACCCGAACCTAATTGGGAAGAGATGGTCGAAGCTGGACATGATCCTGATATCGTCGCAATGCAAAAGAAGATGTGGGAACGTGCAACCAAAGCAGAAGCACTGGTCAAACAGGTTTACCAATCCGAGCAGGATCGCGCATGGACAGCGCAGTGTGAGCGGTTTGATGACTCATTGAACAAACTGGGTGAAGAGTACAAGACGATACTCGGATCCGGACGCCGCGGTGAACTGTTGAAAACTTCACCAGAGCAAGCTGCCAATCGTGCCACCGTCTTTGAAAAGATGCTGGTTCTGAAGAACGGCTATGCACAGGCGGGCAAGAAAATTCCGTCTGACGATGATCTTATTCAGGAGGCTGTTCAAGCCTCTTTCTGGAAACAAACCCACACAATCGCCCGAGACCAACTTAAGCGCGAAATCAAGAAAATCGGCTCTCAAGCATTGTCACGACCGCATTCATCAGGGAACAGACCCCTGACTGGTCAGGCTCTGGCAACTGCGAAAGAAGCGGAATTCTGGAAGAAGCACTCGTAAGCAGGTTCGAGCTTCACACATAGGAAAGATTGACCATGGCCGGAACCATTACACCACAGGACGTTGCTGATTTAGTCGCCAGTATCCTGCCCGATTTGGACCGCATGAACTGGGAGCAAATCGCCCAGAACCTGCAGGACTACGAAATGATGTCCCATTGGCTGAAGGACGATAAGATCGTCTTCGGCGACGGGCTCTACATCAAGAAGAATCTCCTGTCCCAGTTGTCAGGAGCTGCATCACACACAGGCATGACGGATACCGACGATGTCGATATTCCGGACCTGATGGATGACTTGCAGGTTCCGTGGCGTCACGCTCAAACGAAGTGGGGCTACCACTACCAGACGGACATTCTGATGAACAGGGGCAAATCCACGATCAACGAAACCGTCAAGCCTCGCCGACTGGCGTCAATGATCGATCTGGCAGAAGAATTGGAAGCCAAAGCCTGGCAGGTTCCGAACTCCAGCGACAAGTTGAATCCTTACGGTCTTCCGTACTGGATCGTTTTCAATGCTACCACTGGTTTCACTGGTGGCTATCCAACCGGTCCTGACGCTGTGCAGCACACAACGATCGCCGGTCTGAACCTGAACGATTCGCCGAAGTTCAAGAACTATTCGGCTCAGTACGCTGCCGTCAACAAGGTTGACCTGTTGCCGAAGATGCGAACCGGCCTTCGCAAGACGAATTTCAAGTCGCCTGTAACCAAGGACGACATGAGCACGCCTCGCGGAAACGATCGCCGATACTACATCGACGAAGTTACGGCCAGCGCGTTTGAAAACATCGGGGAGTCTCAGAACGAGAACCTCGGGCGCGACCTGTCACCGTACACTGCCGGAAACGGCAATGGCCATGGTGGCGTTCAGGACGTGGATGGCACGCTGACGTTCAAAAAGAACCCGCTGGTTTATGTTCCGCAGCTTGACGACACAACCGTCTTTACTGCGGCAACGAATCCGATCTACCAGATCGATCACGCGGTGTTCTATCCGTACTGCCTCAAAGGGGACTACCTCCGCGAGACTGGCCCAGTTGTTGCGCCAAACCAGCACAACATGTATCGCACGTTCATGGACCTCACATACAACTTCATGTGTGTGAATCGCCGGCGATGTGCGGTCTACGCGAAGTAACCTGAAACAACGGGCAGGACGGAATTTTATGGTGGATGGTTCCGTCCTGCCTTGTTGTGTTGTTCGTTTCGTTTGTTTTCCCATCCAATCTTGTTGATTGGAAATGAGTGCCGCACCGGGAAGCGGACCCCAGTTGCTTTTGCAACGAATGACCGCTGGAGGGGTTCAGCGGCGATGATGAGTTTGCTGAAAGGCTGAGTACAATGACTAACGTAATGCAATACAACGGAGCGAGTCTCGCGGATACGAGTCGCGGCCCAAGTCCGTCCATCTGGGCTGACTTCCCAAGCTCCGACATCATGAACGGTATCAAGGATGGATACCAGCACTTTGACGACTTCCTGAATGGTCCGCGTGTTGCGGCGGGTGCTGAAGCGTACTACGGTGATTATCGAGGTTTCGCTGATACTGGTGGACTCGTGGCTGATGGTGGCGAAGTCGGCGGGGTTCTGGATCTGTCCAGCGACGGTGACAACGAAGGTGCATCTTTCCGCACGTCGTGCAATCCGTTCCAAATCAGCCGCAATCACGGAAAACTGTGGTTCGAAGCGCGCCTCAAATCCTCAACGATCACCGACACGAAACACGGGATCTTTGTTGGCTTGAAGGCTGATACGGTTCATACGGCGACTTCTCCGATTGCTGCGGCAGGAACGCTGGCAGACGTTAACCTCGTTGGTTTCCATCGTCTCGAAGGCGACGGCGACTACTTCGATACTGTGTACAAAGCCGACGGTGTGACTCAGGTCACTGTTCAGGCCGATGCCGCAATCATCGTTGCTGACCAGTACGTGAAGTTGGGTTTTGTCTATGACCCTCGTACCAACCTGCTGACGTTTTACCGAAACGGTGTGAAGTTGGCGACAACTTACACGATGGTGTCAGCGGCTGGAACGGATTTCCCGAACGATGTTCGTCTTGGGCTTGCGATTGCAGTCCTCAACGCAACAGCATCAACTCCGGGCAGCACCAAAATCGACTGGTGGAGATGCGGACAGTTGTCTGTCGGTTAATCATTCCCGGACGGCGCGGAACTACCCCGCGCCGTCCTTTGTTTATTCTTCAAGGTGTTTTGGAATCATGGATTACACGACCGCCAGCTACTACCGTTCAATCCTGTATCACGATGGACAGGATCAGCGACCATTGCCACCGACGTTGGCGAAGCTGCATGGATGGGCGTTCAAGCGGTACCAGGCGATGGGGGCCGGGAGCATCATTTCAAAGCAGGCGGCATTGTCAGTCGCACTGATGTGGATGAGCATGACCAAGGAAGGGCGTGCTTTTGCTCGCGAGAACACCAACATTGGTGATTTGCTGTGTCCGGAAGATGACGGACATCCTACCGAAGCGATCGACGGCATTGACTGGACTACTTTGCCACTCGAAAGCAAAGTGGTTGTGGTTCTCAATGACGAAGAAACAGTCGGTGAGTACGCTGGCCGACGATCACGAGGCTGGATAGACGTGAACATTGCAGGTGAACGAAAGTCTTTCCGAGCCAATCAGGTGAAATTAGCCGGAGCGTAAGTCTGTGGCCGAATCAACGTTATCACTCGTTCGTGACGATCTTCTCAAGGCTATCGGCAACATGCTGGGCCGGGGGATCGATATCACGAGCTGGGACGATCCGGATTTCACCAGCCGGGTAAATATGTGCGTGGATATCGGCTGTCGCTGGGTTTATGAACCGGACCTGCTTCCAAACGAGGCTCAAGTTCATCTGTGGTCCTTCATGCAGCCAAAGCTGGCGACGTTTACTCTGAACCCACCATACGGGGTCGGAGTCGTCTCAGTTGCTGCCGGCGTAGTCACAGGAGTCGGGACGACATTCCCAAGCTGGTCTGCAGATGGCGATTTGGTGATTGGCGGAATTGCTTACCCTGTCGCGACGCGTGTCAGCAGCACAAGCCTGACTCTGGTCGATACGTCGTTGACGGTTTCTGCGTCATCGTACACGTTGCAGCAGATCGATTATTCGCTCCCGGATCTGTTCGGCGGTTTCCGCGGTGACTTGTATCTGGATCAATCCTCGACATCACAGGGATACGTGATGGAGCGGGCATCCAAAGAAGAACTGCTGACGTTCCAGAAAAGCGGTGTTGCCGACTTCGCTTCACAACCATGCCGGTTCTCAGTGTTTGCGAAGGATCAGACTGGCGCGAGTGGTCAACGCTGGATGTTGAGTATCTGGCCGGTGGCGGATTCGGTTTACACGATCTCTGGTTATTACACGATCAATCCGTACCAGTTGACTTCCGACCTTCCGTATCCAATGGGAGGACTCCCGCTTGCTGAATGCCTGCGGGAAGCGGTTCTGGGGGCGGCGGAAATGGAATTCAAGGGCGAGGCAGGGATTCACCTGCAAATGTTCCAGCGAAGATTGCAAGCTGCAATTTCATACGATCGGCAGATGAGCAACCCAGGAATCCTCGGGCAGAATCTGGATCGAAGTTACGAGCGACGCAGATGGAGGCAGATCGGGCCACGCGTCAGTCACATTGGATTGGGACCGACCGGATACAACGGGAATCCCTGAGAAGTGTTGTTAGTTGGATTGTTCCTTTCAGAGTCCCACGTACAAGGGACCACCGTTTAACAGTTACGAAAGACGAGGTTTTCATGAGTCACGCGCTTAATCTTCACGATGGTCTTGGCAATATCGCCGTTGATCCATCCCTTGGAATCCTGATGGCCTATGGAAGCACAGTTCCAGCTGCTACAACTGTCGGGTATGCCCCCGGCTGTCAGTTCATCAAGACCAACGGAACGACCATCGGAACAACGACATACGTTAACATTGGAAGCAAGGCATCTGCAAACTTCGTGGCCGTTGGCCTCGCTGGTGGTGTCGGAATCAGCAATGTTTACGGCGAAGCCACTCCGATTGACGAACCGTTTTTTGTTGTAGACAGGGCATATCAGGTGCAGTCTATTATTGTGCGGCCTCTGGTTGTTGGCAGTGATGGCGGTGCGGTAACGGCACAAGTCCGAAAGGCTTCGAACGGAACGGCAATCGCAAGCGGAACAGTTTTGCACAGTGGCACGGCAAACCTGAAAGGAACGATCAATACGAATCAGGCTCTGACACTCAGCGCGACAGCATCGGATATTCTGCTTGCGGCTGGAGATGCAATCGGTCTCGATGTTACAGGTGTGACGACTGCCGCCAGAGGTTGTGTTGCTGTTCTGTTGCTTCCTGTGTAAACACAGAATCGCGTCAATTCATCTTAAAGCCGTCGCGATGTGTTATCATCACGTCGGCTTTGTTTCTAACACAGGAGTTCAAAAATGTCTTGGTCACAATCATACCGATTAAACGGTTCTGACATCGTTAAGCACACATTCGATTGGGTGAGTGATAGTTCTGGAAACGCCACCATCGCCTCGACTGTTCCTGTCAGTGGTGTGATTCATCGAGTTGTCATTGTTCCTTCGGCCTCAGCAGCACCAACGACGCTTTACGACGTGACGCTGACGGATGCTGAGGGAATCGACGTTTTGGCGGGCCAGGGAGCAAATCTGTCGGAGACGGTGGCTTCTAGTGTCTGTCCCGGAACAGCACTCAAGGACGGAACGACGGTCAGTATTACGCCAACAATCGTCGATGGGATTCTAACCATAAACGTTGCAAACGCTGGCAACACGAAGGCCGGGAAAGTTGTCGTCTACGTTCGGTAGAACACGGATTGTTTTTGATCGGAGTGGAACATGGGTTCACGAATTGTTTTCTGGAGAAACGTTCGCAGCGTTATAGTGACGCTGGCTGACATGGCAACCGTCGCTACAGGGACAGTGTTTTATCGCAAAACAGCAGAAACTGGCGTTCCGGAAGTCCAAACGCTGGCAACGTTAAAGACGGACCTCGGATTGACTGGCACAAACTCCGGCGATCAGAACATCATCACGACGATCGGAGCAACTGGCACTGATATCAATCTCGACGGAAACACACTCCATGTCCCCAGCGCATCGGCGACGAACCGTGGTGTGATTACAACCGGAGCGCAAACGCTCGCTGGAAAGAAAACACTCAGCCAGTTTGAAATGGTCGGTCTTTCCGACGTGGTTATGATGGATATCACGCCGTTTGCGTCCCAAACGAACCATCTGCAAATTTGGCGTTCGACTGCCGGGAATCTGGCGACTTCATGGATCGATGCCACTGGAAACATCGTCTTTGGCCGAGGAAGTTTTACGTTTTCAACGACGTTTCACGGAACAATGTGGAACGGCGGTGCGTATGGCTGGTCAAACAGTGGTGCTGTGACAAGTGGATCATCGCTCGAAACGGGATTATTCCGAGACGGTGCAGCGGGAGTCATCGCAGCAAGAAACGGAACTCAGTCACACGATTTGCGAGTGTACAACACCCACACAAATTCCTCGAACTACGAGCGAGGAAACATCGGGTTCGTTTCCAACGTCTACACCATTGGAAGCTACGCATCCGGCACCGGAACACTCAGGGATATCATGGTCGGTGTTACCGGAAATAAACTGGGCTTTTTCGGAACAACGGCCATTGCAAAGCCGACAACTGGATTCGCAGACGCTTCATTTACGGCCAACAGTGGAACAGCTGTAAACGATGCCAGCACGTTTGACGGTTACACGCTGAAACAGGTCGTAGCCGCATTGCGAGCATTGGGCCTGTTGACTTAGCCCTATTTGTAAATCGATCGAATTCGAGCCTCGCCCGCCCAGACGGTTGCCTTCTTCTTCCCGTTATTGTCGTAAATGCTGTTGTTCTTGTCTCGGTATGCAGCATGGTACAGATCAATCGCGGTTTTCACGTCCGGGATCATCAGCGGGATCAACGACCGTGATGTCAGTCGTCCTTTGTCATCACTGCCGTTGAAGTCTTTGTCGTCGCTCAATCGCGGTGCGTCCGAAGACACCCGGCCAGAAGCGTTCAGGAGCAGGTCATACCGTTCCTTCTGAATCGCTTCCTCAAGTTCTGGCGATGCAATCCCGTCAATCACCTTCTGGTATCCTGCAACGTCATCAGGTTCAGCGGTTCGCAACTTATCCTTGGCTTCGAGTCCTGCGGCATGCGCAAGATGCTTATTCAGGGCCACCTGCATTTTCTGAGGTGACGCGCCCTGCTTCTTCATGGCCCGCAGTTCGTTCGTGATGTCCTTCCGTTCTTTCACGCGAGCATCGTATGTCTGTGATCCAGCTCCGAAGAACATCATCACTGACAAGGCTGTTCCAAGGACCGGCCCTTCTGACGTGGTTTCCGCCACATCCTGTGCGATGAGTGGCAACAGGTTATTCTTGAACCAGTCAGCAGATCCGAATTCATCCTGCCCCATAGATTTTCCGGCAAGGTAGTCCACGCCAACGGAGGCGACTGGAGACAGCTTTCCTCGCATGTATTTGCCAAACAGTGCCAGGCTGTCAATGTCGCGGGCTTCCCAACGGTCGATTTGCTTCCCTGTTGCCATCCGGATCATGTAGGAAACGTGTTGGCTGAGTCCTGCGGTCATGTCAACATAACTGCTGCCGATTCTGATCTTGCCGAAATTCGGGCTTTTCCAGTTCCAATAGAAATCCCACTCTTCGTCGTCGCCCGGTGCTCCGAACGCGGCCAACATCCCGGCAGTCACAAGCCCCAGAATTAAAGCCTGTGCTCCGGCCTGTTTCGCCATTTCCATTGCAACCAGTTTCCGGACTTCCGTAGAAGCACCTTCGCCACCGGTCCATCTGGCGTCATGCCAAATGGGTTGCATCGTCAGCCAGTTGATTCGGCTCGCCCACCACCGCGGGGAGAAGAACACCGTCGTTACCGAGTCCAGGGCGGATGTCCAGCTCCCGATGGTTCCCCGGCCACTGGATATGTTGACAATGTTTCCGATCACTCGCAGCTCAGCGTTTGAGATTGAGCGTTTCCCGTCGATATCTGCTGCCAGCTTTTCAACGAGGCTTCGAAACACCAGACGTCGTTGCGTATTGATGAACGCGGAGCCAGCTCGTTCACTCCCGCCAATGCCCGGAATCTCATCGAACCAGTCAGGCGTGTACCGTTCTCCTTCTTCCCGGTTCACACCACCATGAACATCGGTTACGGCCACTTTGCCAATCTTTTCCATCTGGACCCAGCGAGTATCAGCGTCCAGTTCGGCATGTGTATTGAACAGATCCTGCTTGGTTGGAAACAGGCTGCGGGCTTCGAGCGGGTTTGATGCCCATGCCTTCCGCATCGCCTTGCCGTAGATAACCGGATGTGCGATCCCCAGCAGGAAACCTTGACGGCCAATCAGGGACTGGTCGAGCGTAGTCATACCTTTCCGGATCATGTGAGCGCCGGCAACTGGCCCTTTTTTGAATGCCCGGTAGATAATGTGCCGGTTCTTGAACGCCCATTCCTTCCGCTGTTTCCGCAGCTCCTGCTGCATGTGCTCGATGTGCATCATTCGCTCAAGCATTTCATCCGTCAGAACCCTGGCAGGCTTCTTTTCTGCGGGGAGAAAGTCTTTATTGATGATCCGTTGAAACAGAACAGCTTCCCGCTCCAGCAGATGCCTCTCAAATGCAGCGTCAGAGCGTTCTTGTTCCTGCCCTGACGATCGTCTCAGTTCATCACGGTTGGCCTTCAGAGCGGCCAGAGCGGCCCTCTTGGCTTCGATTGCAGCTGACGTGACGGGGGCTTTCGGAGCGTCTTTGTAGAGCTTTCCGGCTTTCAGATCAGATTCCATGCCCTCGATCGCACGGTCCAGAGCCTTTTCGGCCAGATTGATCCGTTGTTCGTCGCTCAGTTTGTTCTTGCCAAACGCCTCGTTATACCGTTTCTGAGCGTCGTCACGTTTCGCCTGGAGATCTTGGAGTTCTCCAGAATCATCTGTCAAAACCCGCTTGCTGCGTTTGATCGGAGTATTCTCTGCGATGGCCTTTTCCAGATCGGTGATACGGTTATTCAACATCCGCTTTGCAGCATCCAGTGCCGATCGAAGCATCCCTTCGGTGGTGGTGGATATTCCCGAGGCTTTCTTGGCTTCGTTGACCATCCTGCGGAGTAGACGTTGCTCATCACTGACAGGGGCGCGCTCCTGACCGGTTGCTGGTGGTGGCGTCTTTGCCATCCAGTCGTCAATCTGTGCGAGTGACAGCAGCTGTGCTTTCTGATCCCGTCGAACGACTTCAATTTCATCCTTGGATAGTTCGGAGTAAATGCCGATGCCAGACATTGCCCGGGCTGTTTCGTTCCGCGTCAGGTCTGGAACGAAATCCAACAGTATCTCGTGGACAGCATCCACCGCGGCTTCCCGGCCAGCCGCTGTTGCGTCGAGTCCATCGCGTTCGATCACGTACCTGTGAAGATCACGAGCTGCACGGCCAATCGTTTCAGGATCAAGGATGTCAATCTTGTTCGTGATGGGACTGATATCAACCGGACCAGACAGCGTTGATTTAACCTGCTTCCATGCGGCAGTCAGTTCTGCCGTTACTTGCTTGGCTGCTGGCCCCATGCGTTTACCGACGCGGTTGAGGAAGTCAGCAAGCGTGAGAACGCCCAACTCGGAATATCCAGTCGCCAGATCAATAAACACCGATCCTGACTCGCCAAGCACCCCGCCGACGGAAAACGCTGTTCCTTCGCCAAGCATGGCCTTGAGACGTTTATAGGCGTTGTTGATCTTCTCTTGGGCTTTGTCTTTTCGTGACTTCTCCGCTGGCGTCGCTGGTTCCGGCGATGGTGCAGGTGTTTCGGTTGTTTCGTTTGGCGTACCAGCTCGTTCAACCGCTTCCTCATGTGCCCGTGTTAAGTTCGATTCCAGATCATTGATCTTGGCTTCCTGTTCAGCCACCAGCTTTTCAAGGGCTTCCATCTCTGCTTTGAGAACGTCGTGCTGCTTCTGGAGTGCTTCCAGTTCGCCGGGCTTGTTTGGCGGTCGTCCGTGCGTCGCGTTGAATTCCAGTACCGATCGCTCCATCGAATAATCACTGGCGATGATGGCTTTGCGTGCCTGAAGGTTGCGACCTGCTTCCGTTCCGATCGGTTCAAGAATCAGCTCAATCAGCTGGGCTTTGTCCTGCAGGGCTTTCGCCGCAATTTGTTCGTTGACGGCTTCCTGAGTCGCGTCCCCGCTCTCTCTGGCCGCAATCTGCTTTCTCCATGCGGCTTCCATCTCGTTGCCAAGTTCAGCGTTTCGATAGTTCAGCAGGTCGTTTTCAATCGGCGTGACGGAACGAGGTCTGATCAGCAGCTCCTGAATCAGATTGTCGATCCGCTTCGCTCCGTCTTTCGTAGCCCCAATTTCAGCCGCCAGTTCAATGTTGGGCTTTCTGGGTTGCGGTGTGACTGGCGTCCGCTCGCCCATGTCCAATCGCTGACGTTCGGCCTCGCTGAAGGCGTTCTTCGTCGAATACGTCCGTTCGGTCTCTGCAACTCCATCGGCTGCCGGAGTCGCTGGTTCTGGCGTCGCTGCCGGCGGTGTCGCTGAATCCGCGATCGGGGGTTCACTGTTCTGTGATTCGGCCGGCGTCGCAGATTTTGCAGCTTCGATGGCCTGTTCCACGTCCAGATCCACGGTTGTTGACATGCCTGCTTCGAAAGCAGCGTCCGTGGCTGGCTGGAGCCCGTGTTTTTGTTGGATCGCGTTCCACGTACGAATCAATGTCGGCTTCAAACTGCGAACCATGCCCTCGTCCAGATCGGCGCGAAGTTCTTTGATGAATGCGTCGAACTGCTTGATGCCCAATCGAATGGACCCAATCATCCGCTTGGCGACAGCTTTGGCCAACTCGTCTGAAATCGGGAGACCTGATCCCAGAGTGTCCTTCCGCAGTTCGTCAGCGATGATTTTGTTTTGCCGGTCGTTCTCTGCCTTCTGAGCCTCAACGGCTTCTTTCGCTTCCCGGGCAGATTTCCGCAAATCAGACTCAGGTTCAGGTTCTGCAACGGTGTCCGGCTCTGATCCGGGCGATTCAATTCCAACAACATCCCTGGCCAGTGTGTGGTCTTCGCCGGTTTTCACTGTCATGGCCGTCACTTCCAGAACGGCATTGAGAATCCGTTTCTGCTGTGCGGGGTCAGCACTTCTCAGAACCATCTGGTTCCCGACGGAAACGAACTGTGCGCCTCCGGATGCTGCAAGGATTCCAGGGTTCAGGGTGTATTTACCGCCCCGTGAACGAGCTTTCGGGGCAACCAGACGAATTGCCGTCTTGTCGTTGACGATCGTCAGATGGTTGTCGATGCTTGACATCCGCTTGCCGCCACGGTCAAAGAACCGCATGATGTCAGCAGAGTTGTCGAAGCGAACTGGCTTATCCTCAATGAACGAAGCAGCATTGAACGTCCGTGGCATCAGGATACCACGATTCGTATTCCCCTGATCGTCGGTGTAGAAGATCAGCTTCCCGTTCTGTGCGGACAACTGAGCAAACGCTGCCATCAGGTTTCCTGTCCCGATCCAGCGTTTTTCACGGGCTTCCGTCTGCATCGTCTCGAAGGTGTCAAGCAGATTGTCCAGAGACCCACTTGCGGCCATGAGATTTGCTGACCGGGAGACCGGGATCGTCAGTTTCTTAGCGGCATCGTTGATTGCAATCTCAATCATCCAACGGGATGGAGCAACCGGGTTCGGCGACTTCCCGGTACGAGTAAACCCGATCACGACTCCGGAAAACGGCTGTCCCTCGGCGACGAAGTTGACAATCGATCCCGGCGAAAACTCATTGATCGCGTTTTCGACTTTATCAGCCTGTTCAGAGATCACGGTTTCGCGAGCCCGGATTGCTTCTGGATTCACGTATCGTGCAACAGCATCCCGACGGAACGGAATCATCTCGGCCCGCATCGATTCGACAGTATCTTTCACCCACTTGATTTCAGCGCCCCATCGTTCATCCATGGTTTCGACGCCATAGAATTCCAGAATCTTGCCTTTCACCTGATCCGCCGTCATGGGTTTTCCGGGATTCCGGACGTCCATACGTTCCATCTCGGCGGGCGCTTCGAATGGCCCCCCGTCTGACTTGCCCTTGAACAAATTGACGGTCGATAACGTCTTGGCGTCCAAGTCCAGTGTTTTTGCAAGTAACGGATTCGCGTTGAGTGCGTTCAGTTCCTCGATACGAGCGTTGTACAGAGCGGTGATGTCTTCCCAGAACTCACGCTGCCGAATGATTGGAAGGATCGCTGCCCGACCTGTAGCCGTTCGGACGATATCCTCCAGTGCTTCTGCATCGGATCCGCCATCGTCGCGCGGCTCCACATCATCCATTTCCAGTTCGAGAGCCAGTTCCTGATGTTCAACGAGGTACTCAGCAACGATCTGACCACCAACCTGATTCATCACGTCAGTGACGTCGAATCCAACAGCCCCCTTGCTTTTTGCTGTGACGGACGCATTCAGGCTGGCCAGCTTCTTCGACAGGACTGCAGCCGGTCGCAGCTCTGACGGCGAATCAGACATTGCGAGGGAATATCGAGGCAACACAACCTGCCCGGTTCGGTTCACCCGTCCCAGCATCTGCATGAACTCGTCGATGTTCTTCGCAGGTTGCACAATGATCATGTGCCGCGGCTTCTGGTTCTTAAACTTGCTGCTGGCGTGGATCGAAACACCCGTGGCCCCGGATCGATTCAGAAGAATCCCATCGAGTGAACCGTCGTTGACCTTGCGAATCGTCTCCTGCTTGCCCTTTGTTCCTTTCTCGGCTCGTGGCCGCATACCGAGTGTGGCAACCCCGCTGTCGTTGTAAATCAGCATGGATTTCCGGCCAGTGATTTCCGCCACCTTCATTCCGGCTTTGCCCATCTTGTATCGCATCCAGTCGATCGGCGAGGCAGGAGCGTTGAGTTCCGTGGAATCAATCAATGCTTTAGCGGCGTTAAACAGAGTGAGTGCGTTTCCATGCTCTGTTTCGACGTTCAGCTGGTCGTCGGTCAGTCGCTCTTTGCGTTTGATCGGCTTGCCTCGTTCATCAACCATTCCGGTATCGATGGTGAGGATTCGACTTCGCTCAAGGTATCGATGTAGGATGTCCTTGAAACTCAGGTTGACGACGTCTCCCACCTTCAGATTGTTTTCTTTGACGTAGTCGTCCAGCATCCCTTCCATCGTGTTATCGACGGCCATGATCGGCACTTCGGTTTGCTTGGTGACCACTCCATTTTCGTCTACGGTGTCTTTTCCTCCATTCCAAGCCTCGATTGCCTGATCGGCTGATTTGTCAGCTTTCAAGGCGAACAGCATCTGGTCAACGGCGTTCCAGAGAATGCTTCCGAAACTGGTACTGACTATTCCGGCGTCACCGGTTCCAGCATCGCCCGTTGAACCCTGCTCACCTGCAGATGTGAGTTCTTCGGCCATGGTGTCTACGACTGTTTTGACAACTTTGTCCAGGTTGCGAATACCACGGAAGACGTCCGTGATTTTGTCTTGCTCGACCAGATCAACCCCGATGTTCACTTTGGCAAACTCGACACCCTCGAACGACTTCTCCCTGCGAATGTATTGTCCGCGTTCACTGAGCATGGCCGAAACAACCTGTTGTAACGGCAACCCGCCTTTCTGGATCACTTCAGCCAGTTTCGTGACGTCACCCTCTACCGCTTTCGCCATGTCGGTTTTGCTGTAGAGATCCATCACGTTTGGTCGTTTGGCGAACGTGGCCGACAGATACATTGCCCCGATACCCATCTGAACGATTTCGCGAGTGTACGCAGCTCGGTCTGGCGGGGCGTCTTCGTTCGTTCGTTCTTTAGTCGTTCCTCCGGCGTTGTGGCTTTCGTCCAGAATCAGATAGGCGTGTGGCATCAGCGCTCGCAACAGCTCCCGACGCTCGGTCTCATCACCTTTGTATGTCTGAAGTTGGCTGTACATCGTGAAGACGGCATTCATCTTCGTTGGAACACCATCGATAACCGTCTCGAAGCCCTTTCCATTGGCCAGTGAAGCGATACCCTCCCTCAGTCGGGCCATATTCGTTTCTTTGGACGTGTCGAGTTTCCGCCCATTCGGGAGTGCGATCGCGTTTGCCCCAGCGGACTCGTTGGTATTCAGTGCAAAGAAATGATTGGTGTCAGTGTCCGATCCAACGTCCGCGAGATCCCGGTACATGTCGCCGAACAAGTCTGGCTTCTCAGTGACGAAGATCGGGACCATCCCGTTCATGTCGGCATATCGCATCATCGCAGCTGCGACGCGTCCTTTGCCGACTCCGGTCATATCGCCGACAATCATCCCGCCACCGTTCTTGTGAGCATGGATCGCCAGTGCCAGAGCATCGACCTGCTCCGCGCTTAGGTCGGTAAAATACTTGTCGCCCTTCTTGTATCCCAGTTCCTTCTGGACGAAGGCATCGACTGGGCCGTACGTGTCTTCAACCACTTCCAGTGCCCGCTGAGTGGCGTCCTGCAGATTGGTCGGGATCAGCGTATCGACCGTCTTGTTCTTGGAAGACGGTTCGTAATTGGACTGATGGCTTTCAGGATCTACCGCCGACTCGGCAGTGCCAGCTCCAGCCACCCGGTCAGATCCAGTTCCAGAATCGAGCTTTTGTCCACCGGGGTCGGCTTTGGATGGAGTGGAAACATTTCCTGTTCCACCCCGTTTTGTTGCAGCATCTGGTGAAAGTCCGGGTTGTGTACGTGGTCCTCCAGTTTTTTTACCGCCACGTCTGCTCCCAGTTTTTCCATCCACTGGCGGCGATACCACTGTGTCGGATCCGGTTGTTCGGACGTCTCCCTCATCCAGCGGAGTCGCGTTTTCATTCTGTCCAGGTAGTCGTCCCACGTCATCTTGGTTTCGCGTGGATAGATCGGGACTGCCGCTATCTCCGTCGCTGGTGAGAACGCCAGTTGTTTCCCCGGCATTGGCCAGTCCGGAGTCGTTGAAGTAAGCATTTCGCAACTCTCCCCAGTTGTTGAATACCCGTGGCATCTGTGCCCACGGCGTAGCTCGTTTTTGATCCACCGGCACAGTGCCAAGCGGACGCAGAACAATCACGTCAACAGGGAAACTCGCCCCCTGCCGTGAATACAATGAGCCATCAATGGTGATGTGGCTCGTGACGTCGTAACCCTCATACAATGCGTCGTAGAACAGTCGGCCCGGTCTTCGAAGGTAATCCTGACGACGGTCCATGTCATTTGTCGCATTGTGCCCCTTGGCGGCAATGATCAGAACAGCGTACCCGTCGGGCTTCATTCCCTTGAGTGCCTGCAGTGAGATCGCGTGGTCAGCCTCTTTCGTCCGGAGCCCATCGATATTGAAGACAGTTGGTTTTCCCTTCGCGTCTGGAACCGGCCCGAACGGCGGATTGGCAATCACCGTGTCCACTTCAGGACTCGGATGTGTGACGGCATCCACCTGAGTGACGTTGAACCCCTGATCGCGAAGTGTCTGTGCCCGATCCGGATCCAGTTCGTTTGCAAACACATTCTTGACGTCTGCCCCGATCAGCAGCATTCCATTTCCGGCAGTCGGTTCGTACACCTTCGATTGAGCCGTAATGTGCCCCATCTGTGAAGCCAGATACGCCAACGGAACCGGCGTACTGTATGCCTGCAGCTTCATGCTGTTACTGTCGCGCACACCAAGCGTCGGCTGTCGCGTGTACAGATCGACCAGCTTGTCGAATATCTCGCCCGGCGTTCCACCAGCTTCAACAATTGACCGTCCGGCCTGAACGATCCCGTACTCGATCAACTCATCAAGGCGTTTAGCGTCTGCTGTTCCGGGTTTGATTGGATGGCCAACAATTTCACTGGCCTCGCTCCGGGCTTCTGTGATGGACGTGTATGTTTCTCCTTTCCCAAATTGTTCAGCGAAGTGACCGGGAAGAGTAGACCATGCTGTTTCTGTGTCGGTGTCGGTGTCTGGACCAAGAACATCGGTCACCCTGCCTGCTGGGTCAAGTTTCGGATTCGTTTCGCTCAGAATGTCCCATGCCGCTTCCAGGTAGTCACTCAGCTTCCGGGCAGTTGCTGGTGATGAAAATTCTGCGATCCGTGCGACCAGATCAGCAAACTTGACAACACCGTCGGCAATCTGTGCGCGTACCATTTTGGCCATGGCGACCAGTGCTTTGTTGTTTATTCCGGAAAGAATGCCGAAGTCTTCAGCTTCTGTCAGGAAGTCATCCCAAGCCTTTTTCGCGGCCTTACCCGTCTCTTTGGATTTCTTGCCGAGTTTCTCACCAATTTTTGTGCGTGGCTTTCTTGCCTTCTTCTCCTTGGACGGCTTCTCAGAAATTGGCGGTTCAAGTTGGCTCAAGTCATACCAGTTGACTGAGCTTGTCCCAATCTTTTCTCCAGCCCACTTTTCTTTTGGGTCGTAAAGCTCGATCGTGATATTTTTGCCATTCACGGAAGCCTGAACGGGTTCGCTAAGTGGTTTCCGGTCTCCACGTTCGTCCATCATCGCATTGGAAACAACCTGATCGCCGATGCTCTTTGGCTTCGCAGGTTCCTTCGCTGCTGCCTCTTCTGCGGCCTGCTTCTCCAGCTCCTTGCGCATTGCCGCTTTAATGTCAGACTCCGGTTTGTCAGACTTCGGTTTGTTCTCCTGAGTCTTCGGGTTGTTCAGATCACCCGGATCAGAATTGAACAGGAGCTCTTGTCCTGGAAGATCGCCTTTCTTGCCAGCGTCGAACAATCCACCCTGCTTCGTATTCGGGTTGGTTCCGAAGTCTTCCGCCTTGGGTTTCGGCTTCTCTGGTCGTTTGAGCGTAAACGCATCTTCGTCAGGAGTGGCCGCTTTGACGTTCGCTCCAAAGTCAAAGCTGGTGTCAATCACTTCTGTTTCGTTGGCGCTGATTTCTTCGCCTGATTCTTCTGCATTTGCTGCGCGTACGCCCTCTTCCTCACTGCGTTTGCGTAATTCGTCAAGTCCTTCCGCTTCGTACTCTTTGACTCGCTCATATGCTTCCCTTTCTGCTTCAAGCCGTGCTTCAATGTCCTTGTCAGAGTATTCCGCTCGCGCCCCGTCGGCGTTTGCCTGTAACTGATCCATCAACCAATCTGCCGGAGACCGATCCGGCGGCGTTCTCAAATCCCCGGATGCTTCCAGTTGCTGGGCCATAATATCAACGGGAATGCCGCTGATCCGCATGATCCCGAGTAAACCATTGGCCTTCAGTTCCTTGAGGTTGTAATCACGCTTCAATGCTTTCGTGCTGATCCCGCCGTTTGCCAGAACGATGGATCGTAATGAGTGTTCGTTCGCCGGATTGACAGGTCCGATTGGCTTCGCAGCTGCGGGTGGCTTCAGATTCGGCTTCGGAGTGTGCGCAGCCGGCGGTACGGTTGTCGCTGGTGTTCCGGCTGTCGGCATCATGTGCCTGACTTTTGCCTGTGCAGCCGGTTTCATGTTCTTCCAGAGCACTTTGTTCGGGAGAATCAGACCTACTTGTTTCAGGATATTGGCTCGTCCTGCTCCCGTCAGTGTTTTGTCCCACCATGTTTCCGCGTCCTGTGACACGGCCGGCGGCTCTGCCTTCGGGGCGGAAGGTCGTTTTCGTTGGCTGATCTTCTTCGGGAGTGCATCAGCTGATACACCTTCGGTAGAAAGCCCTTCCGCTTCTGCAGCTTCGAACAGCTTCTCAACCTTTGCTGGACCGGCCCCAAGAAGATGAAACGGGCGAAGATCTAAACCGAAATGTTTCTTCTGGTTCTCCCTCGATCGCATGAACTCCAGAACGTCTTCCTGAGTCCACGCTTTGGCGTTGAATGGAACTCCTACCGTTACAGAATCCATCTGTTTGGCGGAAAAGGTGTTCGTCAGGTCTGCAAAGTTCCCTGCCAGCGATCCGTGTCCCCCTTGCTGCACCGGGAAGATAACAGTCGCTCCGTTGTCAAAGAACGTCTGGAACTTCGCCTGTAAGTCCTCCTGCAACTGAAGAGTGGCGTCGTGGTTGCCAACGATGTCCGGAGCAACGATCGTGACGTTTGCCCGTTTCTCCGGGGCCACACTGGTAGTCATTTCGTGATACGTGAAAAGGATTTTGTCCCAGTCAACTTCCTTTCCCTTTTTGAACGCGGTAAATGCTCCGCTGTCAACGAATACTTTGCCGTCGGCATTGGCATAATCGACCAGCTTCTTCCGCATTGGGGCAGTCAGGCCAGAGAATGCAGACACACCGACCGGAGTCCCTGATTTGATAGCCTCGTCCGCTTCCGCAGGAGATCTGGTCAATCCGCTGCTGTATGACGTGTGCCCGGGTGGTTCCTGCTCCGGCAAAGAAACCGGATCAGCCTCAGTGAGAGGCTGGGACTGATCCGGCGACGCTCCACCATCGTCTGGCAATGGCGGCGTCTTTTGGTCTAACACTCCTTCGGTTTGCCCTTGCCCGTCGAAGTTGGCTTCGCTGGCTTGGGCGGCTTGGACTTCCGCTTCATTGGGTTCTCCTTTCTTCAAAAGGTTCAGAATCTGGTCATATTCATCATCCGGAGTAATGTCCGGGTTGGTTGCTTCAGGTGCGGTCGGATCGGGTGCCCCGGGATACTGCGTCGTTGCCGGCGGCGTCGCTGGATCCAGCGTTCCTGCAGGAGTGGCCATCTCAGGAGGATTGACCAGAAGATCCGACGCGTACTTGTCTCGTGAAGCCTTCTTCTCTGGATTGTCGATTGGCGGCATACCGGCTTTAATGGCGGCATCGTATGTCTTCCGCGAGGGCGACAGGATGAACGATTCCACTTCTGGAGCAAGGCCGGTCGATGGCTCTGCTACCGGTTGCGATGGCTCTCCTGCTGCTTCTGCATCACGCCGACGAATCCTCTCGTCGATCGGTATCATTTCAGGTTCGCCATCACGTTTCGGTGCAGCTGCGTCCGGGAAGACAGGCTGTTTCCCTGTTGGCTTGAGTGACCGCCAAGCCATTCCAGCCGCATTCCCCGAGTTTGCCATCGGGGCCATCATCGCGGCCTGTACGGATGCTTCGATCGCGTTCGTGATGAAGTCGCCAAGCTGCAGATCCGGCGAAACGCCTTCGAACTTGCTGGACACGTCCTGAAGGATTGCCGTGACTGCCTCTTCCGGCATTTCCTTGAGGGCATCCATGCCGATGTTCTTACCAAGTTCCCTCCATGTCTGAGCCGCAATCGTCTGGCCAGCTGCGCGAGACTCAATACCCGGCCCGAATATCTTCTGTCCGAGCGCCGCGACTCCCGCTTCGAAGAGTGCTTGTGATCCGGCGAACCGATAGCGTGCCGCGCCTTCTAATCCTGCGTCTTCAGCTGTGGTCAGTCCTTGGCTTCCGGCCATGACGCCTGAACCAAGGATCTTCGCAGCTGCACCACCGGGAGTTGCTGCCATCTGCAGCATACTCTGAGACGTACCGCCGTACATCCGACTCAACCACGGCGACAGATCCTCCGATCGCGTCCGTTGTCGAGCATCCTGAAAGTTCTCTGATTCACGGTGAAGCTGGTCTGCGGTTTCCTTCTCTCCGGTCAATCGTGCGACGACAGCCGCAAGATCCTCAGTGGTGTTCACTGCAGAACCGATTGTCTCTCGCAAAAAGGCGTTCCCCATGCCCATGCGGTCGAGTGTGTCGATATTCGTATCACGTTTCCGGAGCTTCTCCAGTTGTTCCCGGTCGGCAAATGCCTTCTGGGCTTCAGGTGCCTGAATTTGTTTCAGACGATGTTTCCCGATCGCAACGGCTTGTGCGACTGGGTCGTCATACTCACTGGCGATTGATGCTTCTTCCTGTTGTATCCTCGCTGTCTGGGCATCCTGCTCTCGCATCCGGTATTTGGACGTAGCGATTGCCTGAGAGACTGGGTCGTCCTCGTAGTCGCTCAGATACTTGTCGAGTTCAGCCTGACGCTGTTTTTTGGCCTCTTCTTCATCCCTGCGAAGTCGATTTTCATCAAGGAACTTCTGGCTAAGGCCGTATTCCTGCTGAAGCGTGTTTGGCGGTTGAGGCATTGATTTGCAGTTCCATCTGGCGGTCGATTAAAACGCTGGTGATCCGACATCAAATATAGCAGGTACGTTCTGACGTTTCTGCCCGTCGATCGATATGCCTTTGGTTTCCAGTGTCCGCAGCGCATTCACGAAAGCGGCATCGTCCCGAGTTCCAGGCGGCGGTGCTCCCGCGTACTTCTCGGTTAGCAGTTTGATCGTATTCAATGCTGCTGCTGCCTCTTTGTCTCCACTGGACTCTGTCTTCTTCAGCTGATCGTCGATGTTCGTGGATGAAACTGGTACAGCCCGGGGGGGATCGTTTTCGTACGCTGCCTGTGCGGCTGGATCGTACTGTTGATCACCTGACCGAACTCGCAGGGAGTTGGCCATCCCTACAGCCTTCTCGTCACGCTTCGACTTCGCCGCCGACTTCTGTTCATCCCGCTTGGCCTGAATCCGGTACATGCCATGAGGCTCAAGGCCAGACTCGGTGTAGAACACTTCTTCGGCTGCGAACCGCTTCAGCTTTTCAGCGTCCACGTCTTCGTCCGTCGTGTACTTTGGCATTCCCGTTACCGGATCAATCTCTGAGCGAATCTTTTCGTCCAGCTTCTGCAGGTTCTTCTCGCGTTCCAGAGTCATCTTACGTTGCTCGGCAGCAATCTTTTCCGGATCAACCGGTTTCGAACCACCACCGCCGCCACTGCCAATAGGATCGTAGGTTGGGTAGCCACGAGAGTCCCGTCCGACACGAAACCATATGCCTGTGCGTTCATCCTGAATGATGTTTCGTTGCAGATCCTCAATCGGATCCTGCATCTTTTCATTGGGGATGATGGCAGACAGTTTTCGCTGATGTTTCAGCATGGCTTGTTGTTTCAGACCTTCGTCCATTGGTCCATTGAGGACGTTCTTCCGAAACGCCTCATCCATCTGCTTGATTTCAGCCTTCTGCTTTTCGCTAAAGTCCATGCCGCTGTTGCGTGCCTGTTGGATTTGCTCCTGCCATCTGGCGGAAACATCAGCAGTCTCACGCTGATACATGTTCTGCTGCGTGTATCCCTGCTGGCGCTCATCACGTTGGATGGTGTAGTCAT